>JAEEGL017440324.1_pt1 | contig 16241 bp, 16 predicted proteins | sample 9134231 | NCBI WGS metagenome assembly JAEEGL01 (sample SAMN16246548, study PRJNA631951) | gut metagenome | biome: gut microbiome; feature: rumen; material: fiber-attached | host: Bos | place: Iran: Karaj | collected 2018-10
GACAGTGACGCTGCTGCCTCCCTACGACGAATACCTGATTGGCTACAAGAGCCGCCATGTGGCTGTCCATCAGGACCATATGCATCGTGCGCACAGCGGCAACGGCATTTTCTGGCCGATTGTCCTCCAGGACGGCCAGGCCGTGGGCAACTGGTCCCCTTTCGGCGGCAAGATGCAAACCGAGTGCTTCCGCCCGGAGCTCAGCCTCGACGAGTATGCGCTGGAGAAGGAGACGGCCCGGTACACCCGATTCCTCAGTAAATAAACGGCCGCCGGGCACGGTCGCCGGGCATCTCCCTGCCCCGCCAAAGCAAATAATCAGTCAATTTCTATTGATTCCTGGAGGGCAAAGGTGTATTGTTTCTTTTCCCATCTTCGTCATCAGTCAGCATTTGAGATAGAATGCTTCAAAAGTTGTAATCTATTGAAACTTTTCTTATTTTTGTATCAGAATGAAGAGAATCGTTGCTTTTAAGTCCTACTACAGGGACTTTATGGCATCCTTGAGCCGAGAGGAGCAATTGAAAATCAGGCGCGTGCTGGCCTTGTTTGAGACAGAGAATTTGATTCCGCACCACTACATTAAGTACGTTTGGGACGGTACAAGAATCTTCTTCATCTATGACGGTGAGACAATGGTAGTATTATTTAACTGTTTTGTTAAGAAGACTCAGAAAACGCCAAAGAAAGAGATTGAAAAGGCCAATAAACTGAAGAGAGAATATGAAGAAAGCAAATAAGAACCTTTATGACGTCAGCGCCGAGCTTGAGCAGGAGTTCGGTCCGGTAGGTTCCGCCGGGTGGAACAAGGCCATTGAACAGGCCTGGGCTGAATACAACGCTGAGATCTTACTGGAGACCCGCAAGAGAGCCCGAATGACGCAAGCGCAGGTGGCAGAACGAATCGGTGCCACCAAGAGTTACATCTCCCGCGTCGAACGAGGCCAGATTGTCCCCACGGCCACGTCCTTCTTCCGGATCGTCAACGCACTCGGCTACGAAATCGAATTCGTCCCGGCAGCAACGGGAAGATAACCACCGCCTTCTCCGCCGGAAGCGGCAGGGCTATGCGGGGAGGATGTCCATTTTACTTTGCGAAAAAATGTCCATTTACCTTTGCCAAAAATAGCTATCTTTGCACCATACATCAAGAGTCTCCCCGGAGGAGCACCAACCGAGCAGCCAGAAGCCACGGTGGTAAAGCGATGCGGATGTTCAATCAAAAAAAGTCTGTATCATGGACAAAAACATTTTCATCAGGAAGAGCGCACTGCGCCCGACCGAGGAGCAGCGTCTCCTCACCAAGCCGTTCTACCAGAACGCCAACACCATCCACCAGCATTTCGATGACTGGAAGGACATCGACCGGTTCTACTTCATCCCGCTGTACATGGAGATGACCTACAGCGTCGCCGGAATCACCGCCGAGCTGGCCCCGGATCCCGTTTGGCTGGGTTCCTTCGTCCAGACCATCAGGAACCATCCCGACCTCTTCCAGTTCCAATGTCCCGATTGCGGCAAGACCGTACTTCCCTACCGTTTCGTTGGCTCTCCTCTTAGCGGAAGGGTGGACCTGGAAGGCTACTGCGCCTGCGGCTGGAAGGGCTACCAGACCGTCTCCGGCTGGTTCGTCCGGGGAGAAGCGCTACGCAAACAGATGGCCGCCGACACGCTCCGCTACCACAAGTTCCGGATACTCCACCCAGGATCCCGACCGGCAACATTCGAGGAATTGCTGGGCAATCTAGACCGGTAAACCGGGAAATTCCACACCGCCTTCTCCGCCGAGAGCGGCAGGGCTGGTGCCGTCCAAGCAAAAAAATGCTTGTCCGACCCCACCCTACCGCTCTGACCGGCTCCGAAGCCCCGCGTCAGCCGCTCCCACGCACCCCCCCCACGGCCCCCGACAGCGCAGGCAAACGGCCACTGGCTCACGCACGGCTCCCCCACCGGCTGCCGCAGCAGCGGAAGTGCTGTGCGGAGTGATGTCCATTTTACATTGCGAAAAAATGTCCATTTACCTTTGCCAAAAATGCCGGTCGCGGCTATCGTCACACCCGGTACATTTGAAAGTGCTACAGGCGGTACATCCAATCCGCTACAATCATCAAATCTCCTTCTTAAAGTACGCAGCAATCCTCTCAAATGAGCCTTTACTCTCCCCTCCACCATAGCCGTGCGACATATCAGACCAGCCTTCAATTTTAAGCCCAATTGGAGTGACGCCGACTAGCTCCCAGCCCTCTTTTCCAAGTTCATTAAAGGCCTTCTCCATCTTCTGGCCAGGCTTAAACTCTAGAATCTTGTATTTGTACAATGACATAAGTTAAAGTGTTATTATAGGGCATCTTACCGAATTACCACATCGAGAACAAATCTCGAATTAAGCCGGATTACAACCGTTTTTCCGCTAGCATATTTCTTAAACGAAACGCTGCTGTCTAAAACAGTCTTCAAATCGCGAGCTACTGCGCTCCCGGCATTAACAGGGATGTCACAATCAACGATAGTTAATGAAAAGGAATAACAATCTCGATTGCCACACTGCGTGAAATCTACTGAAGAAAGCTCGTAGCACCCGCCACCGTCCTTTAACAGGTTATTAATGACGGGCCGATATTTCTCCCATACGCCGATGTACTGATTATTACCCATATTCTCAAGTTACAGTGATTGAATATAACGTTGCTGATAATCAAGAATATAGTTACGTAGGGACTCCCCTTCTATAATCTTCACATCTGCTGCGAGGCCGATAACAAAGCGGCCGACGCCCTCCAGGCTGTGAATAGTGGTCTTGAGGAACCATTTGCCGTCTTCGCGCTTGAGGTCTTTTTCGGCCAAGGGGAATTCCTCCAGCAGGAGACTCTTAGCCCGGGTGTCTAGCTGCAGCACAACTCTCTCCTCCAGCGAGCCCGTCATCCGGAAGACATCCGGCTTTGGCACTTTGTGATCGACTTCAAATGTCCAGTCGGCATCTGTCACCTCGACGTCGTGGATACGCATCACCTTGAACATCCTGTTCTCCCTCTTGTCGACATCGTAGGTCCAGATGTCAATCATATTGGCTGTGAACTCTATCGGTTCCACCAGGCGGTCTTTGGCTTCGTTGCTATGCGCCGACTCATACTGTTTCAAGACGGCCTGCTTCTTGTGCTTGATGGCATCACCTAAAGCCTCAATATTGGCAGCGTTGGCCACATTATCGATATAATTGGCAATGCTTGTGCTGTCGTAAACGCTGGCCAGCTTCCGTTGCAAATCCCGCTTCAGGGCGTTGTTATTATCGATGCCCTCTATCATCTTGGCAGCTAGGAAAGCTTCCTCCTCGGTAAAATAGACCAACTTATTAAAGTCCGTCAGCCCTCGGGCCATCTTCCCCATCGCGAAGACGTTTCCGTATAACTTGTTTACTACGAAACCCGCTTCCCGGATGTCATCAATGTACCGATAGACCGTTCGAGGGGTAATCCCCATCTCAAGGGCAAGCTGATCTATTGTCTGGCTCACGTTGCCAGTCAATAGTTTCATCAGACGGAGGAGTTTGACTATTTTCGCCTGGTCGGATTTACCGTTGTGATTGCCAGACATAATACTAAGTAATCCTAGTAATTACAGTACCCAGAAATCAAAATAACACGATATTTTGCTCGCACAACGCTATCTAACAAAAGATCGTAAAGGTCAGGATCAATTTGGGCGTAGTCTATTACCTCATTCATTTTGTCAGGATTCATATAGATTCTGGCTTCAGCCAAGTCCTTCTCAGTACAAGTACAATCGTCCTTGAGCTTTAATGACCAAAATGGCTCATATGACATGTGGAAAAAAGGTGTAGCAGACCTGGCAGAGTAACCCTCCAGATATGCAACATATCTCACCCAATTATGATGAAACTGACTATCAAGTTGCTTTGTATAATAAATACGGTTAGATGTTACTACTCCAGTTTCTATCAAATCTATCACGCTGAGTAGCATTATGGCTTTGTGTGGCGCTCTTTGACCACCCGTAACCTTTACGTGTAAACGGGCAAAAGCGTTTGCATAATGCTTAAAGGTGATTTTGTCAAACATAACGTTACTTGATATTAACTGCAGGTTCTCTATTGAACACTTCTTGTTTTACCCATTCAAAGCCATTTAGAGCGGGGTTTTCTTTCATCTTGTCCATCACCCAATAAAAGCCACCATTTGCGTACTCATTTATCATATTAATAGCATCTTCAGGGTTCTTAAGAATATCAATTGAGCCGGCCCTAGCAACACACATACAAATCAGAGCACGAGCATCTTTCTCGCCTTTATTATTGATCATCGTATTGAGATTAAAAGGCTTATCTGCTAACGGAGAGCCAAGGGGTTTTCGAAGATCCCGCACGAATCCGATCGTAGCTGCCCACACAAAGCACTGCCACTGGAAGTAAAACACACCAAATCTACCTCCCTGCTTATCAGAGAGCAGGTCAATTACTTCATCCTTTACTATTTTCTCGAAAGAAAACTTATAATCAAAAATATCTTCCATAACTCTATTTCCTTATAGCGACGTCAGTTGAAACCTCATTCAGTTCAGGATCAGTTACGTCCTCTCGATAAAGATGGCTTTGTAGCTCATAAATGCGAGACACGTTATGCTGGGATAGCAAATCTTTATAAGCCGGGCCATCGATTTCAACATCCTTGGTCATAATGATCGTTTGGCCGAAAATGTCTTTAATACCAAGAAGGTATTTATGAGTAGTCTCGGGATCGAAGTTGGATGTCGGAGCATCGCTTATGAAAGGATAGTAGATTCCCATAGCCTCCTGATTCAATGACAGGAGAGCATTAATAATACTCATTTTCTTTCTGTCTTCATGACTGGTATTAAGACCCGGATCAAATTCAATCGAATAATCCTTTTCTATTTTGACATCGCCTCTGTAGCCTGTGTCGTGCTCAGTGAATTTCGAATAGAACTCATTTGCTCTCTTTTCAATCTTCACGAGCAATTCCTCCCGTGCATTCTCTTGAACACGCTTACAGATATCTTCGAGAAAGGTAGAAATATACAACCATTGAGTCTCCTCAATCTTGTGAGTACCGCCGGAACCAATTCCATATTTCTCGGCCTCCTCACTTGCCTTCGCATAATCTATCTCATATCCTTTAATTCCCTCATTGACTCTATCCCACTGCTTCTTCAACACCTCTCTATGAGAACGTGAGACATTCATGTTAGAGCGAATAAGAGACGCCGAATCCGCTTGCTTTACAGGATCTATATCATAACGGCGACGAATCTCAGCGATTTCTTCATCATACCTTTTCTTCTCATCGGATTTAGCCTTTCTCAAGGCCATCTTCTCCTCAATTTTCTCTGCGCTTTTTCGGTATTGTTCGCGAATCATCGAGAGGGCATTGATGATCTCATCAGGATAATCTTGAATACGACCGACTAACATGCTGAACTTTGCGGCAGCGTCACGATTGTGCATATACTCTTCCATCTCCTGAAAGAAAGCATCTTGTTCCTTTATTCGCTTCATTATCCACTCATATTGTTCGTTACCCTCTTCAACATGAGATCCACACACAAAACACTGTTTAGCCCTAATGATTTCCTCTAGTTTGGCACGGCTGGGATTATCAATAAACTTGCGCTCTGGAGCCGTGAACTGTTCCGTCGTATAGTTGCTAATAATATGCTTTCCTTTCTTTAACAAGGGCTCGCAACCATTCAATATCCAAAGATATTGGAGTTGAGCACGCTGATAATCATCCTCTGCAAATATCTCCTTATTCAAAGCAGCAATTGCATTCTCACACTCAGTGTAGCTTCTCACAAGGCCCGTGTAACTAGCTAGACCTTGTAATTTGGTCTCCTCATCAGCCAACGCTGCCTCAACAGCGTCAATTTTCCCTTGAAGTTCGTCCCTTTTCTTTTTTTCAATTCTTATTGTCTCGGATAAATACTGCTTTTTCATAATTGCAGCTTCGGCCTCTGCATTATTCCTATTGGCTTCACGAATGGCTTTATCCTCCATTCTATCAATCTTAATCTTAGACTTACTGATAATATCGGAAAGTTTCTGATAGAAAGGATAATAAGAAATATGCTGAACAGCGGATTCTAAGGTTTTTTTGTCTCTGAAATCAATCAAACTCTCAAGAGATTCTCCCTGGAACCAGATATAATTGCGAATCTCATTTGGGAACAAGCGACTAATAATACCATCTGCTTGATAAGAGACCTTTACAGTTGTACCTGTTGCCGAGTCATAAGAGACCTTAATGTTATTAGGCTTAACATCCCAGGAATAACTATCCTTCCAATCTGCTCCTTTTTTGCGTACCGCCGTAACAGATCGTTCAATAATGTATTCTTCACCAAGATCATCTTCAAGAATAAGACGAACGCCAGCCGTCACTATTGAACCCTCCTTCGCGTCACACAAAGCCTTCATGTTGATATATTCGTGACGCTTCATAGCACCGCCAGATGTCTGTGGAAGGCCGTCAGTGTCACACCAACCGACATCTGTTATATAAATCTTACCAAACAAGACCCAGTAAAAGGCGTTAAATAACTTCGATTTCCCTTTTCCACCTTTACCGATGATGAGGTTCAGCCCTTTAGAAAACTCTATAGTTTGTTCACCGTAGTAGGACTGAAAATTCTCTATAGAAATGCTTTTTATAATCATAGGGCAGCCTCCTAACTATTTGCAAATATTCTTAATGTTCGCAATATACTGATTCACTAAAGAGTCAGCATCTGCAGTGTTCACGGACAATTCCGTCAACATCCTTGCTACTTTTTTGGCTTTGTCATTATTGACAATAACCTTTTCTTTACCGGCAGCGACCGTCTTATCAATTTCGGTCTCAATGGCCTTGTACATTTCTTCCTGAATGGACATAGTGCTATTAATTATATTGTTTTTCTTCTTCCTCAAGCAGGCTGTGATGGTCAATACAGAGATCCTCACATATACTCCGCAACGTGCCAAATATGATCTCGTCTCTATTATCTGCCAACGCGGCAAAATTGAGAACACGCTTGACCTCCCCAGTAAAAAGACTCCTCTCCACAGCTTCATTGTCACCAGTAAATCCTGGAGGAGTAACAATCAGATCCCAAATTGTCGCTTTCTCTTTTTCCTTGCTCTTGCGAAGGACGCGCCCACGACGCTGTACAAACTGACGAGGATTACCTGTACTGGAACAGAAAATAGCGTGCTCTGCGCGGGGGATATCTACACCTTCGTCCAAACACTTCATAGACAAAAGAATCTGAATATCGCCATCGGCAAAGGCGCGCAGAATACCGGGAGCATCATCCAAGCCACTGATATACTTGTGATACGTGTAACCTTGGTCTTTAAACATTTGAGCATACTCATCAATGATATGAATATCCTCATCAGCAATAGTATATGAGTCTTGAACAGAATAATCAGGCTCGTAGCCCTCGGGGACAAAGACAAACGTATAGTCTAATTTCCTCTCTTTCTTAAGGCCTGCCAACAGTTTAGTTATTGCCACTTTTTTGTTTTCGGCTTTGTGGACAATACGCTTCCTCTTCAATAGCAATCTTTCTGCTTCAGGCTTATACTTTCCAGTATCCGGATCAATGAATTTTCTTAACTGGGAAGTTATGTATTGATACTCTTCCATCTCAGTGGAAGTAAGTTCAACAAAAACTGGGTAGTAATCATAATGACAAAGGATACCAGCATCAATAGCGTCCTTCATCGTAAAACGATATGTGTACTTGGGAGGATAGGAATTAAAGAAGTCAAAAACCTTGGCTGAACCAATATCGTCATATACTCTTTCTGGTGTGGCAGATAGTCCTATTCTTAACCGAATAGGTTCCGGTAGGTGCTTGAGCGAGCTGGATGAGCCTAAATTATGTGCCTCATCCGCAATATAAATAAAAGAATCTATGCCTTTAGTATTCTTTAAGAAACTCTGTACATGACCACGATTAAACGTTGCATACGTTGTAATAAAAATGAGATTTCTATTCTGATTGAACAGACTCATTGTGGAATACCGGCTTAAATAGTCTTTCCAGTCTTTGTCAGTATGACTACAAACGATATTCTGGAAGTTAAAATTCTTTACTTCGCAAACCCACTGTAGTGCAAGAGCTGTGGTAGGAACAGCAATGATAGCTTTATAGTAACCGTTGGCTCGATACTGCTTTAATACGCAATTTAATGCCGTCACAGTTTTACCAGAGCCCGTAGCCATAGCAAAGATGCCTCTTCGATCTCTTTCTAGCCATGCTTTATACGCCTCCTTCTGAATATCACGCTCTTCCGGAAACGGGAATCTAGGCTCCTTCTCCTTTTTCTCAATTTTGTCAATTAGACGTTGTGGTAGGGGTTTTGATGCAGTATGAATTGTCTTAAAGTTCTTTACATCAAATTCGCGAAGATCCACCCCATTTTTTATCAAATCCTCAAGTGTCTCCTTAGGGAACTTGCCTTGAATATGAGTTTTAACACTCTCAAAAGGAATATGAATCAGATGAGGTGTGTCGTGAGCCCACGATTCATCAAACAGAGCTTGATACTCGCTGACTCGATTAACATCTTCTTTTGAAGAGAAGACTGTCACTGTTTCGCCGTTCAACTCTAAAGCTGATTGAGAGAAGTTTGCAGACCCAATAAAAGCGATTTTGTTGCCGTTATAGTCAGTGAATATTCCGTATTTATCATGACCTAAGCCTCCTTTTGTAGAAACCGTTGCCACGAACTCAATACGATTTAGTGAGATCAAATAAGACAAACACTTAAAGAACTGTTCATCGGCTTTAGAAAGAGTCTGAGCAAGCCGATCAATATCCGATAGTAATCTTATTTCGAATGAGTTATCTAATTTTAACTTTCCCGCTTCGATAGCACGTTTGTCCTCTTCGCTAAGGATGTGATTAATAACTACCCTCATCTTGCCGCCATTTGCTATGAAGATGGCAAATCCATATGCCAAACTACGTATTGCGCTGGACGAGAAGAACCCAAGGCCTAGATCAAACTGAGCACTTTCCATAAGTGCTTCAGTGAAAAATTCCTTTGGCTCGTCTATCCCAGAAGAATAGCTATGCTTAAAAACGACATCCGTTAGCATTCTGCATCTTAAATTATAGCGGTCAATCCGTCGTTAATCTTATCAAAAAGGTAATCGTATCCCACTAGGTTTGGATTCTCCTTGACATCTTTGGCAATCTTTTCTAAACCATCATCCAGATGCAATTTGAAGTATCTGGGGATATCCTTGTTGGTGTCCGGTATCTGGTATAATGTGCATACCATAGCGAGGTATACAGGATAGAAACTGCCAAATAATACATTCTTGCTATACTCCTTTCCGCCAGAATCCTTAATATCCAAAGGCGAGAACTTCTCCCCAGACTGGAGAGAATAAGCAAGTGCAACGCGCGCAATTACATTCTCGGCGCCAAGGTTGAACTTCCTCGTCAGCTCAACCACATTCTCGCGATTCTTTGAACTTGTTTTTATTTGAGTAAACATCATTAATATGCCATTAAAGTGTCAATAGGGACCTGCTCGATATAGGAATGAGCTGCGTCATTCCTGATTAGATAGGTTGCATTCACTAAAGGTTTCATTATGTCAAGTTCTGCTTCAGTGAGCTCTTTATGAAGCAGAGGGAACAATACAACTTGCTTCGAGATCGTCGGATAAAACTCCGTTATGATCTTGTTAGAATGGCTCTTGTCAAACTTCTGTAAGGGGCTATCGATAAAAACGGGGAAAGATAGCCCTGATTCATCAACTAGAGCTTTAAGCAGAGAAGTAGCATACAGTTGTTGCTCCCCCTTTGACAGGGAATCTTTTCGGATTAGATCGCCAGAAGGCGATAGAAGATCAATATCCATTGCTTCATCAGAAATATTAACCTTCACGGATCCTATAAAACTCTCTTTGTGCATCAAAGCATTCATAGAGGCTTTAATCCGTCTCTCTAACGACGCTTTCTTTTCCTGTTTAAGTGAAGCGAGGAAGGTGTCTAGTTCCGTAATTAGAGATTCGGCAATAGCATCCTTTTTTATGTCACTGTCATCAAGGCTAACCGTCTTGCTTAACTCCGTAATTTGTTTGGTAACCGAAGTTAAGTCACGCGAGGCGAAAGCCTTATCTTCTACGAGTTTCCGGATTTGAGTATCAATGGCTGCAATCTGTCTTTCGACCTCATTTTTCTTTTGACGAATACTCTTAATAACCGAATCGTTCTCGTTGTTTTGCATGTTCGCGATTCGCCTGGATGCCCGTTCTAAGATTTGCTTGTTTTTCTTGTAGTCATCAGCAAGATGAGCAAATTCTGATTTATAAGTGGTTGTTACATTGGTATACACAGCCACAAATTCCTTATACTCAGCTTCCGACAGTGACAGTAACTGCTCATCGGAACCCTCCACCCCAACGTACTTTGAAAGAATGCCTTCGATTCCTTCCTTCAATTGCTCTGCCCACAAACTTGCATCCTTACACCCGTCAATAGCTTCGTTAATGTCACGGGAGATCTGTAACAAAAGAGCGTTTTGATTCAATACATTGGATTTTGCTAGCGAGGCTTGATGATCAAGTTCAACCTGCTCTCGTGTTTCAGAAAGCAATTTACCAGCGATAGCAAAAGGAGCATACTCCAGGAATAATTTCAACTTTGCTTTATACTCTTCATCCTTTTCTTTTGTAGACTTTACAATAGCTTCCTGCCTACGAAGTTCTTCAATTGTTATGTTGTTGCCCTCGCGGAGGAGCTCAACCTGTAGGCTCTCGTTTTCGGAATTCAAATTGGTAAGTCTATCATCAAGATCGCTTAGATTCTCTTCCATTCGTGTAATGGATTCCTTAAGTGCGTCTTGTTGATCAATAAGAGCGATGAGTTTATTCCGGCTTGCTATGTCGTCTGATTTTCGCCTAAAACGCAAGCGCAAGTTCTCAAGATTCCGCTTCAGATCCTCATACTTCTTAACTCCCAGGACCTCATTATAGGCTGAATTAAGCTTTCTTTTCTCCTCGACAGTATTAGTGTCGGCGAGAGCAACAATTCTCTCGGAATCAAAGAAGAAGAAACGTGCAATGTCTTTATTTAGTATGAAATCATTGATGAAAACCTCGCTACCTATTTCTTTGGATAATTCATTCAGTTTCCCATCAATAAAAACCTCGACAGTCTCTTTTTCTTGGATATAATCATAGCTTCTAGAGATTCGTAACGAGTTACATGGTATTGACGGGATGAAAACGTCTGTGAAATCAATCGAGACCGAATAGACAGAATCGGATTTAATCTTCTCATTCTCAAATGAATAGCCACACTTTTTTATCTTGGTCAAGATACTATGAACAAGCCTTTCAACGTTTTGGCGTGAAAGAGAATTAAGATTACTCTTAAGGAAAGAATTGTATCCTCCTCTGTTAGATATTTCTTTACGAACAGATTCGTCAATATCCGTCATTAGACGGCCATACAAGCACCATAACAGAGAATGCAAGAATGTCGTTTTTCCAAATCCATTCTCCCCAGAAATCAGATATATGTTGCGCCCATCTGCTTCGTCAAAGAAAACAGAATTCGCGCCGTTATATAGGCGAAAGTTCGTTAATGTAATACTACGAATTCTCATGCCTCAACCTCCTTTACAAATGCGTCCAAGCGGCTTTCCAAATCATTTTGGAGCCCAAGTTTCTTCATGAGTAGGATCTTGTTCTTTTGTAGCGCTAACAACTCTTGGATTAGTTGATAGTGCTCTGGATTATTGCAAGCGCGCTCTAGCATAAGTCGTTCCTGCAGCCCAATTCCATCATTCTGCAAGTCGTATCCATACACTTCGTTATAAATATCGTTGACGGTCGTCGTGAAATTGCCATCACGATACCACATAACTTGAATCGCTATGAGCTCCTGACTGGTAATAAGGTCTATACTAGATCGGTATTGTTGTGTTTCTTTTTGAATTGTTAGAAGCTCTCTAAGCATCTGAACTCGGTATTCCATCGTATAATTCCCCTGATTATGGCCAGATTCGTCAACAGCACTTTGACCATTTCTTCGAGTAGAACAACGATATTCAGAAACATTACGATTCTCCACTAACCTATTCCGAAAATCCAACAAAGGCTTCATCCATGCGACGCCGTTTTTAATTAAAGACGTCATAGACTTATCTTCCTTAACTACAGTGCATATCCAGCATCCAAAACGACTTTGACCACAAGACCGATGAGAATCATCTGTAACAACGGTTGGGCATTCATAATCGTCAGCAGATGCGTCTAGATAAATTTTGAATAGAATCTGATTGTCAAAACCCCACGGAGAAGGGATTGCGTTAATGATCCACCAAACTTCCTCAAGCATCAGTTCCTTGATGGGTGCATATGTGTATGTGTTGGGATTCAATGGATGTTTCGTAAGCCGGTGCCCCTTTATTTCATGTTTCTTAATTGACTGGGCGCGCTTTTGACTCTCGTCAAGTCTGGTTCCAATAAGGATAATCGCTTCGCCGTCAGCTGCGACTTGGCTAGTGATAAATGTTGAAGTAGGTTTAATCTTCATGCGCTCAGTGCAGAAGCGGAAAGCATTGTTAGGAACCGGATAACCCTTACCAATAACACAGCACCAGAAAGTATCTTCGATTTCAGGGGTGGTCGTTTTTACGACCACAGGGAGCTCTTGGACTCGAGCTGCATCCTGGATGGTTTTAAGAACATTACTAACATACTCTTCTATCACAGGATTTTCGACCATTGTATCATTACATACAACATAGACTTGACGATGAAGAGGATGCCCTTCTTCTCGTGCTTTTAGCATTGCCATCCATGTAAGTGTAAGAAGAACGGTGGAGTCTTTTCCGCCGCTAAAGCCAATGATCCATGGACGATTATATCTGTCTTTTTCCAGATACTGATCTTCGAGTTCTTCGATTATTTCAGCAATCCTATTTGGGATTTTCATTCTTCCATATCCATCTCTGTAGGCTTCATTCAGAGGGGCTACAAAACAAAAGTGTGAAGCCTCTTTTCATTTACCAGAATGGAGGTTGTGCTAGAACCTTGACCGGGTAAAATACTAGGACACTCCACACTCGGCTTGATATGGAGCGTCCTCTCTTGAAAGAGAAAACAACATAATCGAAGCACGAGCGTAGGTATCTTCGCGGTCCTGGTCAATTTGAAAACTAGCACATTTCCATTCTAGGACACGAAAACACTTTCGCTATTTATGTCTTTTGTTACCTGTTGATAACATTACAAAAATAAAAATAAAATTGAAACATGAGCGCATGTAACCGAAGAATCTGACTGATAATTCCATAATTGACAACACGTCGTCAATAAATTTGACGTCGCTTGTAAGTTCGGAGTTATGCAGAATATTTGAGTTTCGTACCCCTGAAATGAATGGGAATAATTAGAGCTCCTCTATCCCCAACCCCCTGAAATACTCATACGTCGGGTCATAGAACTCCGGGAGGCGGGTGGCGTCGGCGGGGTTGCCTTCGGGGATGCAGATGACCATGCCCTGGCGGGCACGGGTAAGGAGGACGCGGTAGGCGTTGAGCTGGTAGGCGCGGCCTTCGGCCTGGTTGATGTTCTGCCAGCGGTCGCTGCGGAAGTTGAAATGCTGCCAGCTGTGGCGCTTGGGGTCAAAGCGGAAGTCGCCGTCCCAGACGAGGCAGGTCCAGTCCAGCTCGAGGCCCTGGATGTCGAATTCGGTGGCGACGTCCTCCAGGAAGAGCGAGGAACGGATGTCCGTGATGGGGTTCAGGAACCACGGGACGATGTCGGCCTGGGAGCGGATGTCGATGGCGAGCGGCTTGAGGCGGAAGGCCTTCGAGGAGACGAGCATGCCGTAGCGTTCGGAGCCGCGGGCGTGCTCGCGGAGCCATTGTTTCGCCTTGTCCAGATCGCGCGTCAGGACAATGGGATAACGCTCCCGGATGTCGGCGTAGGTAGCGCGTGCGGCGGGCACGTCGAGATCGAGCAACTGGTGCACGAAGAGGGACAGCGTCTCGGCGCGATAAGAGCGCTGGGAGACCGCCAGATGCAGGTTCTGCTCCAGGTGGACGTTGGGGTTGTCGGCCAGGAGGGCGGCCACATTTCCTTCGGCGTATTCTTTGTCCGTGAGGCGGTCGGAGATATAGACTTGCCAGTCGGGGAAGGTCTCGTTCAAGGCTTGGATCCAGAGGCCGATGCCGCCTTCGCCGGAGTTGATCTCCTGTCCCCCGCCCACCAGGCAGACGATGGTTGCCCAGTCTTTGTGCTGGTCCAGCGACCAGATGAGGAATTCGCCCTCGGACATCGGGAAGTTGGCGAGACCTTTCTTGCGGGAGAGCCAGGCGCTGAGGTGGCGCATGTCCCACATACGCTGGGCTTCGTCGAAAATGGCGACGTTCTCCACTTCGGCCGCGTTGGTCTGGGCGGCCTTGGAGACTTTGGCTGGGTCAATCTCTATTCCAGTGCCCTGGATGGGCACTTTTAGCTTGGCGAGCATGTTGTCGCGGTAGCGGTGGATGATCTGGATGAAGCGGCTCACCTGCCGCTCGGCCTCCGTCTTGGTGCATTTGCGGCCGGCCGCCTTTTCTTTCTGGACTTTGTCGCGCGCAAGGGCTTCCGTGAGGACTTTGACGAGCGGACCGTTGCCGGAGAGGTAGACGGCCAGGTCGCCCTGTTCCTGCTGGATGGCGACATTCAGGCCGACGAGGGTCTTCCCCGCCCCGGGCACGCCCGTGACGAAGCAGATGCTTTTCTGGTGGTTGGCTTTGGATTGGCGGATGATGTCGAGGATGAGGTCCGTGCAGGTGTCGATGCCTGCTTTGTCCGCCTCATGCTTGGTGATATCCTCCACGCTGTGGTTCATGTAGAGGGCGGATGCCGCCTGGATGATCGTGGGCGTGGGGTTGTAGCGGCTGTAGAGCCACTCGTGAGCGTCGATGGGCGCTTGCGCTCCTTCTTTGGCGAGGATCTGCTGGATGGTGGGAAGCAGCCGCGCACTGTTGGCGAACAGCGGATAATAGACCTGATCGTTATAGACACTGAAGAGGCCCGGGCCGGACGAGCAGGCTTTGTCGGGGGCTTCCGTGGCCACGAGGATCGGAACGATGATCCGGTCGCGGCTCTCCTCGTGGAAGTTCTTCAGGTCGAGGGCGTAGTCCCAGACCTGCTCTTTGTCGTTGACGAGGAACTCGTTGGAGCCGACTTTGAATTCGATGGCGAAGACAATGCCGCCGGTCAGCAGAACCACGTCTACACGCTTCCCCAGACGGGGAATGGTGTATTCGAAGACGATGTCCCCTTCGCCTCCCAATTCCCGCACGACCTGCTTCATGATGGTGATTTCCTGCTGCCAGGCATCCCGCTGCTCGAGGGTCAGGTCAAATTCATTCAGCGCGCCCATTTCCCCCAGGATGGCGTTGTCATCCGCCCGGAGGAATCGGGAACAAGTCTCGCTGTAATAGAATTTGCGCATGTGGTCTGTGTGGAACAATCACAAATATAGGAAAAAGTTGGGAATTTGTTTGCGCCGGCCGTGGCCATCGCCGATGCAGGAGAAGGGAGTGCCTTCACGTCCGTTTCTCGTTGAAGATCTCCGGAATGAAGGTGATTGTATTTTTCAAAAAAAGTGGTACCTTTGCAGAACAAATAAGACCAGTCTACGGATTGGCGAGCCGGAGAGATTTCTCCGCAGAGGTAGAGGGGGACGCCCCTCTACTTGTTTTATATACCAAGTCTACTTTTGCACCGTCGTAAATCCAAACGCTGTTAATTGTTCCTTCGAAGGATTTCTGTTCTCTCAACCTCTGAATCTTGCCATTGATTCTCTTATTGGTTACTGACATCTCACGAACATCTATCACAATATCACAGGCCTGTTTCGATCCTCTTATCAAATATGACGTGAATCTCGCGCCAGCCGGCGCGTGGGGCGTGCGGGGGCCTGCGCCCGTTTGCCCGTGCTGTCGGGGGCCGTGGGGAGCGTGTGCGGGGCGGCTGGCGCTATGGGGCTGGAGGCGGATAAGGCGGCAGGGTGCGGGCGGACGGGCATTTTGTTGCCCGTACGGCCGCAGCCCTGCCGGCTCCGCCGAAAGCCCCGGTTTGCAGGAGTATGGGGCCCTCGGATCATTTCTCAGATCGTTCCCGGTTGATCAGGTCACACTCCCCTGCGCTCGCGTCCATGATCCAGTATTTCCACTCGTCGAGGTAGAAGTACTGGTAC
>JAEEGL010082840.1_pt1 | contig 16240 bp, 13 predicted proteins | sample 9134231 | NCBI WGS metagenome assembly JAEEGL01 (sample SAMN16246548, study PRJNA631951) | gut metagenome | biome: gut microbiome; feature: rumen; material: fiber-attached | host: Bos | place: Iran: Karaj | collected 2018-10
CCTAGCCTTGCATTCATCAATGAGTTCAGCAAAGGCTTTGGAACTTACCATTTCACCTGGATTCGGCGAATGGGATCCATTGGGCAAGAAGAATGCTCCATCGCCAATATTGACAAGACAATCATCCAACGTCGCATTGTTGATCACAATATCGGACACACCCTTTTCGTGCTTGTGAGAAAGGCGGGACTTGCGCAAGTCCGCATCGATAAAAACAGCGCGCTTGCCTTGCTTGGCAAAGAGGTAAGTCAAGTTCAACGAGACAAAGGACTTGCCCGCACCAGGTGCGATACCAGTTACCAAGAGAACACGCCCACCCTCGTCAAGGAATGAGAATTCCAGTGCCGTACGCAAAGCACGAAGTTTTTCAATGGCAGCATCCTCGCTATCGGCCTTCGCCAAAATAAAGCGTTTGTCATTATGATTGGGAAGTTTGTGGCTAATATGAGTCTTGGGAACTTTCGCATAAACGCTCACACCAGTCTCACGTTCAATTTCAGAAGAAGAGCCCACCCCGCGATTGCGCAAGCGATGCAATAAAAGAACGAGAATCCAGGCAAAGCCAAAACCACCACCGAGACCGGCAAGCACGATAACCTTACGATTCGGTTTCGCCGGAATTTCATGAATATAAGCCGGGTCAACGATGCGCACGTTACCAATTTCGCTAGCGCGCACCACACGCAACTGCTGAATGTTGTTCAAAACAGAAGTGTAAAGCTGGTTGTTGATTTCGACATCTTGCTGAAGTTTCAAAACATCTTGTTGGGTTGTCGGCAAAGCCTTTGTTTTGCCCTCTTCGCGCCCAATTTCCTTACGCAAGCGTTCCTGTTGCTGGACAAGCGCCTGCATAGCCGGGTGGTCCGATTTGAACAAACGAGATTTTTCTTGATATTCCTGTTGCAACGAAAGCAATTGCGTTTTCAACTGCACCTGACGTTCCAAAGTTCCACGAGCTTCGGCACCCAAATCGACCGTTCCGACCTTGTTACGATAGTTTGTCAAAAGTTGTTCAGCGGAATCAAGCTTTGCCTTGATTGCCGGCAACTGTTCTTCCAAGAATTCCAAGGACTTTTCGGCCTCGGCACTGCGCATTTCCACGTTCTGGCGCACATACATTTGGGCAATCGAATTGAGCACTGCAGCCGCGCGGTCCGGGTAACGGTCCATATACGAAATTTCTAGGATATTCGTATTCTTGTCTTTTTCAATAGCATCAACAACCTTGCGCAAGCCCTCAGCAACATCAAGCACGGAAGATTTTTTCAAACGGAACTTTTGCCCCGGCAACGCGTAAATCGACTTGACGCAAATGGCAACGGAATCGCCACCCACCGGCACGCGGTACGTTTCGCCCACCTTACCCACAACAAGGCTAGCACCCAGCGGAGAGAACAACTCGTAAGAATCAGCAGATTTAACCTCGGCAATCCATTTGTGCTCTTTTGTCATTAAAGCCATAGGCGGTTCGAATAAGTCCAAGTCCATGCGCCCTTCACGACGCATAAGGCGATCAACGATACCTTGTGGCTCTGCAATGTAATTCAAGTGCAAGTTTTCAACAACAGGCATCAACACGCTGAGACTCTTGATTAAATGAATCTCGGCCTTGGCCGGACTCTGCGTTTCGAAAAGTTCGCCGATATCAGCGATTGCCTTGCCGCTCTTGGACTTTGTATCCAATTGCAGCATCGTCGTGCTTTGGAACTGGTCGCGACTATAGCGAGCGTATGTTATCCCAACAATCAAACCGACAATAGAGAAAAAGGCGAAGATTAACCAATGTCGTCGAAAAATGTCAAACAGTTCGAAGATGTCAATGACGTCACTAGGTTTAAGAATTCCCTGAGATGCAGGGACCTGATTGGGAATTTGATTCGATTGTTTTTCTGGTATGTTAGTCATATTAGGCTACCTCTAAATATAAATTCTTTTCATCAAAAAAGTGATGCAAACCTTTGGCTGCAAAATGACGATTTATGATAACGGTTGTTTGCAAAATTTGCAGGAAAATATTTTTCGATTCTTTGCAGATGTATATTAAAGTCTCCTAGAGCAATTATAAGAGAATACAAATGACAATAAAGCCCTTTGACGAATTCGACATTACCGATCCGATTATGTTCGGGCTCGTTTTCAGCAACAAGCACATCGCCCAGCCCTTCATCGAGCATTTGCTTAACATAAAAATTGACCACTTGGAAACGCCCACTCCAGAGGCCGTTCTCAGTTTCGACGCAAATCACAAGAGCGTTCGCTTTGATGTTTTTGCAAAAGAAACTAACGAAAAAGGAGAATCCATCCGCTCTTTTGATTTGGAAATGCAAATGGTCGACACCAAAGAACTGCCGCAGCGTGCTAGGTATTACCAAAGCGTTTGCTACGGGGTCGCTCTTGCCAAGGGAGACTTTTACACCAGCCTCAAGCCCCAATACATCATCTTTTTGTGCCCAATAGACATTTTCAAAGGAGGATTCCCCGTTTACCACTTTGAAAACAGGGCAAAGGAAGCACCTGAGATTACCTTGGGCGACCTTACCTAAAAAAATTTTTATATATTCTCTAGGTACGAGGATTTTACAGACCCTGTCGTGAAGGCTTACATGAAGTACTTTGCAACAAGAAATGTGGACTCCAACGAAACGGAAACTATCAATAAACAGGTGTCTTTTTTCAAAACCGACACTCTCATAAGGAACAAGTACATGACTTTTGAATACGAACTTTATGAAAGCAAGGAAAAAGGAAAAGCTGAAGCTTGGGCCGAAGCCGAGGCCAAGGCTTTGGAAGAGAAAAAGGCCATGGCTAAAGGTTTCCGTGATGATGGTATTCCTTTGGATATCATATCTAAGCGGACCGGCTTCACCATCGACGAAATAAAAGCTTTGTAAGCTCGCGACAACTCCCTTGCTCAAGGGTATTGTTTCTTTAGCGAGCAAAACCTTCGACAAAACACAGTCGAAGATATCGTTGTTAATGGATAGAATTTGGTAAGATTTCATGTCATCGCACCAACATCATTCAATTCAAAGTCATTTATGACTAAATCTATCTTTTACAATTCCAAGAATTTTACTTTTTATCATCTTGTCCAAACCAACAAACCAAGTAGAAAAGGCAACAGAAACAATACTAATCAAGACAATTACTAAAAATGAGGTAAACGACTCTTTGCTTAACCGATAATAAAATAAAAGTGGGATCGGCAACGAACACACAACAACCTTAATACATGGAATAAACACCGAGAATATGTCCTTCCATGTATAATCAACAATCTTAATGACCAAAATAGGCTTTATTATCAATCCAAGCATTGCATAAGTTATCAAACTCGCCCACGACAATGCGACGGGAGAAAAGCCCCATTTGAACAAGAGATATATTATAGGAAACCGAATCAATCCCAGTGTTGGCGAAATCAAGGCATTTTCTTTTAATTGACCTTTAGCATAAAGAGCTCTGTAAAAAGAAGTGTCGAATACACAAAACAAACTTTGGATTATGACCAACTGCAAAAAGATTACCGTATATTCGGGAACGATGCCAAGCCACAACGTTAAAAGCTGTTTTGCTCCAAGACAAATTGGCAAGCTCAATAACATCATCAAGTAAAAACTAAATTTTGTCGTTTGAAGCAGTAGCTGTTTAGACCCCTCATAATCCTTAGCTGCAAAGCGTTTTACGATTTGCGGATTTGCGGCTGTCTGGAAATTTGTCACAAACTGATTTGCCGCAGAATTGACCTGCAACGATATAGCCCGTGCTGCAACAACTGCAGGAGAAAAGAACATGTTCAGCAAAACTAATATTCCTTGGCTATTTAGAGCAATAGAACATCCTGCAAACAAACTCCATCCTGAAAAACTTGCGATTTCTTTGAATAGTTTACCATCAAAAAAAAAACGAAATTTTGCTTCGTCAAAACGACATATACAATAGATGTTGTAATATAGAACTATCCCAACTTGAATTAGGCACAACAATAAAGCATACATTTTCAATTTGTCAAAATTATCAATCGTCAACAAATACACAATGAGGAGTTTTAAAGATGCTTCTATTATACTTACATAGGCGTAAATGCCCATTTTTTCATGAGCAATGATACAAGCGCTATAAGGGACCTGCGTTAGTGAGAAAAAAGCGGTCAAAATCGAAAGATGAAATACAAATTCAGCAGCAGCCATTCTTTCGGGCGCAACAACCAATTTATTATGCAAGAACCATATCCCTAAAGTTTCGGCCAGCACAACAATCAACACCGCCAAGCATATATGAGCGGTTAACGTTGTCGAAAAAATGTTCTTTAATTTTTTCGGATTATTTTCGCCAAGCCCGAATGTTATAAACCGAGAAGAGCCCGTACTTAACGCATTGTTAACAAAGCTAAGAAATCCAACAATACCCCCAACGGCCTGATAAACGCCATAATCATCAACGCCGAGCACTTGCAAAATCACACGCGATGTGTACAATGATATGACCATTGTAAGCATCATGCGGAAATACAAGAATATCGTATTCTTTGCTATGGTTTTGTTGGATGAACTAGACATATATTAAGCACCCAATAAAAACGGAAAGAATTTTTTCCCAACAAAATTCAATACATAATAAAAAACAAGTATCAAAATAAAGGCAATAATTAGAAAAAACGGATATCCTAAATTAGGAATAAAATGATTCAAAACTGGTTGAATAATGTAATTAAGAATTGGGCGATGCGAAGCAAATAAAACTAACGAATTCTGTCCAATAAAGCATATATTACGACCAATAAAGCCCTCATATTTCCATAGCGAAGCAATGTTCCAGCAAATGACCATAGCAGCCAAAGAGAACAGCAAATTAAGGACATACAAGCCACATACTTGAAGATTTAAAACGAAGGAAAGACGTTGTGGATCAAATATGGAAATAAGAACATACAAACATACCGCAAATAAAAAAACTCTTTTTTTTCGAATATATGGTTCATATTCTTTGAACAATGTTCCAATATGAAAATATACAAGCCCTAAAAAAACATTCCCATATCCGAAGATTTGCGTTCTTCCATTTGTTAAAAAAGCAAAGAGAAAACAAATAATTATAATTAGATGCCTTTGCCAAGAATTTCTTTTTGAAATGAAATAATAAGCCATATTTACGCAAAACAAACTTATAAAAAACCAGCAAGGCGTATTTGAAGGCAACGCCGCAGTCGGAATAAAACTTCTTATGCTTGGTAAATCTATTCCGCCTTTATCAACCAAAGAGAATACTTCAAAAATCAACAAACCAAAAAAAGTAAACGTCATATACGGAATCAAAAGCTTTTTTATTTTATTTAGCACAAATGAGTGAAAGTTTTTTTTCACATTAAAGAAATAACCTGAAATAATGTAAAAAGGAACCATGTAAAAGCTCAATAAAGTAAATACATCTACCTTTTCTGAGCACACTCCAAACTTTAGTTTTCCATAATTCAAACTAATATGGACTATCAACACCCAAAAAACAGCAAAACAACGAATACAATCTAAATGTTTAAAGCGCTGTTTCATTTCATAATCCTTTTGAGAATTCGTTTTGACCGACCTAAGATTTTATAAGAGGCCGAACAAACAAGACAAACGACTCTCACAAAAAAAATATCTTTATAAAATTCTAATTTATATGTAAGATAATTTCTAAAGGTTGCATTATTCAAATAATCAACAAAACCCAAGTTGTACTGTTTTGGACTAATTTTATTTACTTTACACCATTTCCTTATAATTCGATCTGTATCTCCATCAAATTTCCAATCAATACCTTTTTGGTAGTTGCGATTTTTATATGCGAGAATCGTTTGGGCGACACCATCTACGAGCGTAATAGTTTGCTTAAATTCAGGAACAATTTTTTTTATTTTTTCATTACTATTTATTGCATCAATCGAACGTCCTCCTAGAATTTCACCACGACGAGACGGAATTTCCTGCGCATAAAACTCACTTGTCACATCAACAATGACCGCTTTCTTTCCAAGATTATTCTCAACAACATCCAAAACATCATTAAAAGAAGGGGTTTCATCACCACAAACATTAAAGGCAGAATTGTACGCCAATGGATTTCCAATTAATCCAATTACACCAATCGCAAAATCTTCAACCCTCATCATGTTAGACTTTGTTACACCTTGATTCCATCTTACAACAGGTTTTCCAGATAAAATTCGTGCACACCAAGTCCAATGGAATCCATAGGGAGGCATTATCCCATAGGGGATTCTTGTATCATCATAAGTCACACATGGGCGAATAATAGTGTATTTGCAATTGCTTTTTTCTGCTAATTTTAGTATCAACTGCTCGCTAGCCCATTTATTTGTGCTATAAGACCAAATTTTCAAGCCCTTAGGAGATTCTTCATTCTTTACACCAGGATATGTTTTATCATAAACGGCACAAGATGAGATGAAAAAATACTGTTTTGTATATTTCGAATATAAATTAAAACTTTTTTTTGTCGCATCATCCGTATAACAAAGAAAATCAATAACAGCGTCAAAAAATTTACCCTCTAGCTGAGATTCAATAAAATTATAATTAGCGCAATCACTCTTAATAACGTCGACACCATCAGGAATAGACCGACGTCCACGGTTAATCATCGTAATATGATAATTATTTTTTTGAGCCTGTTTTGTAATGGCAGAGCTCAATACTCCTGTACCACCAATTAAAAGAACATTCATATCACAACTTCCATGCTATATTATTTTGAATCACCTTAAGCGGATTTCCGCCAACCAATGTGTGGGCAGCGACATTCTGCACAACAATAGAATTAGCAGCAACAACAGAACCAGCCCTAATTTTCACACCTGGAGAAACATGTACGTTACTACAAAGCCATACATGATTTTCAATAAGTACAGGGCGCAACACTTTATAACCATCTATAGCGATAGTATGCGCGTTTGTATCTCGAATACTTACATCTCGACCTGCCGACACATGCCCCTTTAACTCTATTTTCTTACCACAAATTAAAGTGAAATTGATATTCGTGCCAAGTTCATCAATATGAAGTTCCGCATTCTTGAAGACCTCGACATCCGAGCCGTACATTATCCGAGCAGATTCATTTATAACCATTCGAGCATTTGTTTCCAAAAGGAGTCTAGTTTCCAATTTGGAACGCTTAACCTTCTTTGTTCCTAAATCCAATGGCCCATGCAATTCCAAGACAGATCCTTTTTGTAATTCTATTACAGAGTGGGCATGAGGGTAAATTACACCATTGCTCATCCATTCCGTTTTTACATTTTTGCAAAAAAAGTTGTAATACAAGAACCTAAAAGGGTTAATGTGTTTTTTTACAGCATGATAAAACGGGGTTAAGATTTTTTTTACTCTAGTTTTTGCACTAATCTTTTCCGAGTGCCCCAAATATGCCACATATTTCGGCACTACATTTTCAATCAAATCTTTATCAAGATCTTCAAAAAAAGCATCTCTATCACAATCAGGAGACTTTTGCTTATGAAGCAAAGCCGGATTACCCGGAAGAATGTTTTCAATAGAAGATTCAACACAAATAATACGAGACTTTATCTTTTCAAAGAAATTTAGACCACGAGAATTATTGATGATTACGGCAGATGTTCCTGCATTATCGTCTAAGCACTTGTACTTGTCATATTTTTCACATCCCCAAAAATCGGCTATGGTTATATCCGCCATTCTTGGGAACCCCTTAAATCTGCAATCATAACAAGAAGGACGACTTACGATATTGCCATGATATGCAGAAGAATAAAGATCGTTATCGTTTGCCCTCGAATACATCGTTTTACCATTGGCGAAATCAAAACGTTTTACGAGGTTTCTCCAACCAAGTTCCTTATCCTTAAATTTGAAAGACGTTAATTTGCTTTTGGCTTTGCGTTCCCAATAATCAAGATACTTTGCATAAAATTTAGGGGACGTAATGCTTTTGCAGATAAAATCAATAACAATTAGATTTTCATAATCTTTTCGTAAAAATTGACGAAGCCCAGCCATTTGACAAGGAGTCCCACACACAAGGACTTTTTCGCCTGCATTCAGCAGTTTTTTTACTTCAGCAAAAAAACCTCGCGTATCACTTTGCGAATACTTACTTTGCCTTAAACGAAACAAATCTTCGGGATTATTGCTGATAAAATGTCTTACGGACCAATCATCTAAATAGACGGCCCCTCCAACGAATCCCCCCTCAGCATACATCTGTTCTGCAAGGGCCGAAAAAAGTCCTCCAGTCGTGCTTCCAAAACGGGTTTCAATATTTTTATGCGTGGCAGCAAAACAGACTGGTTTCTCAAATTCATTTTTCTTTAATTCATCTGAATGCTGTTGTGGACAAACCTTATCGCATAAACCACAATTGACACAGATATCTTGATTAACAACAGGATACCAAAACCCTTCGACATCCGTTTTTAACGATATCGCTTTTTGGGGGCAAGCATCATAACAAGCATTGCAGCCACAACAATCTTTCTTATCAACAACATTTATCATTATCTTACCGTATATCCACCATCGACAATCAAGTTCTGCCCAGTCACCCAGCGACTAGCATCAGAAAGCAGATAGATGCACGCATTGCTTATATCTGTAGTTTGACCAAGACCCAGCAGGTGTTTCGCTTCAAATTGTGCCCTTAATACCGGGTCTTTCATATAATTTTGATTTGCGTTTATTGGGGTTTCAATAACGCCAGGAGAAACACTATTGACTCGAATTTTCTTTTTTGAATACTCCACAGCCAAAGAACGTGTCGTACTGATAAGAGCACCCTTTGTCATGGAATAAGCCGACTTGCAACTTTCACCAACAATCGCTGCTACGGAGGCAAAGAAAACTATGCTGGTTCCATCTTTATTGCAGTTCTTCAACTTACAAATTTCTTTGGTAAGCATAACTGCACCAAAAACATTCGCCCTGAAGAACTCTTCCAAACGTTCAACACCATACAATTTCAAGGGTTCAGTATTGCTAATTCCAGCACAATGCAAAACTCCATTTAAGGGGCCAACTTTTTCGACAATTTGCTTGACTGTTTCTGGAACAATATCGAAATTTGTCAAATCTTGTGCCACGACTAAATGCCCTTCACCATCCATTTTAGATAGAGTCGCGTTAAGGCGTTCTTCATTTCGAGCGACCAAGACAACCTTCGCTCCCATTTTGGAACAATCAATGGCACACTGGCGACCTATGCCACTAGAGGCACCGGTTATCAATACGGTCTTATTCTCTAAAGAAAATGGATTGAACATAGTTAGGCATCCTTTTGAGGTTTCGTTTGCGATTCTTCCGAATTTGTTTCAATTGGAGTGTATTCACGACGAAGATTTTCGTCGCAAGGCAATCCGCTTTCGACTTCAACAATATCGCTTATGCGGCAATCGAAAAAAGGAATGACTCCAGAAGCCCAGGTCATACCTACACCGAATGCGCTCATAAGCAAAGTTTTGTTACCATCAAGTTTGCCCTTCAGTTCACTGACGATAGTCAACGGCACGCTCACACTAGAAGTATTACCATACTTTTCAATCGTGTGAGGAATCTTATCCGTATCCAATTTCATTTTTTTCGCTATGTAGGAATTGATGAAATTGTTGGCTTGATGGAATACGATGTAATCCATCTGGTCTGCTGATACATTTGCCGCGGCAAGAGTATTCTTTATATCGCGAGGAATTTCACGGATAACAAAGTTGAATACATCGCCACCCTTCATATATCCCTGTTCATCGCTACGCATATTGCCGTATTCGTCAATGACTCGTTCCTTCAGCGTTTCGGGTGTTGACATGTGGCGATATCCGCCAGCCTTAATCATAATAAGGTCTGCGCGAGAACCATCTGAATTCAAGGAAATATAGGCATCTCCAAATTTATCGTTCCGTTCCACCAAAGCGGCAATACCGGCATCGCCAAAAATGAATGCCGAACGGCGATCGCGAGGGCCATACACCTTACTACGCGTTTCACCGTCAAGAATTAAAGCCTTCTTGATTGTTCCCGACTGCATCATGCTGTAAACAACAGACATTCCATATAGGAACGCGGAACAGCCCAGATTCACATCAAAGGCAATACAGGTGTTTTTGAGTCCAAGACGATGTTGCAATGTAATTGAAGTCGCAGGCATACGATAATCCGGAGTCTGCGAAATAAAAACGAGCAGGTCAATATCGTCGCGATCAATGTTGTTGTCCAAGATCAATTTTTGTGCAGCGGCAAAGCAAAGGTCGCTGGAACAAGTTTTTTCATCTGCAAAGCGACGTTCATAAATGCCGACTTTTTCGACCACTTCCTTGACCATCTCTGGCGGGAAATGCTCAGTGTACTTCAAGTTTTCGATGACATGGCTAGGGACAGCTCCAGCCATTGCCGTAATGCCAACACCATTAAATTTCAGGATTGCCATAATTATGCCATTACCAAGTTGTAAAGGTCCTGAATTGTTTGACAGGTCCTAATGTGAGAATCTCCAACCTGCTTGCCATAATTTTCATCGGCAAACGCAATAAATTCCATCACAGAAATCGACGACCACTCGTCAAGATCGCGAAACAGCGTTTCAGGGGTTAAAGCATCAACCTCTTCGATTTCAAGCATTTCTGCAAATTTAGTGATGAATTCCTGAATGTTCATTTTTTTACTCCTTGAGTTAAATTTCTTGTTTATTTTTCCAGAGCTTTTTTCAGCCAGTTCAGTGAGAATTCCCGCATTTCTTCGAGTTTCCCGGAATTGTATAGATTCATAAGAGATTCAAATCGGGCGGCTCCACGATCTTTGTTGTAGATGCACTTGAATTCTTTCCCAAAGATTATCGAAAAGACCGTTCCATGGAAAGAATCTGTCACTACATATGAGGCGTCGCGGAACATAGCGAGCCATTCAGGAACTGTCAACGTCGATTTAGAATCCGCATGGAATTTTTTTACTACCAAGTTGCGAGCCGAAGCCTCTTTTTCGTAAGTAGCAGCCACCTTTTCATTTTCATCCAACACATACACCGCAAGGTATTTTTCATTACAAATGGGAACTTCTTCGCAAATTGGCAAGTAATCTTCTTTTGTTAGCAAAAGAGTCGGGTCAAGAACCCATGTAGCGTCAACACCAAGATGATCCTTGCAAAGTTTTACACCGGATTCTTCGCGAACACTAATCGCATCAAATTTCTTGGCAAGTTTGGAGCACACACGCGTTTGCTTGGGAGTATACTCCCAATTATCGACACCAAAAGAGGCCGAATAGGCGATTCGTTTTACCCCCTGATTTGCACAGAAACCAAGAAATCGATCTTTAATGGTATGATAATTATATATTGGACGCCATACTTGATCACTGCCCACTAAAACACACTCTGAACCTCTATATTTTCGATATTTATGCACTATTTGCGTTTTAGTTATTTGTCTGTTCACAAAAGAATCGATATGAGATAGTCGATATGTATATTCTCTTTGTGGAAATGGTCTTTTTTTCCCAAGAATTCTGAAAATAATTGTTTTTAACATAGATTTTAGATACAGAAATAAAAAAAAACTACGGGGGGCTATGTAATCTATTGTTATTGGAATATACCCCATATTCCGTATTACTTTTTGCAATGCAAAATTCTGGAGTATTCCACCGTAATTATTTAACAACGATAATGTGACTATCCATATTTTCATATAAACACTACCTCTCCAACATCAAGCCGAAAGTATTTTTTTCTTCCATTTCAAGAAATTGCATATATTGAAAAACAACATACAAAAAAACAATGTGAGTACAAGAATCAAAATACCCTCCCTGCCAGTCCGTAATAAGGAATGCAAGAAGAGCAACAGTAAACGACATTTTCAAATCAATTTTTAAACGAGCTATTTTAGCAAAAGGTTTAAGAAATGGCCAATAAAAAAGAATAAATCCCAATATGCCAAAACTACACAAAATTTCTGTATATCCACAATGTGATGAAGCGCGACCATTATGAACTGGGGATAACACCCAAAAAGAATTAACACCTTGACCAAATATTGGAGACCTCGACCATAACAGTAAAGCTTCTATTTTCATTTCATGCCGTTCCTTCAATGAATTGTCTGTATTCTCATCAGTACCATATTGAATACTCTCAAGCATGGTTTCAAATCGTTTTCCTGCAACATCGTACAAGATTGGATTTACCATAACAGCATAGGCAGAAACGACAACAACAACAACAACTTTCATAACATTAGCGACAGTCTTATAAATTGATTCAGATTCAACAATTTTAAATCCAAGGAACACCCCTCCCGCAACAAGCAAAGGCATTCTAGAACCGCTTAATATTATGCCCACAAGTAAAATCAACTCACCAAATACATATATTCTATATTTTTCAATTTGATTCAAAACAAATAGGCATATCATTCCTATAAGCAAAATTCCCGAATAAGCGGTCGCCGCACCACATGTAACATTGCCCATGCGCATCAATCCTATTCTATCAGCTTCCATTTTTAAAGTAACACCCAAAGTAATAAGACTTCCTAACACAAGGCCCTTCATAATACACTTTAAGTCCGTCGGTAATTCTACCAACTGCGATGCTACAAAACCTAAAACGAATCCAAGAAAACAACGTCGTACAATATCATTTGCATCAATATGGTTTGCTGTATATAAAAGTGAGAACAATACAAATATGAAAAAAGATCCATACCATTGCAAAAAAAAGCTCTTTTTTATTTGTCCTTTTTTTATAATATGAAAAAAAATCACCAAACAAAGACACAAACACACAAGGAATACAAGTGATTTGGATATCACAGCCGGATCCCATCTACAAATACAAGCTAATACACCTATTAGCCATAATGAAGTAATTCTTACTTTATCAAACAAAATCATTTTATTATTTTTTTTATATTCTCTTTGGGCCAAGTAAAAACAATTCTATGTAAAAGTTCGGAATACATACACCATCGCAAAGCAATCGACATAGGATAAATAGATTCAGAGACGAATCTGTTAAACATCAAAACAAACGAAAGTGAGTAAGATGGTTTCTTTGTAACAGCCGACCCCTCCCGATAAAAATAATTATAGACAATATTTTCAATAACTTGAATTTTTTTAGCCTTATTACCCAAACGAAGATTCATTATATAGTCTTCCCCACATTTTATTGTATTCGGAATATCAAAAGTAAAATCATCAAATAAAGTTTTTTTCAACAACTTAGCGTATGGACCACAATGAATTACATCTTTTAATAAAGCTTTTAAATATTGTTCTCGATTAAGCTCCCATTTTATTTTTGCATACGGCCATTTATAAGGACCTTTAAATGAAATTTGCCCAATAACAATATCATTATCACCAATAGTCATTACCATAGCTTCCACAGCGTCGACAGGCAAAACATCATCAGCATCAACAAAACAAATCCAATTTCCAGACGCTTTCGCAACGCCATTTTTTCTAGCAATTGTTACGCCCAGATTCTTTTGATGCAAAACTTTTATTCTGGAATCTTTTTTAGACCACGAATCACACATTTCTGGGCTTTTATCAGAAGATCCATCGTTAACTACAATTATCTCTAAATTACAGTATGTTTGTAAAACAATGCTACTCAAACATTGGTCTAGATATTTTTCTACATTGTAGACTGGTATAACTACACTAACCAAAACATTCATTTAAATCCTCTATAACAGTTGTTTGGTTAAACTAAAACTTTAGCAACTATTTTTTTCACAATATCCAAGCCTTCTTGCAAAACATCATCTTCAATAGTTAATGGCGGCATAATTTTCAACACGCCGTCCTTACGACCAGCAACTTCAAGAATCAACCCATTATCAAACGCTTCGTGAACGCAATCAAGAGCAAATTTCGGGTTAATAGCTCCAAAATCAATGCCCCAAATCAAACCGATTCCACGGCAAGATAGTCTTGTATCCAATGGTAAAATATTCTTCTTGATATATTGATCAATAAGCGATGCCTTGCGAATAACCTCTTTATCCAAAGAATGTTTAACAAAATAACGAATCCCCGCAGTTCCGCCAACAAATGAGAGCTGATTGCCTCTAAAAGTACCATTATGCTCTGCAGGCCTGAAAATATCCAATTCAGGCTTCATCAGCAGCAATGCCATCGGAACACCAAAGCCACTGATTGACTTTGACATTACAACCATATCCGGCACAATATTAGCTCTTTCAAACGAGAAGAACGTCCCCGAGCGACCGTTACCAACCTGAATGTCATCGACAATCATGATAATGTCGTTATCTGTACAGATTTTCCTAATCTGCCGCAACCATTCCACGCTAGCGACATTAATACCACCTTCTGCCTGAATAGTTTCCAAAATAATCGCAGCTGGCTTATCTACGCCAGAATGGTCATCTTCCAACTGTTCTTTTAAATAAGCAATAGAATCTAACTTTCCGCAGTCATAAGGAACAAAAGTCACGTTATCAAGGGATACTCCAGCACCTTCCCTACTAACCCGATCTGTGGTAAGTGCCAGGCTGCCCAAAGACATTCCGTGAAATGCCCCAGCAAACGCAATAACGCCACTACGTTTTTTATTCTTGCGAGCAAGCTTCAAAGCCGCTTCAACAGCATTCGTTCCTGTTGGGCCACAACACATAACTTTGTAATCTAGTTTACGCGGCTGAAGAATCAATTCATCAAAAGTTTTGAGGAATTCCTCCTTAGTCTTTGTGTACATATCCAAGGCATTTATAATGTGATCTTCGTTAAGGAAGTTAAGAATAGCCTTTTTAATTTCTGGGTTGTTATGGCCGTAGTTCATAGAACCAGCAACAGCCAAAAAATCTATATAGCGTTTTCCCGATTCAGAAAACATCTCCGCATTTTTAGCCATATCAAATACCACAGGATATTTGCGACAATATGAACGGACCGAAGATTCTTTTTTTTCAAAGATATCGAACATTTTTAGATCATCCTTATTTCATTTGTAACTTTATCATTTTACCCAATTTATAGTCCCATTCAGAAGGACAGAACGGTTCAAATCCACCAGACTCAAAAAAGGTGAGTTCACCAAAATACACTTGTCCCTCAACCTCATAAAAATCTACACGACAAAGTGGAATATCAGCAGTAAGAACTTTTGCAAAATCGAACATTTTCCCTAAGCAAGAAGGCTTTTCTATAGAAACATCGCTATTTTTGTAACATTGCACAAAAGGCAAATGATTTCCATCTAAATCAAAATAATCGCATTTGGGGTCGCCATTACTTCGATTTGTTATACTAAACCAAATCTTCGGTTCGCCATTGAAACAAAAAATTTTATAATCAGGTAATCCAATAGTTGGATTGACTTCCATAAATTGCTCCGCAATAATACGGGGGGTGACATTTTTATACGGCCATTCTCTAAAAGCCCAATAGTAATTTCTTTTTAAGCTATTTTCTATTTTTTTCTTAGCTGCTGTTTTATCAAATTTTGATTTGTCTCTACAAATAATAACATTGCCAGAATCATGTGTGCATTTTAAGACAAATGCATTTGGAAGCTTAGAAAAATCAATTTCATCAAAACGATTCCATACCCCAAGTAATGGAATTAAATGCTCTTTCCCTATTTTATCAGCAACAAATGATCTTACTTCATATTTATCAACAAGTTGAGAATAAAGAGGATTCCGATTATATAACTTTAGCCATTGCAATTTTTCATTAAATGTTTTTGGATTTTTCAAATTAAGCGGATATCCCAAACACAATCTAAACATTACCTTCAAAAATATTTCATCAGGCAACCACTTAAAACAACCTCTATAACTCAAGGATTTCATTACTCTCGCGATATAGTTAACCATTTTATTCTCTCCTAAAATCAGTTTTTTGATTGAACAACACTTTCTAGAATGTTGCACAAAGCCTTCGTGTGCAAATCCATAGAGTAAACCCCATCCAGTCTTCTTTTAGCGTTTACTCCGTATTCCATTGCAATTTGCGGTGAATCAAACAGGAACGAAATCTTTTCCCGCAATTTTTTCGAGTCCTTGTAAGGGAACAAGAGACCTGTTTTGCCATCAACAACATTTTCAGTCAGACTACCGACATCTGTCGCCACCACACACTTACTCAATGCATAACTTTCAAGAAGCGTATTCGGCAAATTATCGTACCATTCCGAAGGAACCAATGTAAACAGGCATTTCGATAAAACATTTTGAATA
>JAEEGL011084768.1_pt1 | contig 16240 bp, 17 predicted proteins | sample 9134231 | NCBI WGS metagenome assembly JAEEGL01 (sample SAMN16246548, study PRJNA631951) | gut metagenome | biome: gut microbiome; feature: rumen; material: fiber-attached | host: Bos | place: Iran: Karaj | collected 2018-10
CACATAACAACTAACAACATAACAAAATGAAAAATAATTATGCAGGGATGGCAAAATAACCTAATAAAATTATTATATAATATATATTATTATAATAATATATATTATATAATAATTAATATGTGAATATTCCTGATATTTTGGAAATCGGTTTTGTTATGTTGTTAGTTGTTATATGTCTTAAGCAAAATGTGCATCCGGTTCCAGTTTCAAAGTTTCAAAATCTTTTTCTGATTGACAAAGTTTCATCCTATGAATTATATATATAATATATAATAATATATTATTATATATTATATATAATTTTAATGCAACTCCATCAAAAGATTTTATCAAAATTGATTTCCATTTTGAAACTATGAAACTGAAACCGCAACGGTAATGCGCTATGTCAAAATAGAAGCCGACAGCAACACAGAGTGAAACTGTCGGCCTTAGAGAGTGAAGGAAACCAAGCGGCAAGGTCGAATTGCTCATCATCACACAGATGCCACCGTTCCGCACATCGTGGCTCTACTTGGCTTCTCCTTTCACGCTGCAAAGATACGAATAAGCGAGCAAACTCCAAATAAATTTCAATTTATTTTGAGTTTCGAGCGAAAGTATCTTCGAGATATGCCTCAATGATGAGCATTGATCCTTTATCTTACAAACAAATCTCGATTTATTTTATCTTTTTTTCAAAAATCTGCCTTAGTTTCGAAAATATTTCGTATCTTTGCAATCAATAATATAAGACATTATAAAACTCCCACGACAGTCATGGGAGTAGAACTTCGGCTAAAATATCCTGTATGTTTATATATTGCTTTCTGTAAGCCATAAGAAAGGGCGAGTTGCCCCGCCCTGGATGTTTTCACAACGGAATAATCCTTATTGTGAATAGCTGACTAAATCAATATCTGGGTGCAAAGATAGATAATAAAAATGAAACAAACAAATAAATCGAGATAAAAATGAAGAAAGTACTTGGCTTGGATCTTGGTGTAGGTAGCATTGGGTGGTGTCTCATCGAGAAAGATGACAAGAATGTACCGATACGCATTATTCGGATGGGAAGTCGTATTGTGCCTATCAGTTCAGACGAAGAAACTGGCTATACTAAAGGAAATGCAATCAGTAAGAATGCTGATCGTACAGCCAAGAGAACGGCCCGAAAGTGCTATGACAGATACCAGCTCAGGCGCCAGGCTCTTATTAGCCTGCTTAAGCATCTTGGCATGGAGCCCAGCAAGAAACTCATTTTTGAGCAGAATCCATTGGATCTTTGGCAGAAACGAGCAGATGCTGCTTCCAAAGAGATCTCTTTAGAAGAACTTGGCAGAGTACTTCTACACATCAACCAAAAACGAGGATATAAACATTCACGCCTTAGTAATTCAGACAGCAAGGAAACCGCATATGTTCAGGAAGTGAATAGTCGCTATGATGATTTGAAAGCTGAGGGCTTGACAGTAGGCCAGCATTTTGCTGCCAAACTAAAAGAGAACGAACAAACATCTGCTGACGGCAAAAAGTATTATAACTATCGAATCAAGGAACAGGTCTATCCTCGCCATGCTTATGAGGAGGAAGTAGAAAAGATATTAGAGGTTCAAAGCCGTTTCCATTCAGACACATTGACGCCTGATGTCTGCAAAGAAATAAAGAATATCATTTTCTATCAACGAGACCTGAAATCCTGTAAGAATCTTGTTTCACTCTGCGAATTTGAGTCTTACACCATTACAAAGAATGGAAAAGAAATAACAATCGGTCCTAAGGTGGCACCAAGGACTTCTCCGTTGGCGCAACTATCAAGTATCCTTGAGACAGCTAATAACATTACCATTCGTAATAGAAAGAACGATGAACTGTATATATCGCCAGAGCAAAGGAGAGCAATAGCTGATTTCCTTGATAATCATGAGGTAATGAAGTTGACTGACCTCTATAAAATACTGAACATTGGAAGAAAAGATGGATGGTGGGCAGGAAAGGCGATAGGTAAAGGTCTGAAAGGGAACACAACCAAATACCAGATTCGAGAGGCTCTAAGTACCCTTCCTAAAGAACAAGTAGATTCACTCACAGCCTTCCAATTAGAGTCTGATGAGTTTGTAGATGAAGAGACGGGTGAGGTACACAAGAGAATCAACAACACCCTTGCTGAACAACAACCTTTGTACAAGTTGTGGCATATGCTTTATTCCATTAAGGATAATGATGAGCTGTCAGGAGCTTTACGCCACCTGGGCATAGAAGATGAAGAGAGCATAGAAAAACTCTGCAAGCTTGATTTCCGTACTGCAGGTTTTGCCAACAAGTCTGCAAAGGCTATTGGACGTATCTTACCTTATCTGATGGATGGCGTGATGTATAGTGAAGCGTGTGGACGGGCTGGTTTTGACCATTCCAGAAGAATCAATCCTGATCGTGTTTTGCTCACACACCTTCCCCAAATCCAGAAGAACGAACTCAGGCAACCTGTGGTTGAAAAGATTCTCAACCAATTGGTAAACATTGTAAATGCTCTTCTTGAAAAGGAAGGTGCAATAGATGAAATTCGTGTAGAACTTGCCAGAGAGTTGAAGCAAAGCAAAGATGAACGCAACGAAGCATTCAAACGTAATAATCAGAACGAAAGGCAAAATAAGGAATATGCAGAACGTATAAAAGAGTATGGTCTCACGCCCACAAGAAATCGTATTATGAAAATGAAAATGTGGGAAGAAAGCGAGTATACTTGTATGTATTGCGGACAGCCTGTTAATGTGACAGAATTCCTTAAAGGAGCCGATGTTGAGCGAGAGCACATTATCCCAAGAAGTATTCTCTTCGATAACAGTTTTACCAATCAAGTTTGCTCTTGTCGTTGTTGCAACAGCAAGAAAGGGATGCGTACGGCATACGATTTTATTGAAGACGACAAAGGACAGGAGGGACTTGACGCGTATATAGACCATATCAATGACCTGTTCAACAGGAAAAAGATAAGCCGTAGCAAATTCAACAGGCTGTTAGTCTCTCATAAGGCTTATATGAGTAGAAAGGCCCAAGGCAAGGAGACTGAGGAAGACAAAGAACTGTGGGAAAACTTTATAGACCGTCAACTGCGCCAAAGCCAGTATATTGCCAAGAAGTCCGTAGAGATGCTTCAGCAGGTATGCAAAGATGTCTATACCACAAGTGGTAGCGTAACAGACTTTGTACGCCATCAATGGGGGTATGACGAACTTCTGCACGATCTGAACTTTGAACGTTTTAAGAAAGCAGGTCTTACTGCGATGGTAAAACAATTGCATTCAGGTAAGGAGGTAGAGGTGGAACGCATCAAGGACTGGACAAAACGTCTTGACAACAGGCATCATGCTGTGGATGCACTTGCAATTGCTTGTACCACACAAGGCATGATACAACGCCTTAACACCCTCAACGCCAGTCGAGATGAAATGCTCGAAGAACTTAGCAGCAATGATCAACGTTTGGTTGACCCAGAGCGTAGTATGTTGGAGAAATGGATATTTGTCCAACCTCACATTTCTTACGCAGAAGCGAAAAATGAGATTGATAAGATCGTAATCTCTCAACGTCCCAATACCCGAATCACGGTTCCTGGCAAACGATATGTAACTAAAAACGGCAAACGGACTTTGGCGCAGACGGGCATCATTGTACCACGAGGAGCCTTGCATGCCGAATTTGTATATGGTCGTATTTTGAAACAAGAAGCCGATGGTGTCACAATGACGCCTCAATATGTAAGAAAATACAAATTGGGGATTGGTGCTCAAGGTTTCCTGTTCAATGGAAAGGAGTTCTATAAGGAAGAATTAAAGACGGACTCCAAGACAGGACTTTCAACTATCGTTGTAACAGACAAGATAAAGGATGTTTTAGATAAGATTGTGGATGGTGGCATTCGTCAGCGAATTTTGGAACGATTGAACAGAGGGTTTGAAGAGGGTGCAGATTATCGGGCAAACGTAGCAAAAGCCCTTGCTAATCTCAAAAACCTTGATGAAGATCCTATCTATTTTGATGATGCCAAGACTCGCCCCATCTGCACCGTTCGCAAATACGTCAGTTCTTCCACTATGGTAGTGGTACGCAAGGATGCTAACGGTAAACCCATGTCGTTTGTTGAACCCGATGGTAATCACCATGTGGCTTTTTATAAAGATGAAAATGGTGTGATAACGGAAAGCATTGTCACCAAATGGCAGGCTGTTCAGCGTAAGTTGAATCGTATACCTATTATTATTGATAACCCATCGCAAACTTGGAGCGAGATCCTGGGAAGGAACGATGTTCCTGATGATCTGCTTCAAACACTCCCCAAGGATAGTACTACATTCTTACTTAGTTTGCAGATTGGGGAGGCTTTCATCATGGGAATGGAAGATGAAGATTATCAAAAAGCCTTAGAGGGAAAAGATATGCAGTCATTAGCAGAGCATCTTTATTTTGTGCAGAATATTTCAATGGGCAACTATCGTCTTCGCCGTCATGTAGAATCTTCTTTTGATATAAAAGATATGAATAAGGGTGATTTAAGATTCTTAAATATCTCAAGTATAGACGCTTTGTTTAGAAATAACCCACATAAAATAAAACTGACAGTTTTGGGAGATATTATCCCGTGATTAAAAAAGTACAAATATCTAAAACAAGAAATCCCGCTCAAAAGGCGGGATTTCTCTATCATAATACAACTTTTCTTTTGTGAATAATCGCTTACTGATTTGGTAAACAGAGATTTAATTGTCACCTGTTGTATATGATACGATTTTGTCAGCTATTCACAACAGGTCTGTCGGTTTGTAGATGTCCACCTCGGTTGTATATGCTACGATTTTGTCCGCTATTCACAACATTGGTACACAGGTTATTGTGATAATGGTGTTGTATATGATACGATTTTGTCAGCTATTCACAACTAGGTTAAGTTTTAGCAGCATGTAGTCACGTTGTATATGATACGATTTTGTCAGCTATTCACAACGGGTTGTTCATCGCGTTCCAGCAATACACGTTGTATATGATACGATTTTGTCAGCTATTCACAACGGTGTCCTGGATCTTCTGCGCCATCTCTAGTTTTATATGATACGATTTTGTCAGCTATTCACAAAAGCTTGAAGGCCTGGGGCTTGCTGGAGGTGGTTGTATATGAATAGGTTTTGTCATTATGTCAAAGAACGTCGCTGCAAAGATACGTATTATCTTTGGATTAACAAAATTCTATTTGCATTATTTTCAGTCATTATAGTTTCATAAAATGGCAAAACAACTCGAAACTATAAATAAAAGGAAAATTTGAAAATACAAAACAGGACATTATGAGACATTTTAACCCAAGTAAAGATTTAAAAACGAAAAACAACACTTTAATTGTAGATATGTATGCATAATTTTACTATATTTGCAAACAAAATAATAATCATCATTGATATAAGAATTCTGCTATGAAGTTATACCATTATACAACATTCGATAATTTTGCTTCTATTTGGGAATCCAAAATTCTTAGGTTCTCATATAGCAAAAACACTAACGATTTTTTTGAACGAGAAAAGACCTATGTTTATTCTCAAGGTGAATTTGCAGAAAAAGAGAACGTGTGGGGGAAAATTGCTTTCGATAAAGTTATGAAAGATGTTGCAAATGAACTAGATAAATATCGTCAAGTTAGTTTTTGCCGTGATTATGGTAAAAATATGCCAGGATATGCATCTCCTATGATGTGGGGCCAATACGCTCGTTCAAAAGATGTGAATGGGAAATGGCAAGATGGTGTATGCATTGAATTGGAAAGTGACATGTTTATGAAACCTGATAACGTATTCTATGAACATAAAATCAATTATCCCCCAAAGGTAAAAGCCCCTTATCTCCATAAGATTAGCTTTACTAAAGAAAAAGCAGCTGAGCGTTTTGTGATTAAATATAGAAATTTGCTGTTTTTTACTAAACACAAGCATTGGGAACATGAACGAGAATATCGTTTTGTGAGTAAGTATGAATGTGAGATAGGTATTTCAAATGCTATTACGGGTATATATGTCCTGCATGATGATTCTACTCTAAAAAGAATAGAGGAAATAGTAAAGGATGATTCTTTGATAAATTTTCTTTTTATTACAGGTACGGATGACCTTAAACTGAAGTCTATAAATCTAAAGGAGTATAGAGAACTATTAGAAACAATGAGGCGGCATAATGAAGGTTATAGAGACAAGGTATTATTATGGTAAGAACACAAGGGATCAAGAACGGTGTGTTCAAGAAAAACTTAGGAAAAGAGATTATAATAAAACGACAAATAAAATGGATAATAACGATTTAATAATGGTTTATAATCCTCTCAACCTTTCAATAGATAGGTTGAGAGAGTATAATGTTGAGAAATACCATTTTCTTTCGGGCATCCTCGACATTCTGATTTATCATCTGCAAGCGGAAAAAAAATATACCTTAACGCAAGATAGTGTATACAAGCATTTTGTCATGCACAAAATTAAAACAGTACGATTCAGGGAAAAGTTCAACTTGGCTATTGCTCAATTGGTGGGTTCAGATATGATTGATATCGCCTCAGATGGTATTATTTCTCTAACAACGAAAGGTATTGAAGCTTATAATAACCAGTTGTTTCATAGCATTGCTGCTAATCTCTATTCTGCAGAACGCTCAAATCACTTGGCAAAGGTCGCAATAATCGCTGCCTCCATATTGTCTGTGATATCTATTCTGTGCACGATCATTATTGCTTTATGTAATAACCAAGGATAAAATTATGACAAACGTTTATTGGAATCATCATCAAACGGATCCTGAAGTGTTTGACTCTTGTGAGCAGAGATATTTTAAAAGGAAAGGGTTATAGGTTATGGGAACATTAAAAGAGTATCAATGTAACGGTTGTGGCTATACCATAACGGGCACTAGAAAAGGGCGTACCTTGGGTATGATGGGCGAAATCGAAACGGAAAAAGTTCCGAGGAAATGCCCAAAGTGCGGAGGTGATATGAAAGAAACGGGAACAGTCATCATGATAGATTAGGTGACATAAAAAACTAACTGCGTTTTGATGGTGCAAAGGTACAAACAATGGCCTTCTACTACAAATTTATTCAGCGAAGCGCCAAGATTCTTCAATAAAATCTTGCAAGAAGGGACTGCCCGGACTGCCCCCTATTGTGATACTTGGCTAGGAACACTTGATGTTGTTCTTTACACCACAGGGAGTAGTAAACATGAAAGAACATTTTCTTTTATCAAAAAAACACTAAATTCTACTGCTAATTTGGAAAAAAGCAGTAAATTTGCAGCATGAATGATATTCTGAACATAATAAAAGAATTGGGACTCAAAGCGGCATCCTGATAAGAAAAAAGGTGTGACTTTGCAAACGGAATATGACGAAAGAAGATAAAGACATATTGCTACGATTGCTCCAGCGACATAAGGAACTGGGTATTTCAGAGCAGATAGATTACCAAAAGTTCTATCTGTACTCCATCATCACGCACTCGACGGCCATCGAGGGCTCAACGGTGACGGAGCTGGAAGCACAACTGCTGTTCGACGAAGGTATCACCAGCAGTAAGCGCACGATGATGGAGCAACAGATGAACCTTGACTTGAAGGCGGCTTACGACTATGGCATGCTATGGATTAAGCAGCATGAGGACATCACGGTAGATTGGCTCGTTCTGCTGGCTTCGAAGGTGATGGCTCACACGGGTAGTGAGTATCACGCTGCTGGCGGAGATTTCTCCGCAGCTAAGGGCGAACTGCGCAAACTGAATGTTACAGCAGGATTGGGAGGTAAGTCGTATATGTCATACCTGAAAGTGCCTGCACGTCTGACTGCTTTCTGCGAGGAACTTAATCGTCGTCGTAAAGCCATTGACACAAAGGATGTTGCAGCTATCTACGAGCTGAGTTTCTGGGCGCACTTCGAGTTGGTGACCATCCATCCTTGGGCTGATGGAAATGGGCGCACCTGCCGCCTGCTAATGAATCTGCTGCAAATGGAGTATGATGTATTGCCGACCAAGGTCCTGAAAGAGGACAAAGCAGAGTATATACAGGCTCTGATAGATACTCGCGAGAACGAAGACATCAACATCTTCATCAACTGTATGACTCGTCTACACTGCCAACATCTGAAAGTAGATATCGACCACTATATTGAGACCACATCAGAGAAAATGGTCGATAAACAGGATTTGCAGAAGAAAATGGTCGATAAATGGTCGATAAAGCCCTCTTTGGCAGAGAAACTGGTCGATATTTTGGAATTTGTGGTCGATAAAGGCGAATTTACCACCGAGCAGATTGTCGGTCATTTCGGCTTCAATGCCACCACTGCCAAGCGCTATCTTCGCCAACTTACTGAGTTTGGCTATCTGGAACCCCATGGAGGGAATAAGAACAGGACTTATAGCAAGAAATAATTGATTATTCATAATTCTATATGTCTACACCGATTCTTTTTAAGGAATACATTTGGCTGGTGGATACCATCTACCAGGCTCGTAACATCACTTTAGAGGAGATCAACCGCAAGTGGGTCAAGACGGAAATGAGTGGTGGTGTGGAGATATTACGCAACACTTTCATCCGCCATAGGAATGCTATCGAGAACATCTTCGGCATCCGCATCGAGTGTGACAGGAAGAACGGCTATAAATATTTTATAGATAATCCCCAAGTGTTTACTAAGGACAGTATCCAGAACTGGATGATATCTACTCTGTCTGTCAATCATGTCATCAGCGAAAGCCTGAGCCTTCAGAAGCGCATACTCCTTGAAGAAATACCTTCTGCAAAGGGCTATTTGGAGCCGATCATCAATGCCATGAAGAAGAAAAGGCTCATCAATATCTATTATCACAAATATGGTGCGGAAGAGCCCAAAGAGTATGTGATGGCCCCTTATTGCATCAAACTGTATCACAGGCGATGGTATGTCTTAGGCAGATATGAATCTGGCGAATTCAGGGTCTTCTCATTCGACAGGATTAAAGAACTTATAATCAGCAATGAGACTTTTGAACTGGATGAAGATTTTGATGCAGAGGACTATTTCAGCGAGTGCTACGGCGTAGTAAGGATGGAGGAAATGCCAGTTGAGCGGATTGTCCTTCGTGCATACGGTGATGAGAGTCTTTATTTGCGCGATCTTCCTGTTCATCAAAGTCAAATGGAGATTGGCAGTGGGGATGGTTATACGGACTTTGAGTGTTATGTCCGTCCGACATTGGACTTCTGCGGTTATATCCTGTCACGAGGCAATCGCCTCCAAGTGCTCAAACCACAGTCATTAGTAGACAAAATACACCAAATGTTAGCCGATGCACTAAGAAATTACGAGAAATAGTGCAAATTTCTCTAACATGCACCATGATTTGGAACATGTTACCCTTAATTTTGTGGCCGAAATTGCCACTCTCATATTAGAATTGGAATGATAATCCCCCGATGAGAAGCAATTCCATCGGGGGTTACTATGTGTAAATTAAACTTTTGATGATGATAATATAATAATGTTATGGTAGAAAAGAAAGATGAACAGAGAGATGACTTCTTATTAGAAGTTCGAGCTGCAATAAAGAGGAATCAGGTTGTAGTGATGATCCTTTATAATGCAGAAGAGGATGAGTATGCTGTATTCAGTAATGGATATGATGCGGATTTTGAAGAGATCGTAAAGGCTTTCTGTGAAATGCCTTTTCTTGGCAGGGTGGATCCGTTGGATGTCTTTGAGCAGTGGAATGACTACTTCGACGATCCTGCCTTAGGTGAAATATACGGCTTCGAATTAGAGGATGGTATGGTTCAAATAGCAATATTGGAATATTTTATTAAAGAACAATAATTTTTGATGAGATATGAGTGTAAATTTTAAAGCATTGGGCGGTTTGCTCACGTTCAGATACATCAACGATGTTGAAGACATGGATTTAGAAGTCCTGCAAGAGATGTATGCAGAGTTGGAAGAGGAGTATAAGGAACTGAAAAGTGAGCTGGACAAATTAAAAGAAGTCATCGAAAAGAAGAGGCCGGAAGAAAAGAGAAAGAAAAAAGAAAAGAGGCCCAAGACCGCCAAGGAAATATTGGGTGATGAGGAAATTCCTTACGAGGTGAGGATGAAGTATATCATTGACGCATATAGGAAAGATCAGGTAAAATGGGGTAAGATGGCTGAGTATGCAAAGCACTTAGAGGGCGAGGTGATAAGGCTGAAAGAGATACTGGTTGCTAATGGCTATACTGACAGTGGGGTTGTAGGTGATTCTAAACCTGCTAAGGTAATCAATGATCTCAGAACGGAAATAAATCAACTGAAGTTAGAACTGAAAGAAAAGAAGAAAAACGCCACGAATAAGAAAGTAGAGAGAATGAAAAGTCTCATAGAGGAGGAATATCCGCTAAGGAAATTCAAATTGAGGAAACTAAAGGTAACCATCAAAAGTATGCAAGCCTACATTGTGGAACTACAAAGATTACTTGATGAGAACGATATAATCTATGGGCCAATGGATTTCGCTGATAAAGAAGTGGTGGACAACATAGATAATTTTGATGAGACTGCGATAAGACTAATGAATGATTTGGAGAATAATTAACTAGTACAAAAGCGCAATAGTTAATATCATCTTATTAGAGAATATTAGTTGTTTGAATGGTGGTGTTAGTTCTGCCGTCATCACGACGGGGTATATCTATTATCTAATGTTACTCAGTAGTTCTTGGGACCCTTGCACCTTGGAAATTAAAGATCCTTTCTAAGAGATGATAGAATATAACATCAAGATATTAGGAGCGCAATACGCGTGCAATCCGGATTACAAGTTTGGTGATCCTGAGACACCTGAGATGTGGGCTCGCACCATCGGCATGCTCTCGAACCTCAGGGACATGAGGCCGCGCGTGGTGCTGAAGCTTGAGCCAACGAATCCGAATGACCATCTGGCCGTGATGGCCCGTGCGATGGGTAATAAGATAGGTTACGTGTGGAAGAATCAACGCGACAAGGTACGCACGATGATTAGCCAGTCGAAACGGGGTATGCTGGCAGCGGACATCAGCGAAGTCGTGGTGGATAAACATGGCTATCTCTTTGTCACGCTGAAATGTCAGGAGGCTGTTGACGACAGTACACAGGAGCCAGGCTTTGACTGGAATGAGTGGCAAACGGACATTCCCCTGTTGCCGCCCATGGATGCCCTGCACGCAGAAGAGGAGGCTGAGTTCATACTGGAAGAGGAACTGTTGCCGTGTTTGGCAGATGTGGACATTACAGAGCTCCAGACGTATCTGGGCATCTGGATGGAAGGCAGCCGCCACGACATGAGCCATGAGGCCTGCCGTCAGCGAGAGCTATATATCAAGCTGCTGGCGGAGTCGACACGTGAAGAGGTGCGTGAGCTGGCCGGCGAGTTGAAGCATCAGAGTGGAGGCATGTGTAGCCTCCATCGGCTGGAAGAGCGCACGCTTAAGTGGTGGCCGCGGCTGGTGGATTCAGTAGAGGCCGCTACAATGTGGGGGCGTTGGTGCGAACAGACGAAAGGCCAGCTATGGGGCGGTCTGCAATTGATCGATGACTTGCTCCGCCAGTTGCCAGGTAATCTGTATCAGAACATCGGCCACATGGAAGCAATCTTCTCACAATTGTATTACCTTTGTATCCCCAGATCTGCCCTGACCACGATTCTCTCGCTGCTGGTGCTGAGGGAGAGGACATGCCGTGAGCTGGGCATCGAGATGAAGCCTATGGTGGAGGCAGACTATGATATGTGTATGCCTGAGTCTGGCAAGTTCTCGATGAAGGACTTGACAAGTTCTTTTCTGAAATTCCCAACTAAGATTGCCTTAGGGATGTTTGGAGGCGTATCTACGCTGCTGGCTTGGCATCCTGAATGGCAGAAGTCTGCGCCTAAGATTGAGGAGCAGATACTGGCCCAGCAGAAGGAGCTGCAGGACAGGCAGGAGGCGAAGCAGGACAAGATACTTGACTCTATGGAGAAGGCGGCGAACAAGAAGACTAACGAGTTCAAGGTCTATCCTCAGGCTGGAAGTACTGCAAATGTTGGGTGTGACCAAAAGTATTCTGACTTTAAGAACTATCTGCCAGGGACTGATGGTGCGGCAAAACCATCGAAACTGGAGAGCAAACAATCGGATGAGACGAACGAAATATGAATTGCATGGACGATAAGAATCATGATAATGTGCAGCAACCCATAGTGGTCTATGGCATGGCAAATATCGGCTGTGACCAGACAGGGGCAACGTTTCAGACATTGGTAGTATCGTCTGAAGAGCAGAAAGCTCAGGAGGCTGATGCTACGGAGGTGTTTGTGCCTCGACAGTTGCAATTCTTCGACATGGTGGCGTTTGGCTCTGAGGAGAAACAGCCCAAACTGATAGCGATGCTGAGAGAAGTGGCGCAGCAGATAGACACGACCAGCGGGCGTGGGTGGTTCTGCATCTATGCTGGCTACCGCTATTACAAACAGCAGTTGGCTGTAATGGGCGGCTATGCTGATTTCTTTGCTGATATGGAGGCGTTGGCGCCTGACTTGTTGACGAGGATTGATGTGACGAAGGAGGGTGAAGCCAGATACCATAACTACACGCAGTTGTTGGGCAGGGAAGCCAGTGCATGGTATATGGACGGTAAGAAGCTGCCGCCATTGAACGAGATTACTGTTTGGAAGAACAGGTTTAAGGGCGACAAGAACCGTTACGCTGCGAATGCCAAAATAATAATAGATGTATATAAGCGGCTGAAGACGATTTAGCAGTCAAAACAGACTGGATATTAAGCGAACAGATTGATTTCTGCTCGCTTTTTTTGTATCCAAAAGTAGGCTGTGCGTATAGTGCGTATAGTGAAAAAAGGCTGTACGTATAGTGGCGTATAGTGGGCCTTGATAACTCGAAAAAATACATATTTTGCATTGAAAAACGCCCTACCTTTGCATCAGAAATCAGAAACAAAAGCAAAATAAAAAAGTTATGAAACGAAGAATTATTTACGTTGGAACGCTGATAGATCTGGCCGCAATGATTGAGCCGGATGAGGAAGCAGAGAGTATCGAAGTTACGAACATTTTAAAATATGACAACTATGAGTAAGAAAGTAGTAAAGGAGCAGGAGGTCAAGAAGCTTGCCATTCTGTTGAGAACGATGACGAACGGCTATATGCTGGATGTGAACAACGAGGGTTATATGTACTTTGATGCCCTAAGTCTGCTGGAAGGTTTCTGCATCCACGTTGGAATGGAACGATTGGAGGCGATGACCATGGAGGAGATCAAGGAGATGCTCGACTCGCTGAAGGATGGCAGTGCCGTAAAGAAGCTACAGGCCGAGGTGACAGAGTTGAAGGCTTTGGTGGATGACCAAAAGAAGCAGATAAGAGAACTTAAACGAGTAATTAAAGAATTGAAATAATAAAGAATTAAGGCTATGACAAAGGAGATGAGAATCGTGAGCGTAAGAAATTCTTACGACGTGAAAGTGAAGCGCTGCTGCGCAAGTTGCCAGCACAAGTGTGTTGAGAATAACGGCACAAGGTTCTGTGCACTGAAGATGATGGTGGTGGAACAGAAGTTCAAGTGCAAGCAGTGGCAGATGAGCGACGGCATGAAGAATGCCGGTAAAGGGGGAGGCGTGGTGCGCCTTAAAGGCACCACAGAGATAGTGATTGATTAAGAAACGAATGGCCATAATTAATCATAATTGACCATAATACTATTACGGACAATTACGAGAAATTACGGAAATTAGTTTCAAATAGTAACTAATTAATTTTTAAACATTTATGAAACAGAAAAAAATCAAGATTGGTAACGGTCTGAACAAGATGATTTATGATCGTGATGAGAACCCTGTAGATGGTGTGAAGCTGCCATTTGAACAGATGGCAATGCTGTGCCAAGAGGGTGAGAAACTGGGAGTAGAGCTGGCGAGACAGATGATGGGTTTGGGGTTCGACTTCTATGGATCATTCGTAAGGACCTATGCCCTGTCGCAGATGGCGGCATATCTGAAGGTCTTTGCTAAGGATAAGGGCTTCGACGCCATGGCGATGTTCGACATCCTGACACCAAAATTCACTAAGGAAGCCGAGGAGATGCTGGAGGAGATCAAGGCAGAGGAACATGAGCAGCAGAAGTGTGGCTATATGTTTCTTGACCTGAACACCGCAGTAGGCGCCAAGGAGTTCAAGAAAATTCTGAAGAATTTGGAAGACGAATGAGGATTTTAAGAAACGAATGACCATAATTAATCATAATTAACCATAATAATATTAAGGACAATTACGAGAAATTACGGAGATTAGTTTCCTATAAAAAGCAATAACCGAGTCGGAGGATGAGCGAGGAAATGTGTCCGGACAAATGAGCTCAACTAAAACCCCGCTTTCCAAAGCTCATTAATTCGATAAGATTATGCGAAAGAATGTATATGTTTTGAATGCCATTGAGTTGATGAACCAACTCATGAATGGCAAGCGAGTGGAAGGTGTTCTGTACGTGGATCAGAACACAGGTAAGCTAACCTTCAAGGCGTACAACCGCCAGGCACGAGTGCGAGAAAAAGACCGTCTGGTGAAGAAGTTGCCTTGGGGCTGGGTGAAGGAGTCGATGGAGCGCATCAAGGTGTTCGGCAGTTTTCCGAAGGACTTCTGTATGGCGCAGATTATCGAGTTGCTCAACGAGCACAACCAAGATGCAAAGAATGCGCTCATCGACAAGGAACTTGACCTGATAGAATTTTGTTAAACCTCAAAAATCAATACGTGATGGAAGCATTAGTGACTATTATCGCGGTGGGCGCATACGCTGAGCGCCAGTATCAGAAGCAGGACGGCAGCTCTGAATACTTCAAGAGCCGTGGCGTGACAATGAAGCGCGGTGGTGACGTGATCTATGGTGAGATGACTGGTGAACTGGCTTCGAAGAACCGTGACACGCAGTTCCAGCAGGGGATGCCTTACATTGTTAAGGGCTTCTGGAAACATCGCACATGGGGCGACAACAATGATCGCCATGAAAACGCCTTCTATATTACGGACCTTCAAACATTGTAAGACATATGTTTACATATCAGAAAGATACTAAGATCCTTTTTGTCGCCGAGTGCGGCAAAAAGTACTTCTGGAGGGAGATTCGCAAGTCGTCGACATCCTTTAATATCGACACTCGCAGGGACATTCTGCGTGCCGTTGAGGCCAACGACGAGGAGGCCATGCAGAAGTGGGCTGAGCATACGGACTATCAGAAGTTTATGCTCAAGACAATTCGCGAATTGAAGACCAAGACAGGTAAGGAGAAGTGGCAGAAGAAGCCGCTCGACAAGAAACTGTTGGCTTGGGCTGACGACCTGAAGAAATCGCTGACAGCGTTCCAATTCTGCTGCTATCAGTTTGATGAAGCAACGGTGAAGACCAAGGATGGTAAGACCAAGAAGGGCGCCAGGCGAGTGTTGAAAGGCTGTCATCTGAACGGACTGGTGATGCTGGATATCGACCATGTGGATAATCCTATGGAGGTGTGGGAGAAGCTACAGGCCAATGAGGAACTGATGAAGCGCGTGGTACTGGTACATGTCACCAGTAGTGGTCATGGCATACGCATCATCTTTATTGCCGACAAGCAGATAGGCAACCTGGCTGATAATCAAATCTCGTTTGCAGCTGTGCTGGGGTATGCGCCTGATCAGAGCTGCATCGATGCTACTCGAAATTCATTCGCTCCTAAGGAGAATGAAATACTGTTTATTGACGAAGAACGACTTTTTACGTATTATGATGAAGATTTCGACAAGGAGTTTACTCCGCAGTATCGTGACAAGAAAACGCAGCCGCTGCATCATCAATTTGATGCTGATGCTGGTGCTGACAGTACTAATCGCTCTAAGGCTCATGCTGTGGCCCGTAAGGATGCTGTGGATGGGGGTGGGAATGACGGCAAGGTGGACGCTGAGCATGTATCGAACCCTGTAATGTGGCGTAGCTATGATGTACAGTCTATTATTGATGCTCGTTATGCAGACAAGCTGCCATGTGCAGCAGACAGCAACCGTCATACAGAATCGCTCAAACTGGCCACTGACTTGTTGCTTATGCTCGATGGCGACAAGGTCCAAGTGCAGCGCATTGTGGAGGCCCAGTCGTGGGTCAAAGAGATTATCGATGAGCGAGACGAAAACGTTGGGCAGACGGTGGAATCAGCA
>JAEEGL013476342.1_pt1 | contig 16240 bp, 12 predicted proteins | sample 9134231 | NCBI WGS metagenome assembly JAEEGL01 (sample SAMN16246548, study PRJNA631951) | gut metagenome | biome: gut microbiome; feature: rumen; material: fiber-attached | host: Bos | place: Iran: Karaj | collected 2018-10
CCATAACCGGTAGGACCGACAGGCAGTACCTGCCAGATCCGTATACCGGATGCCTGAAGGAAATCAGCAAAGGCAAACGCTTCCGGGCCCATGGAGCCGATGCCGCCGGAAGAAGGGAGGGAAGTGATATGCATCAATATACCGCTTGTACGCATAAGACAAATTCTTCCTTTCTGTTATAAGGCAGTGCATTGGGCAACAGATTCTCTTCTGCGGAAGGAAGCTTCCACCAGAATATGCCTGGGGGCAGCTCCCTTTTCCATCATGTCAAGGAGCAGGTTGACACTGCGGCGGGCGATTTCATCCACCGGCTGTTCCACTGTGGTCAGACGCGGAATAGTGAAACGGCTGATATCAACACCGTCAAAACCAATCACACTGACGTCTTCCGGCACAGATTTCCCAAGATCACGGAGCGCCCTGATTGCACCAACCGCGACCGTATCACTCATGGCAAAAAGAGCGGTGGCATCCGGCCTTTCAATAAAAAACGAGCGGGCAATATCATAACCGGCAGAAAAGGAGAAACGGGTTTCGCGGTAAAGGGAGTGATCGTAGGTCAGGCCGCGTTCGGCAAAAGCATCGCAGAAGCCCTGGAACCGCATGGCCAGCGAATCTCCGGCAACCGGATTGGAACCGAATACAGCAATTCTGCGATGCCCGGATGCAAGGAGTTCCTCCGCAACCTGACGTCCCATATTCCGGTCATCAATAGCTACGGAAGATGCACGCGGAAGCGCGGCAGCTTCAGCGTTGACTGTGGTGAAGACCATGGGTATATCAATACCGCGGATTGCCTCCACTCTCTCATCAATCAGACTGCCGACGAAAATGATACCCTTGACATGGTTCTGGCGGGTCATACGCAGAGCCGTGCGAAACTCATCGGCTTTTTCGTCAATGTATTCTGTCACAAAACTGTCAGGAATGTTATCAGCCCTTTCGAGGATCGCCTCGGAAAGGGAACTGAGAAACGGGTTGGAGCGGCCGCGTATGACCACGCCGATTACTTCATTTCCCTGCTTAAGCCCCCGCGCGTTCGTATTGCCGACAAAATGACAATCCCGGATAATCTGTTCCACTCTCTCACGGGTGGCACTGTTCACATCCGGACGGTGATTCAACACACGGCTGACGGTCGTAACCGATACGCCAGCCATTGCGGCAATGTCTTTAATTGTATAAACCTTCACGCTTTACAACCTCCCGTTTGTCCAAATACCGGAAACGATAACGGTAACGTTTTCACGCAAAGAGTATCACAAGTGGATGAAACAGTCAATCCCCTTTGGGTTTTTTGCGTTCAAGTTGCTTTTTCATGATAATTCATGTATAATTAACAAAGATTTTTTTTAAGAGGTGAGCCATATGACAAAGCGGATCATCGCAGCGCTGCTTGCGCTGTTTGTTCTGCTCTGTTCCATGCCCGCCTTGTCTGAAGAAAACGACTGGGAAGATGAAAACTGGGAAGATTTCAGCGATGAGGAGCCGGAAGAGGAATTTGAGGAAGAAGAAGACCGTGTGGATTTCCGGACTATCAGCGGATACAATATCGAAACATTTGAATGTGACGGGTTCAGATATCAGAAGACTGATGACGGAAAAGGAGCCATTCTGGTTTCATATTACGGAACAGACGCGGATGTGGTTTTCCCGGATACGCTGAACGAACTGCCGGTCGTTGCCATCAATACGGCTATGTGCGTTAATAACAGTATTATACAGAAACTGCAGATTCCGGGATCTGTTCAGATTATCGGGCCGAATGCCTTTGCGCAATGTCCGAATCTTGAGTCTGTGGAAATTCAGGAAGGCCTGAAGACGCTGGATAAGTGCTGTTTCGGCGGATGCCCGAAACTGAAGGAAATCATGCTTCCTGATTCGCTGGAAATAATAGATGATTTTGTTTTTGCAAACTGTCCCAGGCTGCAGGAGATTGCTTTCGGGCAGAACCTGCAGTCCATCGGAAGACAGGCTTTTCTGAAATGTTCGTCTCTCAGCAAAGTGGTTATTCCGGGCGGTGATACAGTCCGGATCGGAGATGAGGCATTCGGCGAGTGCAATGAAAACTTAATAATCATGGACTGAAAACGACCCCGGACCGATGTCCGGGGTCGTTTTCGTTTTATACAATTACGGAATGATTAATCTTCCGCAGGTTTCACATTCCACCAGGGCACCGCCTTTGATTCTGGACAGGATAGCAGACGGAAGGGAAGTATTGCAGCCGGAGCACTGGCCGTAAGCCAGCCGGGCAACCGGCGGAGAAATATGTTTTTTGATCGTCTCATATTCCTCCAGCAGGGCGGGTTCCACTTTATCCATAAGTTCTTTGGCTTTGGCGCGCTGGGATTCAAGTTCGCCCTTTTTGCTTTTGGATTCTTCTTCATATTCGGATTTCAGCTGATCAAACGATTTTTTGGCGTTAGCCGCTTCCAGACGGACGCTGCGCTGGAGCTTTTCGTTTGAATCGGTTTCCTTTACGATCCTGCTGATTTCAACTTCATACTGGCGTATGGTATCGCGGCAGCGGCTGACTTCATTAAGCAGCGATTTAACGTCCTCGGCGGTTTTGGGCGGATCAGACTCAAACCGGTTCTGCAGGGTCTGCAGCTGCTCCCGGGAGCGGGCAATAGCCTGCGCAATGATATCCTTCCGGTCGACCATAGCGCTGACATCTTCCTCAATCTGCTTATACTGCTTCTGGCGATCAAGGATAAAGTCACGGGCTTTTTCCAGTTTCTGCCGGGTCGGTGAACGCTTGATCGCGGCGGAAATGGCATCCGCTTTCATGTCTTCGACCTGAAAAGCCCACAGAGCTTCAAACTTTTCCATAAAGGAGCCTCCTTCTGACAGGATCACCGCCTGTCACGGTTGCCGGGGGAACGAATAGGCGGATACTTCCGACACATATATCCGCACATTACATTCTACCGTATTGGCTTCCTTTTGTAAAGCCGCAGCCAGTGAGCGGATGCCCGGTTCCTCTGTGCCGAAATGGCCGCATTCCAGCGCAACTATCTGCCGGTCAGCCATGGCAAGGGCAAGATGATGCTTGATTTCACCGCTTATAAACGCATCACAGCCGGTTTCCGCAGCATGAATCCATTCATCACTGCCCCCGCCGCTGCACAGTCCGACTTTGCGGATCAGTGCGTCATCAGGGCCCATCAGCCGAACGGTTGTATTCAGGCTCCGTTTCAGATGTTCTGTGTAATCGGCGGCAATAAGCGGTTCTGACAGAAAACCGCAGCGGAAGAATCCCTCACCGGCTGTTTCTTTCAGACCGCATAGCTGTGCAAGCGTATCGTTCATTCCGCCGGGGGCCTGGTCAAGATTGGTATGTGCGGCAATAAAACTGATGTTTTCACGGACAAGACGGCGAATCAGCCGGCCTTCATAATCATCTTCTGTAAGAGTACGGACAGGGGAAAACATCAGCGGATGATGTGCAATGATCAGCTGCGCACCGAGAGAAAGCGCCTCATCAATAACCGGCTGGGTCAGGTCAAGAGCCAGGAGAACAGTACTGACTTCCTGCGCCGCGGAACCGACAAGGAAACCGGCATTGTCCGATTCCATCTGTGTTTCAAAAGGCGCGATCCTGTCAATAAGATTGTACAGATCCTGTACTGTCATGGCATTTCATCCTTTCCTGTATAAAAGCTTCATAGAAAGAAATATCTTCCTGCACCTGAATAATCAGGTCCCTGTCAGGAACGCCGGCGGTGATAAGCCCCTGAAGCTGCGCGTGAAGAACATCCCGACGGCGGATCAGGTAGGGAATCAGCTGGTCTGACGGAGAATTGAAAAGAGGACCGCCAAGCCGGATTTCCCGCGGTGACATCGGTGCGGATCCGGGACGGGCACGCATGACCAGATAATAGCGGCCCGCACAGAAACAGGGTTCTTCCTTATCCAGATGATAACCGATGAGACCGATGGTCTCCCGGATCAGGGGAAGGTCTGTATGGGCGGAAAGGACCAGGGAAGCGTTCCGGAGACGATCCCGGCCTTTCAGCAGAATATCGCGGATTGTCCGCCCGCCCATACCGGTAACGGAAATCATTCCGCAGGCCTCCGACAGGGGAGACAGCCCCCCGCCTGCGCGAAGGGAAACCCGGTCCATCAGGCGGAACCTGATCATTTCAGACCTTGCGTTTTGCAGTGCGCTTTCGCTGATATCAGTAAGGATCATATGCTGACAGCGGCCGCGCTGCAGGAGCGCGGCCGGAAGGTGAGCATGATCTGTGCCGATATCTGCGGCAAGCTCACAGGAATCATACAAATCAAAGGCAAGGGAAAGACGGGTGTCAAGCTGAATGAAATTTGCCATATTTCAGTCTAGATAATCACGCAGTTTCTTGCTGCGGGAAGGATGACGAAGCTTACGGAGGGCTTTCGCCTCAATCTGGCGGATGCGTTCCCTGGTAACATTGAACTCCTTGCCGACTTCCTCCAGTGTGCGCTGATGACCGTCATCCAGTCCAAAACGCAGCCGGAGGACTTTCTCCTCACGTGGGGTCAGGGTATCCAGCACATCCATCAGCTGTTCCTTCATCAGGGCAAAGGAAGCGGCTTCAGCGGGAGCGGGAGCATCCTCATCGGGAATAAAGTCACCGAGATGGCTGTCTTCTTCCTCACCGATGGGTGTTTCCAGGGAAACAGGTTCCTGAGCGATCTTGATTATTTCACGGACTTTGGCTTCAGATATCCCCATTTCCTTCGCAATGTCTTCAGGAGTAGGCTCCCTGCCGTATTCCTGAAGCAGCTGACGGGAAATCCGGATCAGCTTATTGATGGTTTCAACCATATGTACGGGAATACGGATTGTACGGGCCTGGTCCGCAATCGCACGGGTAATGGCCTGACGGATCCACCAGGTAGCATAAGTGGAAAACTTGAATCCCTTGCGGTAGTCAAATTTTTCTACAGCCTTGATAAGTCCCAGGTTTCCTTCCTGAATCAGATCAAGGAAAAGCATGCCGCGGCCCACATAACGCTTGGCAATTGAAACAACCAGACGCAGATTGGCCTCCGCAAGTTTCTGCTTGGCGCTTTCATCACCGGCCTCCAGGCGCTTGGCAATCTCAATTTCCTCTTCAGCTGTCAGCAACGGAACTTTTCCGATTTCCTTGAGATACATACGGACAGGATCGTCTATGCTGATTCCTTCCGGGACGCTCAGGTCAATGGGCGTGTCCCCTTCGAGACGGGCAACTTCAGCTGCCTGGTCAGCAGCCTGTTCTTCCGTCAGGGTAACCTGGCGGTCGGCATTGTCATTGACAACGGAAACACCGTAAGCTTCCAGAGTCTCCAGCACATGATCCAGCTGATCCGCATCCAGGTCCATGCCGGAAAGACGGTCCATGATCTCTTTATAAGTGATCGTTCCCTTGGATTTACTGTATTCATACAGTTCGTCCAGACGGTTCTGCTTTGATTCGGGTGAAAGTGACAATGGAATCCTCTCCTTCTGCAACGGCAATGCCGGTCGGTCCCTGAAGGACAGTTCTTCTTCAGGGAATGTTTTTACTTAAGCTTTTTCAGTTTATCTGAGATTTCCCTGGCTTCAATCAGAAGCGCGGAAAGCGCTTCTCCTGTGGCGGAAGAAATCTCACGGGTCAACTCTTCGTATCGTTTCTCGAGCCTTTTCCTTCTGATCCGGATAAGGCAATCGTTTGCCATGAGAATCATCTCATCGGTACTGTTGGCCGCGGGAGTCAGCAGCAGGCGTGTGTAGCGGGAACGTGACACTTCATCAGGCGCCAGATCGGGTAATGCTGCGGGGGAAGCCCCGGACGCCAACTCCCTGTATAAAGATTTCAACTCGTCATCGTCAAAATCCTTTTCTTCGATCATATCTTTCGGGATCTGACCGGAAGCAAACAGGCTGATCAGCAGCTCCTGGGCCTTTATTCCTTCAGCAGACGGCGGGTCCGAATCGGAAGAGTGCAGCGGCCGCGGCCGCGGAACAGAGCTATCCGGACGGGAAGATGCTTTCGTTACTGTAAGGTTCATCTGTTCCGTCAGTGTTTCCGGAGGGAAACCGGTTTCCAGGGACAACTGTTTCAGCAGCACGTCCCGTTCAAGCGGATCAACGGTGGCTACGATCTCGGCAGCACCGCGCGCATAGGCCAGCCTTCCGTCCTGTCCGGACAGGTCAAATCCGTCCCTGAGCCGGCGAAGACGGTAGGCAGCCGGAGAAATAGCGGGCAGATTCCGGAATCCTTCGGCACCGTCCCGGCGGATAAACTCATCCGGATCCAGATTGTCCGGGAAATCAAGTACCCGTGCCGGAACATTTTCCTGTTCCAGAATATCCAGTCCGCGCAGAATAGCGTGCTGGCCGGCAGAATCACCGTCATAACCCAGATATACCTGGGGAGCATATCGTTTAAGCAGGCGGGCCTGTTCATTTGTAAGCGCTGTGCCAAGGGTGGCACAGACACCGTCAATACCGAACTGTGTAAGGCTCACCACGTCCATATAACCTTCCACCAGGATAACACGTTCGAGGTTGCGCTGCTGCCGGAGCAGATTGGCCGCGAATACGCCCTTGCGTTTGTTGAATACAGGGGTGTCAGCTGTATTCAGGTACTTGGGCTCCCGTTTGTCCAGCGTACGCCCGCCGAAGGCGAGAACATTCCCATGGGCGTCAATGATCGGAAACATGGCACGGCCGCGGAACATATCAAAATACCGGATTTTTCCATCCTCATTTTTTTTGCGTACTGTAAGACCGGCAAGCACCAGTTCGTCCAGCGTATATCCCAGCGAAAGCAGTTTGTCACTCAGAACGCTCCAGTCCTGGGGGGAAGCACCCAGGCCAAACCGCCTGATGACACTGTCGCTCAGTCCGCGCTTTTTCAGATACGCGAGCGCAGGCGCGCCGTCCGGTGTAAACAGTGTTTCATGGTAGAACCGGGCAGCTTCACGGTTTGCAGCCAGCAGGCGTTCCCGCTGAGTGCGCCTGCGTTCATAATCCTCATCGTGCTCCATCTCGGGCAGCGTCATATGCGCCCGCTCCGCCAGCTGGGTGACAGCTTCATTGAAACTGCAGTGCTCCATCTCCATATAAAAATGAAACACATTTCCGCCGGCTTTGCAGCCGAAACAGTAATACAGCTGATGTTCCCCGTCCACGGAAAAGGAAGGAGTCTTCTCTCCGTGGAACGGACACAAACCCCAGTATTTCCGGCCTTTTTTATTCAGCGCCACATAACCCGAAACGATCTGGACAATATCTGTCCGGCTGCGTAATTCATCCAGCCATGCGGCAGGGTAACGGGAGGACATGAGCGGAAATCACCTTTCTTTATAAATTCAGAAAAAGTTACTGTTCAGTATTCAATACCCGTCCGGAAAACGCGGCAGGAATGCATCGCATACAATCAGAAGGAAGGAAAGGAAGAAGGAACGAACAGTTCCTGAAACTGCCTGGTTGCGTAGCGGTCAGTCATACAGGAAAGGAAATCGCTGACGCTGCGTTCTGTTCCGTCCCGGTATCCGATCATGACAAACTCCTCGGGCATTTCACCGGGGTGTTCACAGTAATACTCAAAAAGGTGCCGGAGCACATAGTCGCAGCGTGCCTCTTCAGGATCCCGCCAGCCGTCCCTGTAAACACGGTCAAACATGAATTCGCGCAGGCCGTTCATGGCGGTTTCCACAGGTTCGCTCATATACAGATGCGGTTTTCCTTCACTGAGCGTAACAATATCGGTGATCATGGTATTGATGCGTTCCCGGTGACTGTGCCCCAGAATATTCAGGCAGTCTTCCGGAAGCTCAAAAGGTTTCAGGATGCCCGCGCGCAGCGCGTCATCCAGGTCATGGTTCAGGTAGGCAATCCGGTCGGCCCTGCGGACACACTCCGCTTCCACGGTAGCGGGTTCCGTGCTGCCGGAATGGGATAGAATTCCCTGACGAACCTCCCTGGTAAGGTTTAATCCCTCACCGCGGTTCTCAAGGACCTCCACTACACGGAGACTTTGCTCGTTATGGCGGAAACCTTCGGGAAGCAGGTCGTTCAGGGTGCGTTCGCCGATATGGCCGTAGGGTGTATGGCCAAGATCATGGCCGAGGGCAATTGCTTCAGTCAGGTCTTCGTTTAGACGCAGGGAACGTGCCAGCGTACGGGCAACCTGGGAAACTTCGAGCGTGTGGGTAAGCCGGGTTCTGTAATGATCCCCTTCAGGGGAGAGAAATACCTGGGTCTTGAATTTCAGTCGGCGGAAGGATTTACAGTGGATGATGCGGTCCCGGTCGCGCTGATATTCCGTACGCAGGTCACAGGGAGTGACGGGTTTGTCACGCCCGGCAGTTTCGGCTGAACGGGCAGCCCAGGGAGCCAGCAATGCTTTTTCCTGTTCTTCCTGCCGCTCGCGGATCGTCACAGAAATCCCTCCTTTCCGTTCAGGCGTAATCGTTCCTTAAACATTATCTATATACCACGCAAACCCCGGAATTCCTGCAAAATCTTGACAAGGAATTGGAAACAGCTACAATAAAACAGCGATAAAATACAATGAGAAAGACCCCGCGGGGCTGGGTTCGCATGCATGACTTTTGAGCTGAACCGGAAGGTTTCCGGTTTTATTGTGAAAGAAATCCGGGAAAGTACCGAACTGCACGGGAAGACGATCCTGATGGAACACGCCGGAACCGGCGCGGAATTGTTCTGGGTGGATAACAAAACGGAGAATATGGTTTTTTCCATCACATTCAGAACACCGCCGGAGGATAATACCGGTGTGTTTCACATTCTGGAACACAGTGTATTGTGCGGCAGCGGGAAATATCCGGTGAAAGAGCCTTTTGTGGAAATGCTGAAGAGCAGCATGAATACCTACCTGAACGCGCTGACTTTCCAGGATATGACCATGTACCCGGTAGCCAGCCGGAATCCGCGTGACCTGATGAACCTTGCCGGTGTTTACCTGGATGCGGTATTCGATCCGATTGTTGTCAGGGACCGGAAGAGGTTCTGCCAGGAAGGCTGGCGCATCGGACGGGATGAGTCGGGAAAACCGGTTTACCAGGGCGTCGTCCTCAATGAAATGAAAGGCGCCATGAGCGACACGGACACGCTGATTGACAGACAGATTATGCGTCAGCTGTTTCCGGACACCTGCTACGGATTCAACAGCGGCGGAGATCCGGAAGAGATTCCCTCGCTGACCTATGAGCGATTTTGTGAACAGTACAGGCGCTGCTATCATCCATCCAACGCGCTGATTTATCTGGATGGCGCGGTTCCGATAGAGGAAATGCTTGAGCTGGCTGACAGTTACCTGAGCCGGTTCGGGCGCGGGACAAAGCTGTCTGTGAACAGACTGCAGGAACCGTGCGGATCGGAACAGACGATCTTCTATGAGCTGGGACAGGAGGAGCCGGAAGCGAACCGGAGCCACCTGACACTGGCGCGGATCAACGGAACATGGCAGGACCGGGCGGACAATATGGCCCGGAGCATTATCTGCGATGTGCTGACGGGAAACAATGAAGCGCTGCTGAAAAGAACAGTGCTGGAACGGAAACTGGCGCAGGATATTTTTGTTTCTGTGGACGACACGGTCCTGCAGAGCTGGGTGACCATTCATGCCGAAAATATCACTGAAGGCTGTGAGCAGGAACTGCTTGGCGTGCTGCGCGAGACAGGCGAAAGAATCCGCAGTGAAGGACTGGACCGGCGTGCGGTGGAGGCTTCCCTGAACCGTATGGTCTATATGCTGCGGGAAGATGAGGAACCGCAGGGAATAGGCCGATGCATCCGATGCGTGGGAAACTGGATTTACGGTGGAAATCCCACAACAGTGCTGGAAAACGCAGATACAGTAGGAAAACTGCGGGAATACCTGGAAAACGGACGGTTCAATGAACTGGCCGCCGATATGCTGCTGAACCGGGACAACCTTGCGGTACTGCACACGCTCCCGTCCAGGACGCTGGGAGAAGAAAGGCACAGGAGAGAAGAAGAACACCTGCTGCGAACGACGGAAGCATGGACAGACAAAGAAAAAGAGGACAACGACCGGCTGGCGGAGAGTATTGAAAACTGGCAGAACACGCCTGACGCTCCGGAAATGCTGAATACACTTCCGAAACTGAGCAAGAAAGACGCAGATGTTGAACCGGAATGGGTGGATACAGAACTTGTTTCCTGCCGGGGCGTTCCGGTTATGATGCATAAAATCAACTGCAACGGCGTGGTTCACCTGAGGGTGTATTTTGCACTGACCGATTACAGCCTTGACGAACTGACCAGGCTTTCCCAGCTGACAGGGATGCTGGGCAGGCTGCCTACCGCGGAGCACGATGCCATGACCCTGCAGCAGGATATCAAACGCTGGACGGGTTCGATGGGCTTTGCGATCATTACACGCGCGGAAGCAGGACAGGATGAAACATGCGCTCCGTACCTGACCGGTTATACAAGCGCCCTGGAGGAAAATGCCGGCCGTGCATGGTCTTTGCTTGCGGAAATACTGACGTCCACCCTTTTTGAAGACACGGACAAAATGAAGGAAATGTTCCGGCAGAATGAAATGGGCGCCAGGGAACGGATTCTCGGCGCAGGCCATCTGATCGGCGTGAAAAACGTACTGAGCCACTACAGTGCAGAAGGCGCTGTGAAAAACGCGCTCGACGGAGACGCGGCGGCAGCCTGTATTCATCTGCTCGCAAGGCAGCCGGACAGGGAACTGCCCGCACTTCTCAGATTGTCGGAAAGGCTGATGAAGCAGACACTGTGCCGCAGGAGGATGACTGTTGGTATCACAGCCGGTACCGATATGCTGCCGGAAAACCTGATCAGTGTTTTCCCGGAGGGAACAGCGGTTCCGGAAGACGCTGAATACATGACTGAAAGTCCGATGAAAACAGGCTTCAGGATTCCGGCACAGACCGGATTTGCGGTACGAGGATACCGCCTAAGCCAGGCAGGAAAAAAGTTTGAAGGCAGCATGTGGCTGGCCGGTTCCATTCTGTCGCTGGGATATTTGTGGAACCGGGTGCGTGTTCAGGGAGGAGCATATGGTTCCGGCCTGCAGATTGACCGGTCCGGAAATATCTATTCCTGGTCATACCGGGATCCGACTCCGGCCAGGACACTGGATGCGGACAGCGGAGCTCCGGCATACCTGAGGGAATTTGCTGAAAAGGGAGAAGATCTGGATCCTTATATCATCTCAGCCCTGAACGAACTCAATCCGCTGCTGAGCCCGCGGGAAAAAGGCTCGCTTGCGGACGGCCGTTATATGAACGGATATACCCGGGAAGAGGCGGAGCGGATCCGCAGGGAAATCCTGTACGCTGTTCCGGAAGACCTGGTCCGCTGCGCGGAACTGCTCGAATCATTCAGCCGGAACGGAGCTGTCTGCGTGGTGGGAAGCAAGACGATCATGAAAAATATCAGGGGACTTACAGTGAAAGATCTTCTATGCTGAGGAGGCGGAGGAAATGGACCGGCAGCAGGCAAATGAAGAAAGCAGAAAATCCGGAAGAGGAAGCAGATCTCTCCGCTGTATCTGGTACTGCGGAAAAATCAATGAAGAAATCCGCAAAGCAGTCAAGCTGGGGGAAAAATCCGTCAAGATTGTTTTTCCTCCGCAGCATTATGTGGTTCAGCATCGTGAACTGTTTCAGGAAATTTACATGAACCAGGGATTTGATGTGGAGTTTGTTCCGAATTTTCAATATATTCAGCCTTCGGAGTGGTATTTTACCCTGGGCTGGGAGGATGAGAAGTAAGCCCGTCTGTTCTTGACAGAGAGAATAGCCGATGATAAGATAAAAACAGAAAAGAAACAAAATACACGGATGCAGATACGTTCCGTTCTTTGGTTTATTTTGGTATATGTTCCGCCGCGGGAAAACACGGCGAAATAAAAATTAAGGAGGACTTTTCAATGAAAAAACTACTGGCTGTTTTACTGATTCTGACCATGGTTCTGGGCATTGCGGGCGCTGCCTCCGCAGCGGACCGTGTTGAAGCGGATCCTGCTCTTGTGGCAGCTGCCGAGGAAGAGGGGGAACTGGTTGTATACGGTTCTTGTGAAGAATCCTATTTGATTGCCGCCTGCAATAAATTCATGGAACTGTATGATATCGACGTTCAGTACCAGCGGCTGTCCACCGGCCAGGTACAGTCCAAGATTGCCGAAGAAAAGGGTAATCCTTCCGCGGACGTATGGTTCGGAGGCACCAATGATCCCTATAATGAGGCAGCAAAAGACGGCCTGCTGGAGGCTTACGAGGCCAAGAATGCTGTTCATCTTATGAAAGATGAATTCAGGGATCCGGAGGGATTCTGGTACGGCATCTATCAGGGCATCCTCGGTTTCATGGTCAACACTGAAGAACTGGACCGCATGAACCTGGAAGCGCCCAAAACCTGGGACGACCTGCTCAAGCCCGAATACAAGGGGCTGATCTGGTCTTCCAACCCGAATACGGCCGGCACAGGCAGGCTGATTATCAACACTATGGTACAGTTAAAGGGCCATGATGAGGCAATGAAATACCTGGTTGAACTGGATAAGAATATCGCCCAGTACACCAAGAGCGGTTCCGGTCCCTCCAAAAATGTCGGACCCGGCGAATGCGTGATTGCCATCGGTTTCCTTCATGACGGCCTGGCACAGCACCTGAAAGGATTTAACAATATCAAGCTGATCATGCCGGAAGACGGCACATCATACGAAATCGGATCCACAGCGATTTTTGAGGGATGTGAGCATCCCAATGCCGCTAGGCTGTGGATTGAATTCGCATTGTCACCCGACTGCGTTGAGGTCGCTGACGACGCAGAAAGCTATCAGTATCTTGTACTTGATAATGCGGAAACACCTTCCGCACTGGCAGCATTCCCGGAACTTGACCGCAACAAGACGATAGAATATGATTTCGCCGATGCAAAGGAGAACACATCCAAATATGTGGAAGATTACTTTAATGCCCTGAAAAACGCGGGAGCCGAAGCAGATGACCGGTTCAAGACCGAGTAATCTCTTTCCTGTACGATTGGCAGGGGACGAGGCATTTGCCCCGTCCCTGCTTTTAAAGAGACAGAACCGCAATGAAATCAGGGAGGAGTGAGTGCCTATGGCGAGAAGCCAGAGTGCGAGCCTGGACCGCAAGAAATTTTTCGGCGATCCGGTTCTGGTTGTGACAGTTGCAGCACTGAGTATTTTTTTGCTGCTCTTCATTGTTTATCCATTAGCAATGCTTCTGGCGGATAGTGTGCTTGTGCGTGAAACTCAGCTGTACAGCGTTGAAAAACTGGTCAACGGGGATCAGATCAGTTATGTTTCGGAAAAGGGAGAACCGATCAGCAACAAACGCGATCCGGTCTGTGTCAGACTGACTTCACCCACTGAAGGTGTAGAAGACAGAATTGTTCCATTGTACAGCTCAACAGGTCTTTTTGCCGGCAGGGCGACGATGGAGGACATAGAACAGGGGAAGACGGTTTATCTGAAGACAGTAAACAACAAAGACAAAGCTGCTTTTATTGCGATAGACCAGCTGACCACTGTGCAGGAAACCCCACAGACATTCCGCACCAATGGCCGGGTAATCAAAAAGATGAACGGCATTGAACCCAGCGATCTGTGTATCCAGCTGCATAAGGACAACTGGACACTGGATGCATTCCCCAGAATTTTCAATGATTACACATTCAACAGGGCATTCACCAACACACTGGTATTAGGCGCGCTCACCGGACTCGGTTCCCTGCTGATCGGCCTTTTGTTTGCCTATGTGGATGTTTATGTACATATCCGCAGCCGCATGACAAAAAAGCTGTTTGACGTGGTATCTCTGCTTCCAGTGGTATCACCGCCGTTTGTGCTGTCTCTGTCCATGATGCTGATTTTCGGCAGGACAGGCCTGATCACCAGGAAAATTCTCGGCATTTACGACTCCAACATCTACGGTCTGTGGGGGATCGTGATTGTCCAGACGCTCACTTTCTTCCCGGTGGTTTATCTGATGCTGAAAGGACTGCTGAAAAATATCGACCCGTCCATGGAAGAAGCCTCAAGGGATATGGGTGCCAGCCGGTGGAAAGTATTCACGACCGTAACCCTGCCGCTGCTGCTTCCCGGACTCGGAAACGCTTTTCTTGTCACTTTCATCGAATCTGTTGCTGACTTTGCTAATCCCATGATTATCGGAGGCAGCTATGACACACTGGCAACAACCATCTATCTGCGGATTACCGGCGGTACATATGATATCAACGGAGCGTCCGCAATGGCTGTAGTATTGCTTTCACTTACGCTGTTCTTCTTCCTGATCCAGAAGTTTATCCTGGAGAAAAAATCAGCCGCTACGCTGACCGGAAAGGCGTCCAGGGGCCGTATGCTGATTGAAGACAAGAGCGTTCGCTATCCGCTGACTATCCTGTGCACGGCGGTTTCGGTGTTTGTTATACTGATGTATATTGCTGTGCCTTTCGGTGCACTGTTTAAGCTGTGGGGCAGGGATTACTCCCTTTCCTTCAAGTGGTTTGAACAGATGTTCCGGGAAAGCGGATGGAAAGCTTTTAAGGATTCGTTTATTCTTTCCATCATCGCAGCACCTGTGACGGCTTTACTGTCCATGATCATCTCTTATCTGGTTGTCAAGCGTAAGTTCAAGGCAAAGGGCTTTATCGAATTTGTTTCGATGCTGGCCATGGCTGTTCCTGGCACCGTACTGGGCGTCGGCTTCATTCGTGGATTTGCAGGCGGTGTGTTCCGGACAGGATTCCTGCAGGGGATCTACGGAACGGGTCTGATTCTCGTTATCGTCTTCGTTGTGCGATCCCTGCCGGTAGGTACGCGCAGCGGAATATCTGCCCTGAGGCAGATTGACAAATCCATCGAGGAATCCGCTTATGATATGGGTGCGGGAAGCGGCAAGGTATTCATGACTGTGACGCTGCCGCTGATCAAGGATTCCTTCTTCTCCGGCCTGGTGACTACCTTTGTCCGGTCAATTACGGCCATCAGCGCAGTTATTCTGCTGGTTACTCCGAGGTACCTGCTGATTACCTGCAGGATTAATGAATACGCTGAAAAAGGAGAATTCGGTGTCGCGTGCGCATACGCCACCATCCTGATCCTGATTACCTATGCAGCAATCCTGATCATGAACACAGTCCTGAAATACTTTGGTACAAGCAAAAAGATCAAGGGAGAGGTGAAGTGATATGGCAGTGAACAAAAAGGAACCCAAGGGTGTTCGCCTGGATCATATTTCCAAGATCTACAAGGATCCCAAGACGGGCAAGGATTTCTATGCAGTGCATGATGTGGCGCTGGATATTGAACCCGGAAGCTTTGTGACACTGCTGGGACCTTCCGGATGCGGTAAAACGACAACCCTGCGGATGATCGCGGGCTTTGAAAGCCCGGACGAGGGAGAAATATATCTGGGCGGCGAACCGATTAACGAGCTGACGCCCAACAAGCGCGATACAGCCATGGTGTTCCAGAGCTACGCACTGTTCCCGCATTACAATGTGTTTGACAACGTGGCTTACGGACTCCGCCTCCGGAAAGTGCCAAAGGAAGAGATCAAAGAACGGGTCACGAACATCCTGAAATTAGTGGAACTGTCCGATATGGAACAGCGGATGACCAATCAGCTTTCCGGCGGACAGCAGCAGCGCGTGGCCCTGGCGCGGGCACTGGTGGTGGAACCCGGGGTACTGCTGTTCGACGAGCCGCTTAGCAACCTGGACGCAAAGCTGCGGGTGCAGATGCGTACAGAAATCCGCCGGATCCAGCAGACCTTGGGAATCACAGCGATTTACGTTACCCATGACCAGATCGAAGCCATGGCGATCTCCGACAACATTATCCTGATGAAGGGCGGCGTGATAGCGCAGATGGGATCTCCCACGGAGATCTATTATCATCCGAACAGCGAATTCGTCGCGGATTTCATCGGAGAATGCAACTTCCTTCCCTGTACAGTCACAGGCCGGGAGGACGGTGATGTGACAGCACAGGTTTACGGCAATCCGGTGAAAGTGAAGTCTGAAACTTATACGACAGGCAGCGCTGAGATTGTTCTCCGGCCTGAAGCCATTGAGATCGCGGACCAGGGACAGCTGCCCTGTAAGGTGGAACTGAGCTGCTTTATGGGATCCTACCAGAATTATCATGTACGGGTGGGAGACACACTGGTGAAGATCGCGGACAACTGCCCGATCGGCCGGAAGACCTATCAGGTGGGAGATGAC
>JAEEGL014646718.1_pt1 | contig 16240 bp, 18 predicted proteins | sample 9134231 | NCBI WGS metagenome assembly JAEEGL01 (sample SAMN16246548, study PRJNA631951) | gut metagenome | biome: gut microbiome; feature: rumen; material: fiber-attached | host: Bos | place: Iran: Karaj | collected 2018-10
ATATTGGATATGGTGCTATTAACCACCCAGTTGATAGAGATCCAGTATGTGGTTATGTTGGTGTAATCAAGGACGTATGTCCAAGATGTGGTCGTCATGAAAATGAAGGCGTAGAAATGGAAAAAGTAAACTGCTACGATTGTTGCGGTAGGTAATAAATAAAGAAAGGAAAAGAGGTAATTAAATATGGAAAACGCTAAGAAAGCTAAAATGGTTGGTGAAGGAGTAAAATTCGAAAGAATTAGAAGAATCACTGGCTATCTTGTTGGTACTCTAGATAGATTTAATAATGCTAAGAAACAAGAAGTAGCTGATAGAGTAACTCATGGTACAAAATAAGGTTAAATATATACGTTTAGCGGCTGATTTGCAAAGTGATAGTATTGTTGATGGTCCAGGACTTAGAACAGTTCTTTGGACTCAAGGATGCTCTCATAGATGTAAGGGTTGCCAAAATCCCCAAACTTGGTCTCATAAAGGTGGGGGGCTTGTAGAAATCAAAGAAGTTTTAAAAGCTATAGATGAACTTGAATGTCAAACTGGATTTACATTTAGTGGTGGAGATCCAATGTATCAAGTTGAAGCATGTAACATAATAGCTGATTATGTTAAGAAAAAAGGCATGAATATATGGGTTTATACAGGATTTACATATGAAGAGTTATTAAAACTTGCTAAAAAGAATCCGGTATACTTAGATTTCTTTAAAAAAATAGATGTTTTAGTTGATGGTAGATTTATTCTTGAAGAAAGAGATTTAAGTCTATTATTTAGAGGAAGTAGAAATCAAAGATTAATTGATATGCCTAAAACTTTGAAGATGGGTGAAGTTGTATTATTTGATGAACATGAATACAATGAGGAAAAATCTTTTGAAAGAGAACCAATGTATATTTAAAGATGTAGCAATACATCTTTTTTTATGTTATAATCTATGCAGAAAGAAGGGTGTTATATATGTTTATTGATGAAGTAAATCTTAAACTTGTAGCTGGTAAAGGTGGAGATGGATGCACTTCTTTTTTACGTGAAAAATTTGTTCCACTTGGTGGACCTGACGGTGGCAATGGAGGTCATGGTGGAAATATTGTTTTTAGAGCAGACAAAGGTCTTAGAACATTAATAGATTTAAGATATAGAAAATTATTAAAAGCAGAATCTGGAACTATGGGTAGAGGAAAAAACCAAACTGGTTCTTCTGCTGAAGATTTAGTTGTAATTGTACCAATTGGAACAACTATTAAGGATACTGATACTAATCTTATTATTTGTGATTTAGTTGAAGATAAACAAGAATGTATAGTTGCTCGTGGTGGTAGAGGTGGAAAAGGTAATGCTGCTTTCATGTCTAATAAAAACAAAGCACCATATACTAGTGAACTTGGAGAGCCAGGAGAAGAAAGAAATGTTAAACTAGAACTTCATTTACTTGCTGATGTTGGCCTTGTTGGTTTTCCTTCAGTTGGAAAGAGCTCTCTAATTAGTGTTATAAGTGCTGCTAAACCTAAAATAGCAGATTATCACTTTACAACTTTAAGTCCAAATCTTGGTGTTGTAAAAGCAGGAGATTATAGTTATGTAGTTGCAGACCTTCCTGGTCTTATTGAAGGTTCTTCAAAAGGAGTAGGGCTTGGAGATAAATTTTTAAAACACGCATCTCGTTGTAAAATAGTATGTCATGTTCTTGATATGGCAGAGGTAGATGGAAGAGATGTAATTGAAGACTACAAGATAATTAGAAATGAAATAAAAGAATATGATGAAGAATTATATAATAAAAAAGAAATCATCGTTGCAAATAAAATGGATTTAGATGGTTCTAAAGATAATCTTCAAAGATTTAAAGAAGAATATCCTAATTTAGAAGTACTTGAAATTAGTGCTGCTACTAATATGGGAACTAAAGAATTAATATATAAGCTTAAAGACGTATTACAAACAATACCAGATACTGATTTATATAAAAAAGATGCTTTTGAAGATTATGTATTATATGAATTTAAACATGAAAAACCATATAAAATTACTAAAGAAGGTAACACTTGGATAGTAAGTGGTGAAGAATTAGAAAAACTTCTTAAAATGACAAGATTTAACTCAGATGAATCTGCATTAAGATTTGCAAGAAAACTAAAAAGATTAGGTGTAGATGATGATTTAAAAAGTCTTGGTGCTAAAGAAGGAGATACTGTTAGAATACTTGATCAAGAATTTGAATATGAAGAGAGATTATATTAACTATACAATTTAAAATATTATGGTTTATATCATAATATTTTTCTTTATATTTTTATCTATTTATTATATAATTTTATATGGAGAGGTAAGCAATATGGTAGAAAAATATATGCCTGATATATATCAAAAAAGTATATATTATATAAATTACGATAAATTATATAAAAAAGGAGTTAGATGTATATTATTCGATTTAGATAATACTCTAACACCACCACATGTGAATAAGCCAACTAAAAGACTTAAAAAGTTTTTTGATGAGTTAAAAGATAAAGGATTTAAAATAATAATTATATCTAATTCACCAAAACATAGAATAGAACCATTTAAAAGAGAATTAATGGTAGATGCTTGTTCATTTTCACTAAAACCTAGTAAAAATAAATTTGAAAAAATAATGGAAAAGTTTAAATACAAATCCACAGAATTAGCATGTATAGGTGATCAATTATTAACTGATGTTTATGGTGCTAATAAGTTAGACATTACATCTGTTTTAGTAAACCCATTAACAGAGCATGACTATACAATAACATTCTTTAATAGAATATTTGAAAGATTTATTTATTCTAGACTAGAAAAAAAAGATTTATTAATAAGAGGAAAATATTATGAATAAAAAGTGTAAGGGTTGTGGAAGTGTATTACAAACTGTTAATGTTGATTTAGAAGGTTTTGTAAGATCTAGTGTATATGAAAAGTCTGATTATTGTGAAAGATGTTTCAAAATAATGCATTATGGAGAATATAGTGTTTTAGATAAAAAGATTGACACAGATGGTATTGTTAGAAATATTAATTCTGATCCATATGCATGTGTTGCTTTTTTGATAGATGCATTAAATATAAACGATAATGTAAAAAAATATATATCTAAATTTAAAAATAAAAAATATATTTTAATTACTAAAAAAGATGTTTTACCAAAGAGCTTAAAAGAAAAGAAATTAATTGAATATATCAAAAATAATATTTATGATACTGATAATATAATGTGCGTATCTTCTGTTAAAAATTATAATATTGATGCTTTTTTAAATAAAATAGATAAAGATAAAGTTAGAAGATTATATATAGTTGGTTTTACTAATAGTGGTAAATCTACATTTATTAATCATTTACTTACAAGTAACTTAAAAAAACCAACTATTACTACTAGTTCTATTCCAAATACAACAGCATCTTATATTACAATTAAATTATCTAATAAACTTACTATAGTAGATACTCCTGGTTTTATTGATAATAATGCTATATATAATTTTGTTGATTATAATAAAGTAGTTAAATTATATCCTAAAAAAGAAATAAAAGTTAAAACTTTTCAAACAAGAAGTGGCTATGCAATTGTTGTAAATGATATTTTAAGAATTGAAAATATTGGTGATAAATCAAATAGTTTTAGCTTTTATATGAATGATAAATTAAGATATGAAAAAGTAAAAGCTAAAAATGATAAATTAAAAATATTACCTAATTTAATATTTGATATAGATGAACCAACAGATATCCTAATTAATGGTTTAGGATTTATTAGAATAACCAAACCTGGTAGTGTTAAAGTTCATGCATTAGATATAAAACTAATAAGTAAAAGAAGGAGCATGATTTAAATGGATTTAAAGAAATTAATAATACTTTTAATTATAATTGGTTTAGGTATTTTTATTGTTGTTAAAATATCTAGTAGAGTAGTTGAAGCTACTCCTGATGTAATTGATACATATGATAGAGCAAAAGTATCTACATTAGAAATAAGTGCTAAATCAGAAATACAATACTTTGATAGATATTTTGAAAGAAAAGATAATGTATGTTATGAAATAAATAGAGATTTTAATTCTAAAATAGGAGCTCCTTATATGAATTATAATGGATCTATTATATATGATGGAACTGAAACTTACATTTGGCTTAGCGGAAATGGTTATATGACAAGCGGAAGTAGAGATAAACTAACTACTATTAAATCAGAAGAGGTAATAACAAATTGTAATAAGTAGTAAGGGGTGTAATTATGAATAAAATTAATGTAATGAGTGATGAGTTAATTAATAAGATTGCAGCTGGAGAAGTAGTTGAAAGAATATGTAATGTTGTTAAAGAACTTGTTGAAAATAGTATTGATGCAGGAAGCAAAAATATTAAGATTGAATTAATTGAAAGCGGTACTAAATCAATTAAAGTGATTGATGATGGGTGTGGTATGTCTAAGGAAGATGCCAAATTATGTTTTTGTAGACATGCAACTAGTAAAATTAAACAAGAAAATGATTTATATTTTATAAATACACTTGGTTTTAGAGGAGAAGCACTTGCTGCAATTGCTGCTGTATCTAATACAACTTTAGATACTTATGATGGTAAAGAGTCTACACTCATTAATATTAAGGCTGGTAAAATTACAAGTACTAAAGTTGGAAGTATGAGAATTGGTACTATTATAGAAGTAAAAGAATTATTTTATAATACTCCTGCTAGACTAAAATTTATGAAATCTTTACAAACTGAACTTGCAAATACAGTATCATTAATTGAAAAAGTTGCATTATCACATCCAGATATATCTTTTGAATTAATTAATGATGAAAGACAAATATTTAAAACAAGTGGTAGTAATGATTTATATAAAACAATTCATGAAATATTTGGTTTAAATACAACTCGTAATATGATTAAAATATCTTGTGAAAACTATGATTATATTATTAATGGATATATTAGTAATATTAATATATCTAAATCTAATAAAAATAATATGATTACTTTAGTCAATGGTAGAGTAGTAACCAATCAAAGTGTTAATAGATGTATTAAAGATGCATATCATTCAGTTTTAGCAGATAATAAATATCCAATAGTTGTTATTAATATTGAAACTGATCCAACATTAATTGATGTTAATATTCATCCAACTAAACAAGATATTAAATTTTCAAAATTAGAAAGTTTAACTGATTTATTATTTACAACAATTAGATCTGCTTTAAATCAGTCTGATAATACTTTTAAATCTTATGTAGAAGTAGAACATAATAATTACAATGTAGATAATAATGATTATGTTATAAATGAAAAATTATATGAAGAAGAACCTAGAGTAATTGAAGAAGTTCGTCTTGACTTAACTGGTGAGGATGTTAATTATGAAGAAGATGAAGTAAAAAGAACAGACGTATTAATAAAACCAGTTGGCCTTGCTCTTGGTACCTATTTAATTGCGCAAGATGAAGATACTATGTATATGATAGATATTCATGCTGCAGCTGAAAGATGCAATTACGAAAAGTTTTTAGAAAAAATGGCTTCCAAAAAAATATATACAACTCAAATGCTATTTCCTGTACAACTAGAATACTCTCATACTGAATTTATGAATATTAAAAATAATATTCAAGAACTTTTTGATCTTGGTTTTGGAGTAGAAGAATTTGGAACTAATACATTTAGAGTATATTCTCATCCAGATTGGCTAAAAGAAGGATTTGAAGAAGATAGTATTAAATATATATTTGAATTAGTTGGTGAATTAAAGGGTAATTTCGATAGAGTTAAGTTTAATGACCATGTAGCAGCAACTTTAGCATGCAAAGCTAGTGTTAAAGCAAACACTTCAATATCTTTTGAAGAAATGGAACAATTAATAAATAACTTATTTAAATGCAAATTCCCATATACATGTCCTCATGGTAGACCAACTATTATTAAATATCCTATATATGAACTAGAAAAGATGTTTAAAAGAGTTAACTTTTCAAAAGCAAATAATGAATAAAAGTGAGAATTTATGAAAGAAAATAAGAATAAAATTATTGTCGTTGTAGGACCGACTGCAACTGGTAAAACAAAAGTATCAATTGAACTTGCTAAATTATATAATGCAGTTATAATTAATGCGGATTCTACACAAGTATATAAAGAGCCTTCTATAACTACTGCTAAGATTAAAGAAGAAGAAAAAGAAGGAATTGAACATTATCTATTTAGTATTGTATCTCTTAATGATGAATATACATTATTTGATTATCAAAAAGATGCTAGAAAGTTACTTAATAAATTTATTAATGAAAATAGAAATGTGATTATTGTAGGTGGTTCTGGTCTTTATATAAAAGCATTATTATATGATTATAATCTAGATGAAACTGAAGTAAGTAGAGTAGATTATAGTAAATATACTAATCAAGAACTAAAAGATATGGCTGATAATATTGATAAAAACAATAATATTCATATTAATAATAGACAAAGATTAGAGCGATATATTACTTATTATAATCAAACAGGTAAAACAATTAATAAGACAAATGAAATTAATAATCCATTATATAATTTTACTTTAATTGGTCTTAAAGCTGCTAGAGAAGAGTTATATGATAGAATCAATAAAAGAGTTGATGAAATGTTTGAAGAAGGTATGCTTAATGAAGCAGAAAGTTTATATTCAAAACATTATAAAAAATTTACAAGTATTATTGGTTTTAGAGAACTTGCTAATTATTTTGAAAATAAAGTTACTTTAGTTGAAGCAAAAGAAATGATAAAACAAAATACTAGAAGATATGCTAAAAGACAATATACATGGTTTTATAATCAAATGAAAGATATTAATTGGTTTGATGTTAATTATAGTGATTTTAATAAAACATTAGATGAAATAAAAAAATTTCTTAATTATTAAGAAATTTTTATTTTATTTCTAAATATAAATCTTTATTAAAATTATGATCTTTTTTATCCTTTTCTAATAATTCTTTAGTATTTATTAAAAAGAAGTTTCTATTATTATTCTTATTTATTTCATCATCATCCCAAGTTACATCTACATGAGACCATTTATTATTGAAATATATTACATTCCATTCATGTTCTTCACTATTTACTTTAAAATTAGGAATATTTAACTTATCTAAGAATAATGCAAATGCATCAGCATATCCGCTACATAGTGATTTACCATTAATTAAAGCACCAGTTGCTTTATTAGAATCAACTATTTTATCTGTTTTAACATAATTATCATCATACTTAGTTTTTTTAATAATATAATCATGTATTTTTTCTATATCTTTTTGTTTAATATTATTCTTATCTATATTTTCATTTATATATTTATCAATAATACTATCAAGTTTTTTAATTTCTTCTTCTGAATATAATTTTTCAACTGTTAAATTAATTGTATTATCACCAATAATTAAAGTATTATATCTAACATATATGTTATAAGGACTTACATAACTATTAATTAAAGTAATAAATCCATCTCCTTTAGAATTAGCTATTGTTTTAACATCACTAACACAAGATTCATAATCATATGGACAATAGAAAGTAAAACTTTCCCAACCATTATTTAATACAGTATAGTATATTTTTTTAATATCTTCTATGTTATGTGGAATAAAATCATCTGTTTCACTAACTGTATTATAAATATATAATCTATGATTATAACTTTTTTCAGGTACATTAACTACATTAGATCTATATTTCTTAATTGTATTTACAATAAAATTAGATACTTGCTCTCTATTAGTTATTAAATAATAACCAATCATAGCACATATTAGTAAGAATAGAATACTTGCCAATTTTCTAGTACTACTCATATTATCACCAAATTCATTATACAAAAAAAGTAGATTTAAATCTACTTATTTATTTTGAATTTACTATTTTATTTAATCTTGTCTTATATCTATCTCTAGCATTAGCTTTAATTACACCTTTTTGAGCAGCTATATCAACTTTCTTAATAGCATTATTTACTAGATTTAAAGCTTCATCTTTAGATTGAGCTTTTTCTACTTTCTTAATAGCTGTTTTCATACTAGCTTTAACATCATTGTTTAAAACTGTTTCTTTTTTAGTAATAATTACTCTTTTTTTAGCACTTTTAATATTAGGCATGATTCCACCTCCCTTAAGACTTCTTTAATAATAACAAATTAATATAAAAAAATCAATTAATTTTAGATTTTTTCGACATTTTTTTAATTAATTAAAGCTTATATTTATAGTATGGAGATGAAAAAATGAATAGATTTAAAACATATAATATTAAACACTATAAAAAGATTTTAATTTTAATTTTGATTCTTATTATATTGGTTTATTATGAAGTTTTAATCAATAACAAAGAATACTTTATAAATAAATTGAATTCAAAATACGAATTTGGTAATTTAGATATTAAAAATAATATAATATATTCTTCTTTAAATAAAATTATTAGTTATGATGATATTAAAATGTCTAGAGTTGTTAATCTTACTACTAGTACTATTAAAGAAGAAAAGATAAATAAAAAACCAATTGTTTATATATACAATACTCATGAAGGTGAGAAGTATAATTTAAGATTTACTAATGATTATTCAATTACTCCTAGTGTTCAAACTGCATCATTAATATTAAAAGATTATTTAAATGATTATGGAATAGAAAGCTTTGTTCAAACTAAAAGCATTGCCTCATATTTAAAGAAACATAATTTAGACTATCCTGGTAGCTATGAAGCAAGTAGAGAATATATGTTACAGGAAATGAAAAATAATGATTATAAAATATTAATTGATATTCATAGAGATTCATCAAAATATAAGTATACTTTATATAAAAAAGACAATGTAAAATATGCAAGAGTATTATTTGTTTTAACTACAAAGCATAAAAATTATAAAGAAAATGAAAAATTTGCTAACTACTTAAATGACAAATTGAATAAAGATTATAAAGGATTAAGTAGAGGAATTATGAAAAGAAAAGATGTTATATTTAATCAAGATTTATCAAACAATGCAATATTAATAGAATTAGGTGGAGTTGATAATGATTTAGAAGAGATTAATAATACTTTGCATATATTAGCTAAAATATTAAATGAATATATAATAGAGGAAAAACTATGATTGAAGAAGAGAATACTAGTAATGATAATAAATTAGTTAAAGTTTTATTAATAATATTTGTTTTATTTTTAGTAATGTATATTTCAAAAGAAACAGGAATATATGAATATAAAACATATAATAAAACTAAAATAACTAAAGAAAATATTGAACAATTTGAAAAAGATTTATCTGAAGGTAAAAATGTTACATTAAATGATTATATAGTTAATGATTATAAAGATTATTCTAATATAGTGTCTAGATGTGGATCTAGTTTATCTAAATTAGTTGAAAAATTATTAAATTCAGGTATTAAAAAAACACTTAAAATAATAAGTGCTTTATTCTATGAATAACATTGATGATACTTTAGTATATGTTCTTGTTAAAGGTCCACTTCCAAGTAATACACCACCAAAATATCTAATTACAACTATTAAAGTGTTATCTTTATTCTTCATATGTATTAAATCAAGTAATCCTCTTGTAGTGCCACTTGGCTCTTTATCAGAATAATTTTTTTCAAGTCCACCAATCTTATATGCATAAACAATATGTCTTGCTTTTTTATGCTCTATTTTTAATTCATTTATAATTGAATTAATTTCATCTATACTATTTACTTCATATAAAAGTGATATAAATTTTGATTTTTTAACTTCTAAATAACTTTCATTTAACTTTTTCATAATTTAATTATATTATAAAAATTAAAATATTTCTATTAATATGTTATAATTATTTGGGATTGGAGGGATAACATGTTTAAGAAAGAATTACAAGAAGTACCTAGAAAACCAGGCTGCTATCAAATGTATAATTCAGATGGTATCGTAATATATGTAGGAAAAGCTAAAATATTACAGAATCGTCTTAGAAGTTATTTTACAGGAAGAGTAACTGGTAAAACTAAGAAAATGGTTAGTGAAGTAGAGCATTTTGAATATATTGTTACTGAAACAGAAACAGAAGCTTTTGTACTTGAATTAAATTTAATAAAAAAATATGATCCTAAATATAACATATTACTTAGAGATGATAAAAGTTATCCTTACATAGAATTAACTAATGAAAAATATCCAAGATTAATTGTTAAAAGGGAAATAAATATCAATAAAAAACATTCACATTTATTTGGTCCATATCCAAATCAATATGCTGCTAGAAGATTAGTTAATTTAATTAATAGACTATATCCATTAAAAAAATGTGATAGTATGCCAAATAAAGTATGTCTATATTATCATATTGGAGAATGCGCTGGATATTGTGTTAATAAAGATATAGATACAACACCTATGAAAAATGAAATATTATCTATATTAAATGGTAATGATAAATTACTTATAGATAAAATTAATGAAAAAATAAGAATTAATAGTGAAGCAATGAATTATGAAATATGTAAAAGTTTAGTAGATGAACTAGAATATATTAAACAAATATTTAATAATCAACATGTTGAATTATCTGATTCTACTGATAGAGATATATTTAACTTTTATTATGAAAATTCTTATGTTTCAATAGTTTGTATGTTTATTAGAAGTGGTAAATTATTAGGAATTAATACTAAAATAATACCTGTTATGACAGAACTAAAAGATACAGTTGAATACTATATAGCATCTTTCTATAGGAAGAATAATATAATACCAAAAGAAATAATAGTGCCATCTATTGTAGATACTGATATTATTAGTGATGTTTTAAATACTAAAGTATATAGTGTACAAAGAGGAAATAAAAAGAAATTATTTGATATAGCTTATAATAACGCTAAAACTCAATATGAAAAAGAAATTAAATTAATATATAATAATGAAGAATTAACTACTAATGCTAATGAAGAGTTAAGACAAATATTAGATATTCCTAAATTACACGTAATTGAATGCTTTGATAACTCTAATTTATTTGGAACATTTAGTGTATCTGCTATGGTGTGTTTTATCGATGGACTTCCATCTAAAAAAGACTATAGAAAATTCAAACTATCATTTAATAAAAATGATGATGTAGCATCAATGAAAGAAGTTATTTATAGAAGATATTTTAGAGTGTTAAAAGATGATCTTAGAAGACCAGATTTAATTATAGTTGATGGTGGTAATAATCAAATAAATGCATGTAAAGAAATACTTGAAAGTTTAAATATGCAAATAAAAGTAATTGGAGTAAAAAAAGATAATCATCATAGTCCAGTTTCAATAGTAGATGGAGATACTTTTAATGAAATAACTATAGATAAAAAGTCAAATGTATTTAGATTATTATCTAGAATAGATGAAGAATCACATAGATTTGTAATAACATATCACAGAGAAATTAGAAGTAAAGGAAGTATATCAAGTGTACTTGATAATATTAATGGACTTGGAGATAAAAGAAAGATAGCTTTAATAAAGAAATATAGAAGTGTTTCTAAGATGAAAGAAGCAAGTATTCAAGAACTTTCATCTATTATTCCAGTGAAAGTAGCAGAAGAGTTAAAAGAGTATTTAAATAGTATTGTTTGACTTTGCGTATCAAATATGATATAATAACACTCGTTTAAAAAAGAGGGGGAATTAAAATGATTTTATCAATTTTAAATTGGGCCTATGCCACAACTACTTTATTTTCAATAGGTGCAACTGAGTTAAAATATGCATCTGCTAAAAGTAGATTATTAAGAAATGGATGTGAAAAAGTAAGTTTTGAAGATTCAAATAGAGGATTTTCAGAAGTATTATCTGACTTTTTCCATGATAACTGGTTCTTATTAATTCCAGTACTAAATGTTATTAAAACAGTTAAATTACTTAAAAAGGATAGATTTTCTTATGCTGATAATGAAAGAAAACCAATATTAATAAATAGAGGAGTTCTTTTTGATAGAGAGGCTGAAGAAAAGGCTAAAAAAGAAGCTGAAAAAGCTAAGAAAGAAGCAGAAGAAGCAGCAAAAGCAAAAGAAAAAGAGAAAGAAAAAGAGAAAGAAAAGAAACCTGAAAAGAAACCGGAAGAAACTAAAACTGATGCAATAGATATTGAAGTTGAAATGGCCACTCTTAGAGAAAAAGACAGATATCTAAGAGAAAGATATAAAAATGCAAAAAGTGATGTTGAAAAGAAAGTAGTTTATAAAGAATTATGGAAAACTCATAATGAATATATGAGATTAAAGGGTATGGTTGAAGATAAACCTAAAACTATTAAAAATAATATTCCAACTTATGAGGCACAAGAAACAGAAGAAGAGTTTGGTTTAACTCCATTTGTTAGAACATTAAGAAATAATAGTAATAAATAAAGAACTTATTTAAATAAGTTCTTTTATATTGCTAAAATTTAGTATATAATTAAATTGGTGTGGTAATTATGAAAAATGTATCATTATATCCTGCTGATATATATCAAGTTATAGATAAAAGTTTATTATCTGAATATGATAGACTAGTTTTAAATATGCTATACATGCCTTTAATAGGAAGTACAGCTGTTTCTTTATATCTAAAATTACAAAGTGAAGCAAGAAATACATATATTTCAAAAGAGCTATCACATCATCATTTAATGACTAGTATGTTAACAACACTTGATAATATTAAAGAAAGTAGATTAAGACTTGAAGGAATTGGTCTTTTAAAAACATATTTTCATAAAGATGAAGTTAATTCATATGTTTATGAATTATATAGTCCAATGAGTGCATCAGAGTTCTTTTCTCATCCTATATTTAATGTTGTTTTATATAACAATGTTGGTAAAAGTGAATATAATAGATTATTTGAATATTTTAAATTACCACATATTTCCTTAAAAGATTATGAAGAAATAACAGTACCATTTGATAGAGTATTTAAAAGTAGAAATTATACTTTAATGGAAGTAGGGGAAGGAGAAGTTGTTTCTAAAAATAAATTATTATTAAAATATGAACTTGATTATGATTTTGATTTATTAGTTTCATCATTACCTAAAGGTATGTTTAATGAAAAATGTTTAAATAAATCAATGAAAGAATTAATAATTAATCTATCTTTCTTATATGAAATAGATCCTATTGCTATGGCTGATATTATAAGAGCATCTTTAAATGAAAAAGGTAATATTGATAAAGATGATTTAAGAAAAAATACTAGAAAATTCTATCAATTTAATAATGATAATAGACTTCCAAGTCTTCTATTTAAATCTCAACCAGAATATTTAAAAAGTGCAACTGGTGATAATACCAAAAGAGGAAAAATTATTAAAGTATTTGAAAATACTACTCCATATGAATTCTTAAAAGCTAAGAATAATGGAGTAAAACCAACAGAAAGAGATATGAAAATACTTGAAATGTTACTTCAAGATTTAAAATTAAATCCTGCTGTTATTAATGTTTTAATAGATTATACTTTAAGAACTAATAATAATAAATTAGTAAAAGCTTATATTGAAACAATCGCAGGTCAATGGAAGAGAAGTGGAATAGAAACAGCAAGTGAAGCTATGGACATAGCAGAAAAAGAGCATAAAAAGAAATATAAAAATACTCAACCAAAGAAAGGCAAAATAATACCAGCATGGTTTAATGAAAATATATCTACAAATGAAGAATCTAATGATGATGAAGAGTTTAAAAACTTTATTGAGGAGTTTAGAAAATGATAAAAGGAAATAGTTTTGTTAATAAAAGTAAAAAACAACTAGAAAATGAACTTAGAAGTGATTTTATTTTAGCAAGTAAAGATGATATGTTTAAAAAACTATGTAATAGATTAAAATGTGATGAAGATATTTTAATGAAATATACATCTAGACTTGAAACTACTTGCTGTGAACTTAATAATTGTTCTAAATGTAAATCTTTAGATAAATGTAAAAACGAAGTAGTAGGGCATATATATTATCCAACTAAAAATGGTGATATGCTTGAATTTTCATATAAACCTTGTAAATATTTTAAAGAACAAAAGAAGTTAAATAATACAGTTTTCTTTGATACACCAAAAATACTTCAAAATGCATCTTTAAGTGAACTAATTAATGAAAAAGAAAGAACTAATATACTTAAATATATTAAAGATTTTTTAAAGAAGAAAGTTAATAATGAAACAGTTAAAGGTTTATATTTAAGTGGATCATTTGGAAGTGGTAAATCATATATTTTAAGTGCATTATTAAATGAACTTTCTAATAAAGGATATAATTGTATAAATGTTTATTATCCAAGCTTACTTGTTAAATTAAAAGCATCATTTAATGAATATAATTATGATGATGTTTTAAATGAAATAATGTCATGTGATATTCTATTAATCGATGATATTGGTGCTGAAAACAATAGTGCATGGGCTAGAGATGAGGTGCTTGGTACAATACTTCAATATAGAATGGATAATGATTTAACAACATTCTTCACATCTAACTTCACAATTGAAGAATTAGAAAGTATTTTATCAGAAACATCAAAAGGAACCGATGAAATAAAATCAAGAAGAATTATTGAAAGAATTAAATATTTAACTATAGAAGAAAAACTTGTAAGTAAGAATAAAAGATAGAGAAAATCTATCTTTTTTAAAGAATAATTTGACTTTTTAACGATTCTTTGATATAATACTATTCACAATTAAAGGGGGAGTAGATAATATGAATAAAGTTATTACTATATATGCAATTTCTCAATTACTTACTACTGCATATGGACTTGCAGTTATAGAATCAGTAAGACCTATAGTTGAGAAAAGATTACATGATAAAGGATATAAGAAAAATAGAAATAGTTTATACACTTTTAATAGTACTTTTTCTGATGTAGCAAAAGGATTTATACCATTTTATTATTTTGTTAAAGCCTTAAAGCTTATCGGAAATAAAAATTATAATATAGATAAAGAAGTTGATAGAGAAATATCAAGTGGTAAATATGTAAATTCTGATTATAATACAGAAATACAATATATTGAAGATGATACAGTAAGTAATGACTTAATTAATACTACACCAGTAATTGTATTTGAAAAACCAGAAACATATAAAGCTAGAAAAAATGACATTTCACTTTATGATACATATGAAACACCAATTGAATATATTACACGTGAATCTACTAAAGAAGATGGTTTAGAACTAACTCCATTTGTAGGTGATAATAAAGTTGTTGAACATGTAGTTGTTAAAGATGAACCAAGTACACAAGATATTTCAAAAGCAATAGGAAATTTAACTCCAGAACAATTAGATCAATTAATTAATAAAACAATATCATTAAGAGATTATAAAAAACAAATGGAATTAAAATTAAAAGATGTTGCTTAATTTAACAGGATGTGCTAATATCAATATATAAATATTAATTGGACAAGATTATTAATGTACCTTTTATAGAGAGTTAGTGGATGGTGAAAACTAATAAAGGAGTTAATAGTTACTACCAATTCTATGAGGTTAATACCCTACGAGTAGTTTTCGTTACAAAACTATAATAAGTTAAATAAAGGATGGTACCGTCCACACGTGGACTCCTTAGTACTATCCTTTTTTATTTGATAAAAAAGAGGAGGAGAAAAAATGAAAGAAATTAAAAATGATGAAAAATTGAATGTACTAAATCATAGTTGTGCTCATTTACTTGCTCATGCAGTTAAACATTTATATCCAAATGCCAAATTTTGGGTAGGGCCAGTTATTGAAAGTGGATTTTACTATGATATTGATTTAGGTGATGTTACTCTTACCGAAGAAGATTTACCTGCTATAGAAAAAGAAATGAAGAAAATTTCTAAAAGTGATAAATTAATTAAAAGAATAGAATTATCTAAAGAAGAAGCATTAGATATGTTTAAAGATGATGAATATAAGATAGATCTTATTAGTAGAATGGATGAAAATGACACTGTTATCAGTGCATATAAACAAGATGATTTTATAGATTTGTGTCGTGGGCCACATATGAATTCTACTAAAGCTATGAAATATTTTAAACTTCTTAAAGTTAGTGGAGCCTATTGGAAAGGGGACGCTAATAATAAGATGCTTCAAAGAATATATGGTGTATGCTTTGATAATGAAGAAGATCTAAATGAATGTTTAAGAGAAATAGAAGAAGCAAAAGAAAGAGATCATAGAAAAAT
>JAEEGL015071428.1_pt1 | contig 16240 bp, 16 predicted proteins | sample 9134231 | NCBI WGS metagenome assembly JAEEGL01 (sample SAMN16246548, study PRJNA631951) | gut metagenome | biome: gut microbiome; feature: rumen; material: fiber-attached | host: Bos | place: Iran: Karaj | collected 2018-10
CGCCATGATGCCGGCCTCTTTGAAGCGGTCTTGGTAGGCCCACTGCCACTTGTATTCGAACTTGGCCACGTCTTTAGGCTCGTAGTTGGCCGTGTCCATATAGTTGGTGCGGGTGGCCAGACAGGCGTCCATCAGCGGGAGATCCTGATACGGAAGTGCCACATTGATAAGGAGATCCGGCTTTTCTTTTTCGAGCAGTGCGATGGTTTCTTGCACGTTGTCGGCATCCACCTGGGCGGTGCGGATATTGGGTTTGCCGATGGCGGCTGCCAGCTTGTCGCATTTGGCCTTGGTACGGCTTGCAATCACGATTTCAGAAAAAACTTCAGGAACGGAGGCACACTTGTGTGCCACCACTGCGCCAACGCCTCCGGCGCCGATGATGATAACTTTTGCCATTTTGTGTCAATTTAGTTTGAACGGCAAAATTACAATTTAAATAGCAAACTTCAGCGTTTTTTTCCCAGTAAGAAAGATTTTTTTCTTAAAATTTCGTTGAACGGAGTAAAATGGACAATAATGACACAATGTCATCCTAGATCCACCACTGAATCGTACTCGCTGCCCGGCTCGTCGGTAAAGTGCAGGTTGGCAGGTACCGCCGCACAGTGCGCCGCAATGTCAAGAAGGTCGGCGTTGCTGTCGGTGGCTGTCACCTGCAAATCTTTCTTCACCAACGCCACCAACAAGGCGAATTCGCCCTGCCCGCAGTTGCGCACCAGCAGTGTGCCACTGTCCGGCAACGCCGCAATGCGCTGCTTCCACTCCTCAAAATGCTTCAGCTGCGCCCGCGCATGACGCGCCACCTCCGTGCCTTTGTAAATATAGTTTGATTTCACTAAATAACGGTAGTAGTCGGCCGTCTCCACATCTTTGCAAATATTCTGATATTCAGAAATATACATCTTTCTGAACGCACGTGCGGTCTCCAACAAGGTGTCGTGCTGCCGCAAGGCATGGTCGGGCGCAATACGCGGCAATACGCTCACCGTGACCTTCCCCTTCCGCAAGATGAACTCGTTTTTCGGGAAAACATGCCCGATGCCGTGGTTCACAACCGGTACAATGTCTAAGCCCAGTTTGTTGGCCAACCAGAATGCCCCCTGGTGGAACCGCAAAATGGAACAGTCGGCCGAGCGGGTGCCTTCCGGAAATACTAGCACCGAATATCCCTGATTGACAAGTGCTTCCAACTTCGAAAGGTTCTCCTCGATGCCGTCAGCAATGGGCAGAAAGTCAGCATAACGGATGATCCAGCGGTAAAACGGACAGTTCCACACCCACTTGTTGGTCAGCACCACAATCTTGGGCGACAGCATCAGCGTATAAAGCAGGTCGAGGTGCGCCTGGTGGTTGGCGATGATGACCGCCGGCTTTTCGAATGTCTCGCCCGCCGGATTGCGCACCTCGCATTTCACCTCGAACATCCACTGCGCCAGCTTCCGCAAGATGCGGGTGAGCATCCGATGGAAATGCGCCTTCACCCGTGGGCTGCGCGGGAACAACAGACGGCAGGTGAACGCCCACGCACTCAGGAAGAGCGAAATCAGGAAGAAAATCAGGAAGGCGGTCCACGTTTTCAGCAGGTTCCACAGCGTAATCGGTACGGGACGGAGTTTTCCTTTTACTGAAGTTAACCATTTGAAAATCAGCGGCGGGAAGATGTAGGCCATCATCACCACCGACACCATTCCGATAATGGTGACCTCGGCCAACGACCGCATGGCGGGATGTTTGGCAAAAATCAACATGCCGATGCCGATGAACATGATGGTGGACGACAGGATGATGGAGTTTTTGAACTGCGCCAGCATCTTCTTGCCCGTGCGATACTCGTACATCACCCCTTCGGTCACAAAAATGGCATAGTCGTCGCCTTGTCCGAAGATGAAGGTGGCCAGTATAATATTGACAATGTTGAACTTAAGGTCGAAAAGTCCCATGATGCCCAAAATCCAAATCCACGCTACGGTCAACGGCACAAAGGCGGAAAGGGCGATTTCAATTCTTCCAAAAGAGAACAGCAGAAAGACAAACACGATGAATCCGCAGATATATAACACATAGTCGAAATCACCCGAAAGGGCATTCACCATCCGCTGGATGACCGAGGTTTCGGCAAAGGCGAAAACATTGTCGTTGATGTGGTTGAGCTTTTCTTCCACCACATCATGTTTCTCCTTTTTAACCGTTAAAATATTATAAACTAATGATTTATCCTTATCAAAAACCACATAACTCGAAGCCACATTCTGGGTGATGGGGGCGAAATAGTTCAGATTTTGAGGCTGATATTCCTTTTCTATTATCTCATAAAAATCGTTAAACGGCTGCCATCCAGTGTTGGCCTCAGCGGCTTTGAAACGGAGCAGGAACGTGTCGCGGCGATTTTCCCAAAAGGCATTCCACCTGTCGATGCGCTCTTTTTGCATTTTTTGGGAAGGAATAAAAACGCTGATGCCGGCGGATTTCTGCACCAACGTGTCGTGAACCATCTCTTCCAGCACGGGCGCAGCTTTCTCGAAGTTGCGCAACGCCGCCTCGGGCGTATCCCCCTCCGCCACACAGAAAACAGTCTGCACGGTCGTGTCGGCCTCGGCCACTAACTTGCCAAACGCCTCCTGCTGCTCCTCGGTCATGTAGTTGATTTTGTGCATGTCGGTTTCGAACGAGGTCTTGAAACTGAAGACGAAAAAGAGGCCGGTGAGCAGAATCACCAGAACGATGAGCCACGGGTGCTTTTCGGGGTGGAACTCGGCGACACGACGGAACGAGAGTTCGCCTAACTTCCAGTTGTTGGGACGTTTACCCATGAAATGAGGCAGGAAGAGGAGCACAAACAGAATGGTGCCCACCAGCAACAATGCCGCAAACAAACCGAGATCGCGCATGGCATCCGAACTGATGAACATCAGACTCAAAAAGGCACCCACCGTGGTGATATTGCCAATGAGTAGAGGTGTAACCACCTCACGGATAATCTGTTCCTTGTTCTCTGTTCTTTTAAAATGGGAGAGAAAATGAATGGGATAATTGACGGCAATGCCGATGATGATGGAAGCGACTCCGACGGCCACGAGCGAGATGGGGTTTTTGATCCAAGCAATCAGTCCCAATGCTAACAAGCCGCCGAATGTTATCGTGCAGAGTATCAGTAGGATGCTCTTGAAGTTGCGATAATAGTAGATGAGCAGGGCAACGATGAAGATGAGCGACAGCAGGATGGCGATGAAGCTGTCGCGCTTGATTTGCTGCGAGTTGGTTTGCGACACTAACGATGCCCCGAATACGGTCACCTCCACTTTGCCCTTGAACTGCGCTTTCACCTCGTCCACCGACTGGTGAATCTGCTCGATGAGTTTGGGGTTGTTTTGCGTTTCGCTGATGGGGAATTTGGAGGTCACCACCACAATGGCTTCGGTGCCCTCTTTATTAAAGATGTAGCCGTCCTGTTCGTGGTACTGGTCGTTGGGACGGAAGCCTTCGAGTTTCTGAAGCACCGGGGCGGAGAAAAAGAGCGGGTCGGTCATGACCACATCAGCGGTCATGGAGTTGTAGATGAACTGGTCGTTAATCAGTTGTTCCTCAATGCTTTCTGTGGTTATCAGCGAGTCCATGCGCTGGTAATCTGCCTCTGTGAGGAAGTAGGGCATGTTCTTCACCACAAAACTGGCGATGTCGGCCACCTGCTGCTGGTTGACCTGATAGGTGAGGTCTTTCATCAGGTGCTCCTTATCGTGGGCGCGGAGGTGAGCAGCGAGCGAGTCGGCGGCCTCGGTCAGGAGCAAATAGTCCTCCTCGCTGAGCGAGTCTTTCGGGTGCGACAGCTTGACATTCAGCAAGATGCGGTTGTCAGCTCCAATATGTTGGTAGGCGTAGTTCACGCGCTGGTTGTCGCCCTGGTTGGGGAAAAAGCTGCTGATATCTTCCACGAAGTGGAGACGCAAAATACCGAACACAAAAACCGTCAACAGCACGCCGATAAACGCCCACAGGGCGATGCGGTGTCGCTCGAAAAAACGGTAGATGGTGACGAAAAAGTTGCGCATGGCTGGGGGTTAGTGGAAGATTTTATGGAAAAGCATGGCGGGATAGCCATACACGATAGCCACCAAGCAGAAGATGGTGTTGAGCACGCTGATGCGGAAGAAGTCGGCGCGGGGACGGAAGTGGCTCACCCGTTCTTTCTGCGGTGGATAATAGACCTCGATGGGGATGGGATGGATGGAAATGCCCCGCCACGCGCTACGCACTAAAATCTCCAATTCTGTTTCATATCGCGTTGAAAACCAGTGCATTTTACCCATCTTTTTCAAAGGATAAACACGATAACCCGATTGTGTGTCGGGAAGTTTGTGTGCGGTTTGCAAGCAGAACCAGAAGTTGGAGAAGCGGTTGGCGAAGGTGTTTTTCTTCGGCATATTCTCCTGCACCATGCCGCGGCTGCCCACGATCAGCGTGTCGGGGTGCTGGCGGATGGCCTCCGCAAACTTCGGCAGGTCGGTGGCGAGGTGCTGCCCGTCGGCATCCATCGTCAGCACATAGTCGTATCCGGCCGACAAGGCCAGTCGAAAAGCCTGCCGCATGGCATAGCCTTTTCCTCGGTTCGGGGTGTATTGTATCTTGATGATACCCTCTCCTAACTGGTTCAGGATGAGCGGAGTGGAATCGGTCGATCCGTCGTTCACCACCATCACCGTAGGACAATATTGTTGGGCGTTCTCCACTACCGATGCCAATGTTTTCTCGTTGTTGTAGGTGGGGATGACCACACAAAGCTTCAAATCCGAAAAAACATTCTGCATAACAAAAGGGAAAAGTTCTATATGATTTTAAGAGTTGGGGAATTGCATCTCCGGACAGAAGGTCAGTGTGGTTTTGGTCATCGTTTCTTGGTCGTGACTGACCGTACACTTAGCCTCGTAATGTCCTTCTTCGTCGGCAGGCTGGTAGGAGAACTCGAAGGTGACCTTGGGTGTGACTGCCGGGCGGATGAGCTGCATAAACTTCACGCTCTTCATGGAAAAGATGACGAAGTTTTGTTGCTGGATGATAGAGAAAAGATCACAGGCTATCTGTAAAATGCAGACTCCTGGGGTAATGCCGTCGCCCGGAAAATGACCTTTGTAAATTTTATGCTGGGGATTCAGCGTGATGGTGAATACGGCGCGCCCTTCTTCAATATTTTGCGAATCAATAATAAATAAATCCTGATAGAACATCTCCTACGCTTTAGCTACAAAATAAAAACCAATCATGATGATAATCACACCAATCCAACGAGTGAGGGGAACAGTCTCGTTCAGCAGCAGGACACCCGCAAGGAGCGCCAAAATATAGCTGACAGAAGTGAGGGGATAAACTTGACTGAGGTCGTTTTTTTTCAGAATGACGATCCACAATGCCATCGCCCCGAGTCCACAAATACCACTCAAAGCAAGAGGCCAATTTACAAACACTTCCTTGAAGAATCTCTTTGTCCACTCAAAATTCCCCATGCGATCCAGCCCCATTTTCAAGAAAAACTGGGTGGCCGTCAGGAGAACAGCTTGCAGCAGAAGCATTAAAGCAGTGGGGAGTTGGAGCATGGCGCTAAAAGGGTTAATGAAAAATCGTGTTTTTGGAAATGATTGATAACCAAAATATTACCAACAAAATCAGCATCATGATGTCCACTCCGATAGATGAGATGTTCAGGAAATTTTTGGTGTTTCAGACAGACTGCGGCGGTATAGATGCCGTAGCCGGAGGCGCAGAACGACTCCCCGAAGAGATGTTTGTACCATAGGGCGGTCGTATCGGGGAAATTCGAATTGAGAAGGTGACGGTAAACCGCGTCGTTCCCCTCATCACCGCTGAAGCCACACATCACGGCATCAATATCAGTTTCTGACAGGTTGTGCTGATGGAGGAAAGAGTGGATAAGGGTATTCTGTTCTTCTGCGTTATGGGTATAGAAAAGATGGGTGTCAACAATGCGGCAGAGACATTCAGGGGAGTAGGAATCAGTGAGAAGGAGTGAAACGGCAGCGCCGCTGGCCAGGGAGCCGGTTATGCCATTAGTTTTCAGCGAGGCGAGGTCGGCAGTGTCGGTACGCCAGTAGCCGATTTTGGCGAGCATTTTGAAATAGGCGGGGGTCATCTCGTCGTAGCCGCCGATGAGGGCGGTGGAGATGCGTTTCAGTTGGAACTGCATGATGGCGTCCAGCAACGCACTATCAAACGAAGTGCCTCGGTGCGAGTAGGTGCTGTTGTAGCCGTGGCATTGCAGCTTGAGAGCCACCTGCGAACTGATGGTATTGTGGGTACTCTGCATGAAAGGAGTCGGAGGAAGACACTGTTCTTGATTGTCAATCAGCGCATTAAGAAATTTCTCCGTATTTTCCACGCAGCCCAAACCTGTACCCGTAATGATAGCATCCGGATTGGAACACTCCCCTTTCTGGAGGGTATCAAGCGAAACTGCAACAGCGCGTTTTAAAAGATGCCCCATACGTCGGGCCTCCGCAGGCGAAATGAACTGCTTGTAGTCGGGATCGATAGGTTCGTTGAATACAGCTGAAGGAAGGATAGGAGCATCCATCCACTCTTCCGAGAGTGGATGTTGCATGGAGATTTGGGAGGCTGCCCTGATATACGTATCCATAATTAACTGACTTTAGAAAAGATACAAGAAGAGTCGTTGCCACCAAATCCGAAAGAATTGCAAAGCACATGCTTCAACTCAACATCGGTTAATACCTGTGTCACCGGAGTGAAATTCAGCGAGTCGATTTTTTCGGAGAAGTTAAGGTTGGCGGGGACAAAATTACGGGTAAGAGCGAGAATAGATATCACACTCTCGATGGCGCCCGCCGCACTGGTGGGATGCCCCGTATAGGCTTTTGTAGAAGATACCAACGGCACCTTATCCCCGAATACACGCATCATGGCTTTTCCTTCACTCTCATCATTGTTGGGTGTTCCTGTACCATGCGCGTTGATATAGTCGATGTCGCCGGGCTGCAGCTGTGCCGATTGTAATGCGGCCTGCATGGCACGAAAAGCCCCCTCCCCTTCTGGCGATGAAGCTGTCTGGTGATAGGCATCACACCGGTTGGCATAACCCGTGAGCTGACAAATGGGTTGCACACCCCGCTGCTCAGCATGTTCCCTGCTCTCCATCACCACGTATGCCGCCCCTTCTCCCAAGTTCAACCCATGACGGTTCTTGTCAAATGGCTTGCAAGGCTCGTTGTCAAGAATCATCAAAGTGTTGAAGCCGTCAAGATGAAACTTGCTCAAACATTCCGTACCGCCGGCAATGACAAGGTCCGCACGCCCCGTGCGCAACAGGTCCGCACCATAGATGATAGCGTTGGCCGCCGAAGAACAGGCCGTAGAAATGGTGGTTTGCATGGAGATTTTTCCAGTATACTCACGACCAATCATGTCCGTGCATGCCCCACAATCGTGTAAGGCAATGTATTCGTTACGACTATCATTCTCCAGAAAATCTTTATAGAATTGCTCGCTCTTCTCCATGCCGCCAACGGTGGTACCAGAGATAAAGGCCACCCGCTGGTCACCCAACCCCTTCAGTTGCCCCATCGCAACCGCCTCCCGCAAAGCTACACGCCCCAACAAAGAAGTGCGGGTGATGGAGACCCCGTCAGCAATGCCCAACATCTTGCGCAAATCATCATCGCTAAAAGGAACTTCCGCAACCGGAATCTCCTTGTGTACCGTCTTCAGATAACGCAAACGACCCACCCCCGACTCCGAACGTATCAGCCGATCAACCGTCGCCTCTACGCCACAGCCAAGTGCGGAGATAACCCCCATACCGGTGATGACAATGTCACTCACAACTATTTAGTTCTGTGTTCATTAATATATTCCGCCATCACGCGGACAGACTTGAAGATCTCCTTGCCCTGATCGGCGCTCTGCAATTTGATACCGTAGTTCTTCTCCATCAGCACAATCAACTCCAACGCGTCAATGGAATCCAACCCAAGACCTTCTCCAAAAAGAGGGGCATTTTCGTCAATATCCTCAGGCTTCATGTCTTCCAAGTTGAGAACTTCGATGATTTCTTTCTTCAATTCTTCAATTAATTGTTCCATAAATATTTATTAATCAATTAGTTAATTATTAATTATATTGATTTATTTTAAAATGCAAAATTAAACAAAATTCATTTAATCACCAAATATATTTATCAATCCAACTTATTTATGTAATTTTGCAAATCCAAATTCTAAAATTATACAAAAATGAAAATCGTACAAGAATTCAAGGAATTTGCCTTAAAAGGCAATGTGATGGACATGGCTGTCGGTGTTATCATCGGCGGCGCATTCGGCAAAATCATCAGTTCGTTGGTCGATGACATCATCATGCCGCTGATTGGCAAGGTGGTCGGCAACGTGGATTTCACCAACATGTATGTCGCCCTTTCCGGTCAAGAGAAAGGACTGGCATTGGCAGATGCTAAGGCCGCCGGCGCCGTGTTCGCCTACGGACAATTCATCCAGAATGTGATCGACTTCCTGATCATCGCCCTCTGTATTTTCTTTATGATCAAGGGCATGAATACACTGAAACGCAAGATGGAGAAGAAGAAAGAAGAGACTCCGGCTGCTCCGCCCGCTCCCACCAAAGAAGAGATGCTTCTCACCGAAATCAGAGACATTCTCAAAGAGAAGAATTAATCGCTACCGTTCTTGCCCTGCGGCTATCCAACCGCAGGCGAGGACTTCCACATACCCCCACCGTTGCACATCTTTATTTGTGTAGCAGTGGGGGTATTTTGTATGATTGTTGGAAATTTTTTCTGAAAAATTCCCTAATAAAGGTCTTGTAACGCCGATTCCGTAAGCAGCGGCATTTGGGGGTCGGAAGAAAAGGTGGCGGCAAAAAGCAACGTCTGGCACACGCCCTCGTCAAAATCCACCCACCCGGCCAACACGTGGCGGACAGGCGTAAGTTGCAGCACATCAGTAACCGCCTGAAGGATCTCGCCCGGCTGGAACTCCTGCGCCACATAGCAGGAACTCTCCCCCTTGATTTTGTGGCGGATGGCAATCTCGCCCGTCACAATGTTGGCGAGGGTATAGACAAACACCGCCGGACTCGGGAAGTAGCTGTCGGCCTCCTGGATGGTGGCTTGGTAGGTGCGGTCGTCGTCGAGCGAGCCCGCCGAGTTGAAACACACCACCGCCCAGTCCTCCTTCGGTTCATCGGGCGACAGATGCAGGTGGCTCATCACCAGTTCGGAGGTCAGATAGCCCGACTTGCAAAGCGGATCCATCTTGAAAAACTTGGGATAATCGCATCCTAGTTTTTTGTATACTTCAGATAACCAGTGTTTAATATCCGTATCAACATTTTCAATGATGGTTTTGCCATCGCTCACCACTTGCTGGTTGGTGATGCGGGCATACGACATAAGTCTGAGTTGCTTTTCTTCCATCTTCTCCCTATTATTCAGTCATAAAATTCTTTAAAATAGCCGCATCATTTTTGGCGAAGAGCAGAGCGGCATTACTGCCTCCAAAACCAGATATCATCTTGATAAACAGTGGCTTGTCGGTCTTTTCTTGCGTGGTGACGACCTGTATGCAGGCCACAGTACCCGGGGTGGCAAAGCCCCGAGTGGGCAGAATAGTGCCGTTGTTGATTTCCTGGCAGGAGATGATGCTTTCCACCACGCCGGCAGCACCGAGGGTGTGACCGAAGCAGCCCTTGAGGCTGTTGACAGGCAGCTGGTCGAGGCCACAACGCTGCAGGGCCACCGACTCCATGTCATCGTTGTAGCGGGTGGCGGTGCCGTGGGCATTGACAAAAGCAAGGTTGGCGGCAGCGGGTTCGGGCAGAATCTGCCGGATGGCCTTCACAAGTCCTTCGGCAGTGCGCGAGGGAGCAGAAATGTGGTTGGCATCGTTACAGAGCGCGCCGTTGAGGAGCCACAGGTCGGTGGGTTCGGACTGTTCAGCGCGGGCAAACACCATGGTGGCGGCGGCCTCTCCGAGGTTCAGTCCGGTACGTTCCGCATCAAACGGACGGCAGGGTTCGGGCGAAAGGGCCTTGAACGACTGGAAGCCGGAGATGATGAACTGTGAGAGCACATCCGCGCCGATGACCACGGCATAACGGTAACGCCCCTGCTCCAGCTGCCGCTGGGCAACCACCTGGGCGGCACAGCCTGATATGCAGGCGTTGCTCACCACCACGGGTTCGTTGCGGTTGCCAAAATACTGCGCGATGAGCTGTGCGGAACGCCACAGGTAAGGCCGCTCCGGCTCGTAGCCTTGAAGGTCGCGGAGCAACTCAACATTCCCTTTAGTAGTAGAGAGAATGAACAGCACCTCATCGCTGGCGGCATCGATGCCGGCGCGCGCGATAGCGTCGGCGGCCGACACAATGGCACACTTCTCCATTTTGGTGTAGCGGATGTTGTGCGGATTGGGCAGCGCGAGAAACTGTTTTTCCAAATGGGCATTGTTGATGACCGATGCGCAGAAAGGCTCCGGCAACGAATATCCCTGATCGTACCGTTGTTGACCACTGCGTCCGGCCAACAAACTCCGCCAGTTCTCCTCGGTGGTGAACCCCAGGGGGGAAACTATATTATCTCCGATTTTCTTAATCACGTGGTTTTGTTTTGATTTTGCAAAAATACAAAAAAAGTGAATGGTATAATCAAGCGATTTTTTGTATCTTTGCATCCGATTTAATGAAATCTTAATCTATGAAAATTCAAGAGATTACATCCTTAATTTCAGGCACTGTCGTTGAAGGCGAGGCATTCATCGACAGAGATATTGACTGCGCTTTTGCCTCGGACCTGATGAGCGACGTGCTCACCCTGCGTACCGATAAGTCGGTAATGCTCATCACTGGATTGTGTAACACGCAGACTATCAGAACATGTGAGATGTCCGACATTAAAGTGGTGATGTTCGTCCGCGGGAAGAAAGTCACCGAAGAGATGATCGAGCTGGCTGAAGACAACGACATGCTGCTCATCACCACCGACTTTTCGTTGTATCGTACGGCTGGAATCCTCTTCAATGCTGGACTTCCAGGAGTTTATTAAAATCTTGAAATTATGCATTTTGAATATAATGTGGAAGGTGGTGATTTCACCAATGCAGGCACCACCTCCAGCAAAGTGAAGAAAATGATGAAACAGCTGGGTGTGGACCCGGCTATTGTGAAACGTACCGTAGTGGCGCTCTACGAGGCTGAGGTCAACATTGTGGCCCACGCCTACCGCGGGGTCATCTATGTGGATTTGGATGACACCAGCGTCAGCATCAAGCTGGTGGACGAAGGCCCTGGCATCCCCGACATCAACCAGGCCATGCAAAAGGGTTACTCCACCGCCTCGCCCCAAGTGCGCGAGATGGGCTTCGGTGCCGGCATGGGCCTCCCCAACATGCAGAGCAACTCCGACAAGCTGGTGGTCAACTCGGTTGTCGGAAAAGGAACCACAGTAGAAATCGTCAACTATTTCTAACCCATTATGGAAAACATCCACCACGCTCTCAAGTTCAAATATGACCTCTGCATCGGTTGCTCGCATTGCACCAGCGTGTGCCCCACCTGCGCCATCCATGTGGAGGACGGCCACCCCATTCTCGATGCCAACCGCTGCATCGACTGCGGAATGTGCTACCAGACCTGCCCCATGAACGCCATCTATATTGAGCAGGACGACTTCGATACCATATACAACTTCAAATGTCCGGTGCTGCTCGTACCCTCCATCTTCAGCGCGCAGTTCCCCGACAAGGTGAGCCAGCGCGCCATCCTCTCCGCCATCTACCACCTCGGCTTCAAGTTCGTGTATGAGGTGGAAAAGAGCGTGGATGTGCTGAAAGAGGTCATCAACGACAAGGTGAAAGACGAATCGGCAGAAAAACCCATCATCTCCACCTTCTGTCCCGCCATCGTGCGCCTTATCCAAGTGAAATACCCCTCCTTGGTGGGCAACCTGCTGCTCACCAAGCCCCCCTTGGATGTCACCGCCCTGTATATCCGCGAAGTGCTCGTGGAACGCGGTGTAGCGCCCGAAGATATCGGCATCTTCTATGTGGCCCCCTGCGCCGCAAAAATCGCTGCTGTGAAAAGCCCCGTCGGTGAAGAAAAATCCAACATCGATGGCGTAATCAATATGAACTACCTGTACAACAAGGTGTTCCGCGTTATCAAACAGGGCATTTATACACTTCGTGAAGACGAGTTCGACTTCCATCCCCTCTCCAAAAACAGCATCCTTTGGTCTCTCACAGGCGGAGAGATTAAGGATATTCCAGTGGGTCGCAACCTTGCCATCGATGAAGTTCACAATGTGTCTGCCTTCCTCGACAAACTGGAGAATGAGGATCTTGATGGCATCGACTTCCTCGAACTGCGCGCCTGCGACGAGAGCTGCGCCGGCGGCATCCTCTGCGCCGGCAACCGCTTCCTCATCGCCGAACGCCAGCGCAAACGCGCCAAACAACGTCCTAAAACCGTCACCCCACAAGAGAACAACATCCTCAACTACAAAGATTACCTCAAAGAAAACCTGGCCGTGGGTGAGGTGCAGCCCCGCTCCATGGACAAACTCGACGACAATATCTCGGTGGCTATGCGGAAGATGAAGAAGGTGTTCGAGATTACCAACGACCTGCCCAAGGTGGACTGCCGTATCTGCGGCTATCAGACTTGCAAGGCCCTCGCAGAAGCCGTGGTCAACAACCAGGCCGACATCCGCCAGTGCATCTTCGTGCAAAGGATCCTCGAACAGACCGACAAACTCACCACCGCCGAAGCCCTCAAAATCACCAAGAAGGTGTGGGGCGAGGTCAAAGTTGATAAGGATTCCATCAAGCATCTGGACTTGGAGTAATTTTTTATTTATTTTTGAAAAATTTTTCAAAATCGTTTAAACTTTCACGCAACTCTCACGTCAAGAGAGCGTTTCCCAAAAATTCAATGGAAGAGATACTAGACCAATACAAGAATCGTCAGGCACCTACGCCGGAGGGCTATTTCGATAGCCTTCCCGACCAAGTGTTGGCACGCATTGCCGAAGAGGATGCGCAGATGCAGGCTCTTTTGGAGGCGCACCGCACCAACAAGGGCTATCCCGTTCCTGAGAATTATTTCGCACAACTGCCAGATGCCGTAATGGCGAAAGTGGCTACTGAACCCAGCAAAAAGCTGTTCCTGCAACGCCGATGGGTGCGCATCGCCTCCGTGGCCGCATGCGCAGGGCTGCTGATGGGAACAGGCATCTATGTCTTCAACATGCTGCAAAGTCCTGAAAACCTCACAGGCGAAAAAACAGCTCATGTGAAAGCCACACCCCCCACGCCTGCCCAAAATACACAAACCACCCTTGATTTCGACAAGGCGCTGGCCTTCAACAACAACAATCCTGCGGAAAACAATAAAACCGCCACAGCTGCAACCCAAAGGACTCCCTCAACCGATGCGGCTACAGACCAATTCATCAAAGAAAATCTCAATGAGAACGACCTCGACGAGGTGGATTTCGACATCCTCGATTTCTACTCCGACGACATGGCCTCCTCCGACCTCTGGGATTTTTGATAATCTTGTTCCCTTTTTATCGCTCCTCGAACCATCTTTTTATTTTCTTCCCATTTTCAGAAAATAAAAAAAACGGCTCTGTACAAATGTACAAAGCCGTAAGATTTATTATACGTGATTTTATTGCAACGTAAAAGTAACGGGAAGCTGGAAGAAGGAACGGCACTTCTGACCATTGTTTTCACCTGCTTTCCATTTCGGCATGCCTTTCACTACTCGGATAGCCTCTTCATCAAGTGCCGCACAAACGCTACGCACGATAGTGGCATCTCCAATGCTTCCGTCTTTTTCAACCACGAATTCAACCAAAACCATCCCCTGCCAACCAGCATCACGAGCTGCTTTCGGATATTGGCAGTTAGCGGCAAGGTACTTCTTCAATTCGGCATTACCACCAGGGAACTCAGCACGAACCTGAGGAGTACGAATAATAGGCTCTTCAACTACAGTGACCTCCGTGTCTGTGTCAACATCTCCATCATCATCTGTGTTAAAAGCAGCATCCTCATCGGTTTCCATGCTAAACTCAAACGTGGTAGCCACCTCTTCTTGCGTCTCCTTCAAAATCTGCTCAACCACCTCTTCCTGTTCAGGGGCCTGTTCCGGTTCTGGTGGCGGAGGCGTTTCGATATCGGTGTTCGGCATCTGCAGGTCTTCCACAGCGGGCTCAGCCTCTGTAGAGAGGGAGGCTCCGACGTTGGATTTCACGCTGGCCCAGATGTCCAAGCCCAGCAGTGAGAGGGTAAGGCCAATGGCGCAACCCAACAGAAAGAAGTTGACTAATCTGGATTCAAGGTCAACTTTAGGTGATTTTTTCTCGCTCATATCTGAAAACGGTTTTATTCTAATATCAAGTGTGCAAAATTAGAAAAAATATCTGTACCCTCGACAGTTTACAGAAAAATTTTTTCAATTATTAAATGATTGATTATAAAATACTTGGTTTCTCTGAAAAAAAAGAAAGATTTATGCACCACAGAGAATATGGAGCACATTGGCAGTCTGCCCACGATGACCACGGTTGCAGTAGTTGCTCAGAAACACCATGAAAATGTCCCTTTCAGGATAATAGAGCAACACATGATTGAAGCCATGCCACAGTCCGCCATGATAGACAATGTGCCCGTAGTAGGGATTCTCCTCAAGATGCCACCCGTAACCGTAGTCTTCTGAAGGTGTACCGCCGCCTTTGAGCTGGTTTTGTGCCGTGGTGGCCATCTCCACCATCTCCTTGGGAAGAATGGTATAGTTGGTGAAGTAGGCCTTCTTCCAAGCCAGCAGATCGTAAATGGTGGAATACATGCCTTTGTCCCCAAAAGTACCATCCAACCCTTTGATAACCTGTGAAATACGATCAGCCTTGTGACCTGTAGCAATGCTGAATCCTATCTTGGAAGCTCTTTCTGTGATATAAAAAGAGGAGGTCATACCAGCGGGCTCAAAGATACTTTCCCTAATAAAATCCTCGAACTTTTTTCCCGAAGCCTGCTCCACTATCAACGCCAATAGGGCATAATTGGTATTGGTATATTTGTAATTGGTGCCCGGGGCGAAAAGCCTTTTGGGCTGGTATTTCACCAGCACATTCACCACATCCTGGTTGGTGGTAAGCCGTCCTTGCGGCCACCACGACTCCTTGAAGTTGAAATATTCTGGCAGTCCTGAGGTATGGCACAGCAGGTTGTGTACCGTTATGCCCGTGTAAGGCAACGTGGGAAAGTATTTTCCAAGATAGTCGTTGAGCGCGACTTTTCCCTCCTTCACCAGCAGCAATACAGCAGCGGCAGTAAACTCCTTGGAGACAGAAGCCAGCTCGAAACAGGTATTTTCGGAGAGGGGCTGGTCTTTCTTGTCCAGCACCTTGTAACCTGCCGCTTTGTGGGCAAGCACCACATCGTTCTGCGCGATAAGCAGCGTGCCGTTCAGCTTCTTGCACATCGTGTCGGCATGGGCCTGCACAGCTTTGGTCTTGTAACTGAGATTGGCCTCATCAAACAACTGGTTCAACTCTTCCGTGCTCAACTCATTGAGATTCTTGTCCGGCTTGTGTTGGGGATAGACTTGTGCGATGAGCAGGGAGGGAAGGAGGAAAAGGAGGAGGAGGGTGTGTTTCATGAAAAGAGGAAACGAGGAAAGGATTAAAAGATTAAAAGAGGAGGATTTGCTACAGCAAATCCTCCTCTGATTAGAAATAGGTTATTTCAGAAGGCGGAAGAACTCGAGGATGAGGTCCCAGCATTTCTGTACGGTGGCAATCTCCAGTTTTTCATCCGGCGAGTGAACGCCGCGGAGGGTGGGCCCGAAGGATACCATGTCGAGTTCGGGGTATTTCTCGGAGAAGAGACCGCATTCAAGACCGGCATGGATGGCCTTGACAGCGGGTTCTTCGTGGAAGACATTGCGGTAAGCCTTTACCAACAGATTGAGAGCCTGCGAGTTGGGATTCGGATTCCAGCCCGGGTAGCCGTCACCTTGGGTTACTTCGTCGGCGGCGGTGGCGTAGAAGGCACACGACACGTGGTCGCAGGCATCCTGCTTGCGGCTCTCCACCGAACTGCGCTGGCTGGTGGTGATGACGATTTTGTCGTCGATCAGCTTCACGGAAGCGAGGTTCGTGGAGGTCTCCACGAAGCCGGGGATGTCTTGCGAC
>JAEEGL012178342.1_pt1 | contig 16239 bp, 12 predicted proteins | sample 9134231 | NCBI WGS metagenome assembly JAEEGL01 (sample SAMN16246548, study PRJNA631951) | gut metagenome | biome: gut microbiome; feature: rumen; material: fiber-attached | host: Bos | place: Iran: Karaj | collected 2018-10
ACTACATTAGGTGCTTTAAATGAACATCAAGTATTAGATGGATTAAGTTTAGAAGATCAAAAAAGATTCATGTTACACTATAACTTTCCACAATTCTCAGTAGGAGAAACAGGAAGATATGGTTCACCTGGTAGAAGAGAAATAGGACATGGTGCCCTAGGAGAAAAAGCACTAGCTCGTGTTATACCAAGTGAAGAAGATTTCCCTTATACAATTAGAGTTGTATCAGAAATTCTTGAATCAAATGGCTCATCTTCACAAGCATCAATTTGTGCAGGATGTATGTCTCTAATGGCTGCGGGAGTTCCAATCAAAGCTCCAGTCGCTGGTATTGCTATGGGATTAATAACTCATGATGAAGACTACACAATCTTAACAGATATTCAAGGTATGGAAGATCACTTAGGTGATATGGACTTTAAAGTAGCAGGTACTCGTACTGGTATCACAGCTCTACAAATGGATATTAAGATTAAAGGTATTACTAAAGAAATTCTTCAAGAAGCTCTAGCTCAAGCTAAAAAAGCTAGAATGCAAATATTAGACAAAATTGAAGAACAAATCAAAGAACCACGTAAAGAAGTATCTAAATATGCTCCTAAGATGGAAACATTCACTATTGATCCAATGAAGATAAGAGATGTTATTGGTAAAGGTGGAGAAATGATTACTAAGATAATCTGTGATGCTTCTAATGTAACAGATGTTAATAATATAAATGCTGTTAAAGTAGAATTAGAAGATGATGGTAGAGTAATTATTTATCACCAAGATAAAGAAGTAATTGAAAAAACTAAACAAATGATTTTAGATATTACTAGAGAAGTAGAAAAAGGACAAATATATGAAGCAAAAGTAACTAGAGTAGAAGACTTTGGATGTTTTGTAGAATTATGGCCTGGATGTGAAGGAATGGTACATATCTCTCAATTAGCTCATGAAAGAGTTAATAAAGTAGAAGATGTAGTACATGTAGGAGATGAAATCCTAGTAAAAGCTTTAGGAAAAGATAAAAGAGGAAGAGAAGATTTCTCAAGAAAAGAAGCTCTACCAAAACCAAAAAAAGTAGAGAAGAAAGAAGAACCTAAAGAAGAAGAGACTATAGAAGAGTAATTTATTACTCTTTTTTCTTTGTATTATTTGTTCTTTTCTTTATATTTTGATATACTAGAGTAGGTGAATGATATATGTACTTGAAAGAAATTAAAATAAACGGATTTAAATCTTTCGCAGATAAAATCGATATAAAATTAGACAATGATATATCATGTATAGTAGGACCTAATGGATCTGGTAAAAGTAATGTCGTAGATGCAGTCCGTTGGGTATTAGGAGAACAAAGTGTTAAATCACTTCGTGGTACATCTTCAATGCAAGATGTAATTTTTTCAGGTTCAAAAACACGTAATCCACTAAATACTGCCTCAGTAGAATTAATATTTGATAATACTGATAATTTCTTAAATATCCCATATTCAGAAGTATCTATTAAAAGAAGAATATTTCGTAGTGGAGAAAATGAATATTTCTTAAATAATGAATCATGTAGATTAAAAGATATAACTAATCTATTATTAGATACTAGTATAGCTAAAGAATCATTTAATATAATATCTCAAGGAGAAGTAGATAGAATATTATCTAACTCTTCTATGGATAGAAGAACAATTATAGAAGAAGCAGCAGGCGTATTAAAATATAAAAAAAGAAGAGAAGAAGCACTACGTAAATTAGATAAAACTAACAATAATATGAATAGAGTAAATGATATTATAAATGAACTAGAAAATAGATTAGTCCCATTAGAAGAACAAAAAGAAAAAGCACAAATATATTTAGATAATAAAGAAGGATTAGATAGATATGAAGTAGCCCTAACTTCTTATGATATAGAAAACTATAATTATGAATTAAAAATAAATAGTGAAAAGAAAGAAAAAATAGAAAAAGAATTAGTACAAGCAACAACTATTAATAATAATGATGAAGTAAAAATAATATCTAAGAATAATGAATTAGATAATCTACAAAGAAAATATAATGATATACAAAAAGAATTAATAGAAGTAAGTAGTAAAGTAGAAGAATTAAACGGTAAAAAGATACTTCTTTCAGAACAACAATCTAATAATAAAGAAAAAGATATTGAGAATAAGATATTAAAAAGTATAGATAAAAAATCTAAATTAGAAGAAAAAATAAAATTAAAAGAAAAAAATATTAAGTCTATAAAAGAAGACTTATCTAAAATACAAAGTAATCATAATGATATAGATACAGAATTAAATAATCTAAATAAATATAAATCTAGTCTAGATATAGAATATAATAAATTAGATAAAGAATTAATCTCTATCCACAATAAAATAGCTTCTCTAAAAGAAGAAATTTCATCTGGCGGAGATATCCCTTTCCAAGTAAAAGAAGTATTGGGAAATAAATCATTAGATGGAATGATTAATACTATATCAGGAGTAATAGATATAGATGATAAATACTTAGTTGCTTTAAATATTGCATCATATTCAAATAGAAATTTTATAATCACAAAAGACGATGAATGCGCTAAAAAAGCTATTAAATATTTAAAAGATAATAATCTAGGTAGATGTACATTCTTCCCATTAAATGTAATTAAAGAAAGAAATGTAGATTCTAATACTCTAGAATTAATACAAGATAATCCAAGTTTTTGTGGAGTGTTATCAGATTTATTATCATATAATAAGAAATTTGAAAATATTATTAAGAATCAATTTGGTAATATATTAATATGTAGAGACTTAAATAGTGCTAATAATATAGCTCATCAAATAAATAATAAATATAAGATTATCACATTAGATGGAGACCAAATAAATGTAGGAGGATCTCTAACTGGTGGTAGTATTAAGACAAATAGAACTTTAATTACTGCTAAACAAGAACTATCTAATTATCAAAATAGAAAAGAAACTATAACTAATGAAATAGATAAGTTAGATAAAGATATTAATAATATAACTGAAAAAATAAATAACCAAAATAATAAGGTGTTTGATATATATAAAGAAGAAAGTATTATCAAAGAAAAATTAAATATTGAAAATAAAGCAATAGAAGATTTAACAAAAGAATTGTCAAATGAAGAAGCTACTCTAGAAAACTTAAATTCTATTTCCAATAACTCTGTAGATAAAAAGAATAAAGAGTTAATAGAAGAGTATAATAAAGAATCTTCTCATAAAGAACAATTAAATATTGAATTAAATAAATTATCAAAAGATATCTCTAAAGCAAAAGATGAGTTAGAAGAATTAGAAATTAATAATAAAGAGAATAGTAATAATGTTAAAAAATTAGAAAAAGAAAAAAATGAATTAGAATTAGAGATTAATAAGATAAGTATAAAGATTGATAATTTATTAGAAGTATTATCTGAATATGAATTAACTTTTGAAAAAGCTTATCGTGATTTTAAATTAGATATTTCTCCAGAAGAAGCAAGAGAAAAAATAAAGATTTATAAACGTAATATTAAAGAAATAGGTATGGTTAATTTAAATGCGATAGAAGAGTATGAAGAAGTAAATTCTAGATATACTAATCTAATGGTACAAAAAGAAGACTTAGAAAAAGCACAGACTACTTTAATAGAAATTATGAATGAAATGGATGAAGTAATGAAAGAGGAGTTTTCTAAAGCCTTTAATAGTATAAACAAAGAATTCCAAAAAGTATTTAAAGAATTATTTAAAGGTGGAACTGCTTCGTTAGAATTAACTAATCCAGAATCCATTCTAGAAACAGGAGTAGATATAGTCGCATCTCCTCCAGGTAAAAAATTAACTACTATTAATCTATTATCAGGTGGAGAAAAAACATTAATCGCAATATCTTTATTATTTGCCATATTAAATGTAAAAACTGTACCATTCTGTTTATTTGATGAAGTAGAAGCAGCCTTAGATGAAGCTAATGTCTTAGAATTTGGTAATTATCTAAAACATTATAAAGGTAAAACTCAATTCTTAATAATTACTCATAAAAAGAAAACAATGGAGTATGCTAAAACATTATATGGTATAACTATGCAAGAATCAGGAGTATCTAAATTAGTAAGTGTAACTTTAGAGGAACATAATTAAAAGAAGAATTATTTAATTCTTCTTTTTCATATTAGTATAAACTTTAGTAATATTTTTATTTACAGTGAAATAATCAATTCTATTTTTAGTAGTATCTAACGTACATAAATTATTCTCATCATATACGTTTTTTGTACTAATACTATAATCTATATAAGCAGTTTTAAATAAATGAGATACTTTGTTAATTTTAATATTTCCACAGAATGAATAACTATCGAAACTAACTACTATTAAATTATAATTCTTAAAGAATTTTTCATCATACTTAGATATATTATTAGTAATATTATACTTTTTAGTAAATGAATTAAAGTTCTTATAATTATCAAACAACTTAGTATAATCTATTGTATTAAAATTTACTTTTTCACTAGTAGTTTTCAATTTATAATTTAATTTTCTACTAAATATATCTTTCGCATAGTATCCAAGTAGCCAAGTTATTATTAATATACATATAAATAAAACAATTTTAATAAATATAGTTTTCTTTTTCATAATGTCACCTAATTAATTATAACAAAAAAAAAGAACTATTTAAATAGCTCGATATTTATCTTTATCTTTAAATGGATTTTTCTTATCAATATGATCATAGAATAATATACCATTTAAATGATCTAACTCATGTTGAAATACAATTGCTAGTTCTTCTCTTCCTCTAACTCTAATCTTATTACCATCTCTATCATATGCTTCCATAGTAACTCTAGCATATCTAGGTACAATTCCATCAACAGCTCTATTAACTGATAGACAACCTTCTCCTTCTTCAACATAAATCATCTCTTCAGAGTTAGATACAATTTTAGGATTTATTAATACATAAGTATCAAATTTGCCTTCTTCATATTCATGAACAACTACATAATATCTTTTTAACACACCAATTTGTACTGCAGATAATCCCATACCAGGACGTAGTTGATATTTCTCCGATAATTCTTCTATTTGTGAATCATGCAAATATTTGATCATTTTATCTATATTTTTCTGATCTTCCTTGGATAAAGGAAAAGTAACTTCTTCACTAATTTTTCTTAGAGTTTTATCACTTTCATCTAATATGTCACACATCTTTAACATAAAAAAAACTCCCTTCCATTCAAACAACCATATTATACTAGAATAGTTTGTTAATGTCAATTTACATGATTTTGCACTTGTAATTACTAAAATGAAGAAAATAATGATAAGATATTATTAAGGTGAAAGTGTGGTAAAAAATATTAGAAATTTAAAATATTTAGATAAAACTTTATTATTTGTAACATTATTTTTATTCATATTTGGATTAATAATGGTTTTTTCAGCATCTAATGTTACTGCATATATGTCTAGATTAACTTCACCATATCATTATTTCTTAAATCAATTAATAATTTATGGACTAGGGTTTTTTCTAACCTTATTCATATTATTTATAGATACAAAAACTATGGGGAAACTCTCCTTACTTGGAATTATAGTATTTACAGTATTATTAGCATACTTATTAATATCATCTAAAGTTAGAGCAATTAACAATGCGAATTCATGGATAGATTTAGGATTCTTTTCAGTACAACCATCAGAATTTATAAAAGTATTATCCATATTCTGGTTATCACATTATTATTCTATTAATAAAAAGTACTTAGATAAAGTACCTACAATAGTTTTCTCATTAGGAGTATGCGCCATAATAGCTTTATTAATAACATTTCAACCAGATATGGGAACTGCAGTTATTTATACTTTAATAGTTGTATTAATGACTTTAGCAGCCCCGCTATCTAAATCAATAAGATTTAAATTAACTCTTTTAATAGTAGGATGTATTGCAATCGGAGGAATCGCAATCGCATCAGGTTCAGTTACTAAAATATTAAATGATAGACAAGAATCAAGATTAACAGGATATAAAAACCCATGTTCTAAATTATTAACTACTGGAAATCAAGTATGTAATGGTTATATTGCCATGAATAATGGTGGATTAAATGGAGTAGGATTAGGTAAATCAACTCAAAAATATTTATATCTACCAGAACCATATACAGACTTTATATTTCCAATAATAGTAGAAGAGTGTGGTTTAATATGGGGAATAACTATAATATTAGCTTACCTAATATTATTAATAAGAATATTAGTAATAGGACGACGTGCTAAAGATACATTAGGTGGATTATTATGCTATGGAGTAGCTTTATATATATTTATACATATCGCAATTAATTTAGGAGGAGTATTAGGATTAATTCCAATTACAGGAGTACCTCTACCATTTATGAGTTATGGAGGTAGTTTTACTATATGTTTAATTGCTTCTTTAGCTTGTGTTCAAAAAGTTGCGATAGAAAGCAAGGCTGGTAGATAATATGAAAATAACATATGAAACAGAAATAAGTGAATTAATGGATGTAGGACAAGTACAAGAAAAAACAGATGAAATAAAGAAAATAGTAGATGAATACAAAGATGATACAGGAGAATCATTAAAGACTGAATTAACTTCCAATCTATCTCCAACTACATTTTATATTGATAATAATCCATTATTACATGATAAAACAGAAGAAGTATACAATTCTTTAAATTCAAATAATTATATAGATTTATCAGTCCTTTCAACTATTATTTCAAAATCTAAAGAAAAAAGAGAAGAAGAATTAAATACATTAAAAAAAGCTGTAATAAATCATATCAATGAATTAAATGCATCTATCGTAAATTATTCACTTAAACTTATTGCTATGTTTCCAGGATCTGCCAATTATAATGAAAGATATTCAATACTAAGTAATTTAAGCAAATTAAAAACAGAACAAAAATTATACGAAGATAAGCTTCGAAGTATAGAAAAAGAGATAGGGGCGATATAATGAAAAATGTTTGTATAGATTATGAATCTCTATCTGATGCTAAAACTAATCTAAATAACTTAATAGATAAAGTACACCCCTCATATGTAAATAAATTAAAACCATTGTATGAAGAATTACTAAAATTAGATGATAATCATGATAATTGCTATAGTAATGAATCAGAGAACTTATATAGTATCAATGATGGTATAGGTACAATTAATAAAAAAATAACCGGACTTACTGAAGATATATTCCAAGTAAATAATCAATTCGTAGAAGCAGAATTAGATATTATAGACTCATTAAAATTATTCGGAGAAGAATACAAATTAAATGAATTAAAAATAGAATCTAAAGGATTAGGAATTGGCTTTATAAATTATAAAGATTATTATGATAATAATTTAAGCAAGCTTTATAACAATAAAAAAGATTCTGGACCACTAACAGAAGAAGAGTTTAAAAGAGAACAATCAATTTTATCAAAATTATTGGCTAGTGGAAGAAACGAAAGAGAAAAAGCAATTATTTATGCTACTTATATTGCTACATTGTACCCTAATAAATTAAATTATTTCTGGGGTGGTGGCCATTATAAAACAGAAGAAGGATTAAAAGGATTAGACTCAAATTGGGGTTATCCAAAATTAGTTACTTCACCTGATCATGAAACTACTGGAACAATGCAAAATGATGCCATGGATTGTTCTGGATTTGTCACAAGAGCACTAGTAAATGGAGGATATAAAAAAATACCTCAAACTGATGGGTATTATGATGCCAATGCAGCTATGATAGAAAGACTAGGTGAAACTACTTCAATAAATGATTTACATAATGTTAAAAGTGGAGACATAGTAACAATTAGAAATGAAAAAGGAACAGCCACTCATATTGGTATCATTATTGATAAAGATAATAAATCTAATAAAATGACAGTAGCTCATTCTTCAGGTACAGGTGGAATGAATGTAACTACTATCAATATGAAAGATGGAAAGGTATTAGATGACTCTAATAGCCCTGATAGAAAAGGAAATGTATACTTTACTAATGTTACTAGATTAAAATATGAAGATGAGTAGTAATCTTTACAAAATAATAAAAATATGATATAATATGCCCTGTTAATGGGGGATATAATGAAAAATATAGATTTTGATGAAAAAGTAGAAGAATTATTAAAATTCGTTGAGCTAGAAGAATTAAATGATTTCTTAAACTTAAGAAAAAATTATGTAGAAGAATCTTTAAAAGAAGAAGAAGCAGAAATTGAAAAATATAAACAAATACAAAAATGGAAAGATATGATGGAAGAACAGTGTACTGAAGAAGAATTATCTTATTCTGATACATATCAAGCAACTATATATCAAATGGCAAATAAAAAAGTACCAATAAAAGAAAACGTATTAAATGACTTAAATAATGCTGGATATAATATAGAATTAAATGGTACAAAATTAATTGCTGATCTAATCACAATGTTTTATCATGAAAGAAAATTATTTAGTATGATGAAAAACAATATTTATTATAATAGGTTTTGGAATCTAGATAATAATGATAATGTACATTATAAAATGTTAGGTTTAGATAGTGAAGAAGCAATATTACAAATGCAAGAAAGTATAGATAATAATACTATTTCTAGTATTGTTTATCCTATCGTAGATAGATATATTAATAATAATTCAAATGAAATATCATATACAAAAACATTTGTTATGAAAGATTTAAGAAGAAAGTAATTTCTTCTTTTTCTATGTATGTAGTCGACTTTACAAATTTTAAAAAATATGGTATAATATGCGTGTTGTTTTTATAAAGACAGGGGTATGTAAAATGATGAATAATTTAGATGTTTTTAAAACTAAATTTGAAGAAACGATTTCTAAATCAAAAAACATTTTTATAATCGGGCATAAAAATCCAGACTTTGACTCTATAGGTTCAGCAATAGGGATTTTTAAATTGTGCAAAATTTTAGGTAAGAAAAGTACCATCATAGTAAATGAAGATGATTTATCATTACAACCAGGTGTTAAATTATTGATGGATTCAGTAAGAAATAATATTCCTTTTATAACTGTAAATGATTATAAAGAAAGACTAATAAAAAGTCTAAATAAAAGCTTTAATGATGTATTTGATGAAACAACTGAAGAAGACCAAGAATTTTTATTACAGAATGTTAAAGTAAAAAATAGTACTCTAATAATTACAGATACTAATAATATTGATTTAATACACATAAAACAATATTTAAATACATTTGAAAATGTAATAATAATAGACCATCATAAGAAAATAAACAATCCAGAATTACCAAGTGATTTAGCATTTATAAATCAAAATTATTCAAGTGCATGTGAAATAGTCGCTACTTTATTACACAAGTATGATAAAAAATATCCATCTAAAATAGCTACAGCACTCGCAAGTGGTATTGTCTTAGATACAGATAATTTTAAAAGAAATACTACAGAAAACACATATAAAGTTTATACTATTCTAAAGAAAAATGGTGTAACAGATGACAATATAAGAAAAATATTTAGAAAAGATTTCGAAACAGATAAATTAGTAAAGAATTTAGTATTTAATAATGGTAATGCGAGAGAATTCTTTAATCTAATTGCCAACAACAATATATCTATAATAATAAATAGAGAAGCACCAGAAACTATATATAAACCTGAAATGATAGGTATGGCTGCTGATGAAAGACAAGAATATGATGATGTCGATGCAACTATAGTTATGGGTAAAACACTAGATCAAGAAGAAAACAAAGTAATTAAAATAAGCATTCGTACAAATGGATATATAGATGGTGGTAGATTATTAAGAGAATACTGTGTTAACGATGAAAAAACTAATGGTGGTGGTTCAGTAACATCTGCTGCTGCTATAATTAGCGATAATGATTTAATATCAGAAGAAGAAAAATTATTAGATTATATTAAAAGTACACCATCAGATCACTTTATAAAAAAATTAAAAAAATAGTAGAATAATTAATATTACTTCCCAATAATATAAATGGAGGTGATATTATTACTATATTTTATCGTAAAAGAAAACTAATAATCATAATAGTAAGTATATTAATAATATTAATAGGACTTACTATTTTTTTATCTTCAAAAATATCATTTAATAATTCAAAAGAAGATACTCAAATAAAAACCATCTCTAAGAAACATGAAAAAGAAAAATATGAAATAAATGAATTAGAAGTAGATATAAAAGGAGAAGTAAATAATCCTGGTATATATTCTTTAAAAGAAGAATCACGTGTTATAGATGTAATAGAAAAAGCAGGAGGTCTAACAAATAAAGCCGATACTTCTGTAATTAATCTAAGTAAGAAAATAATGGATGAGATGGTAATAATTATATATTCAAAAGAAGAAGTAAAAGATTTTAAAAAGACAAAAGAAATAGAAAATAAAGTAATTGAACAATGTATTAAAAAAACTGATACATCTCTTACTAATGATGCATGTATAGATAATAATAATGAGAATAATCAAAACACTAAGATTAATATTAATACAGCCACTCTAGAAGAATTAATGACTCTATCTGGTATAGGAGAATCTAAAGCTAAATCAATAATTAAATATCGAGAAGAAAACCCATTTAAAACAATAGAAGACTTAAAGAATGTAACAGGTATAGGAGATAATCTATTTGCTCAAATTAAGGAAAATATTACTGTGTGATTATATTTATATACTACTATTAATAATAGTGGTATTAATATCTATCATAAGACTAAATATAAAACCAAAATTGTATTATGATAATACTAATATAATTACAGGGATAATTACTAATATAATACAAAAAGATAATAAGTATAGTTTAACAATAAAAGGAAAAGAAAAAGTACTTGGAACCTTCTATTCAAACAAAAATATTAATCTAGATATAGGAGATAAAGTAGAAGTATTAGGAGAAGTATATAAACCAAATTCTAATACTAATAAGAATACATTTAATTATAAAAAATATTTAAATAATAAGAATATATATCATCTAATTAATATCTCATCTATAAATAAAATAAAAAGTAATAGAAATATCTTATATAAATTAAAAGCAATTATTTTAAAAAGAACAAATAATAATAAATATCTAAGTACATTCATATTAGGTGATAAATCATACTTATCTAATGAAGTGAAATATTCATATCAAGAAAATGGTATAAGTCATTTATTTGCTATCAGTGGTATGCATATAACTTTATTATCAAGTATCTTATTAAAAATATTAAATAAGCTTCATTTAGATGAATATAAAACATATAAAATAATTGTATTCTTCTTATTATTATATTTACTATTAGTAGGATTATCTCCATCAATACTAAGAGGAGTATTATTCTTTATAATTTTTTCTTTTAATAATATATATTATTTTTATATAAAGAAAACTAATTTATTTATATTAGTTTTATCTATTTCTTTATTAATTAATCCAAAGTATATATTTGATATTTCATTCCAATATTCATATATTATAAGTTTTTCTTTATTAATAATGTCTAATTATTTAATTAGTAATAATTATTTTATCTCTTTATTAAAAGTCTCTTTATTATCAAATATAGTATCTTTACCAATAACTTTATACAATTCTTACCAAATAAATTTATTAAGTCCTATATATAATTTATTATACGTACCATTAATAAGTATAATTATTTTTCCTTTATCATTAATTACTGTTATATTTCCTATATTAATACCTATATATAATAAATTAACTAATATAATGGAAAATTTATCTATATTATTATCTAAAATAACTATTGGTAAATTAATATTTATAAAAGTAAATATATTTATATATTTTATATATCTAATTCTAGTATTTATATCAATACACTTTATAACCAAAAAGAAATATATAAGTACTTTTATACTATTAGTATTATTGTTTATCCATTATATAATTCCATATGTTAATTATAATACATATATAAATGTAATAGATGTAGGACAAGGAGACTCTATTCTTATTCATAATAATCATAAAAATATTTTGTTAGATACAGGTGGTAATAGAAATCAAAACAATTCAATTGCCCTAAATACAACAATTCCTATATTAAAAAGTAATGGTATAAATAAACTAGATTATTTAATACTAAGTCACGGAGATTATGATCATATGGGAGAATCTATTAATATAATTAATAATTATAAAGTAAAAGAAGTTATATTTAATTGTGGAGAGTATAATTATTTAGAAAAAGAATTAATAAAAGTATTAAGGAAAAAGAAAATAAATTATTATCAATGCCTAAGTGAATTAATAATAAATAATAATAGTTTATATTTTTTAGATACAAAAGAGTATGATAATGAAAATGATAATAGCAATGTTATTTACTTTGAATTAAATAATTATAAATTCCTATTTATGGGAGATGCTGGCATAGAAAAAGAAAAAGACATATTAAAAGAATACAATATATCTAATATAGATGTATTAAAAGTAGGACATCATGGATCTAGAACAAGTAGTAGTAAATATTTTATAGATGAAATAAATCCGAAGTATTCTATTATTAGTGTAGGTAAGAATAATAAGTATGGACATCCAGAAAAGCAAGTATTAAATAATTTAGATAATTCAAAAATATATAGAACAGATCAAGATGGTGGAATTATATTTAATATAAAAAGGGATATCTTAAAGATAGAAACTTGCAATCAATAAGAATAAGAGTTTTATAATTATGATATAATAATTGAAATTGGTGGTGATACTATGTTAGGAGCAATTTATGGAGATAAAGCAGGTAGCTTATATGAATTTGAACAAACAAAGAAAATAGAAAGTATTAATCCTGAAAAGTTAATACTACCTAATTCATTTTATAGTGATGATACAATTGAAACTATTGCAGTTATAGATGCGATAATTAGCAATAAAGATTATGAAGAGACTTTAAAAAATTATATATTGGATAATATTGATTACAAACCTGACTATGAACCATATTTTAAGACTTCATTTTCACCTGGGACTATTAAATGGGCTAAAGGAATTGGAAGTAATGATAGTATAGGTAATGGTGCTATGATGAGAATATCACCAGTTGGATTTTTATTTGATAGAGTAATTGAAGTATTAGAAAATGCAAGATTAGTAACTATTACATCACATAATTCTAAAGAAGCAATTGATGCAGCTACAATTATTGCTCAAATGATCTATTATTTTAGAAATGGATTATCCAAAGAAGAAGTTTTTAAAAGATTAAGATTGGTCGCAAAATATGAACCATTCACAAAGTTTAATACTACTTGCAATGAAACATTAGGTAATTGCCTTTATGCAATTTATAATTCAAATTCCTTTGAAGATGCCATTAGAAAGACATTATTAATGGGTGGAGATACTGATACTAATTGTTGTATAGTTGGATCAATCGCAGAAAGTATATACGGGATGACAGATGAACAAAAAGAAGATGCTATAAGAGACTTACCAGATAAGCATGTGAAAGTATTAAAGAAAGTTTATAAGTTATAAACAAAAGTATTAATAATAATTTTGGAAAATAAGTGTAAAATAACTAGAAATATTAATATGCGTTTGTTATAATAAAACTGTAGAGGTGAGGTCTTATGAAAAAGATAACTGAAATAATGGATAAAGACAATAAGACTAACCTTAAACAATCTTTTATGGATGCATGTTCTGATAAAGAATTTAAAGAATATGTATATAATTTAAATATTAAAGAAGATATATTGATAAATTATACTTCTAATTTACAAGATGCTTACATTGAATATAACAATTGTGCAAATTGTAAAGGACTATCTTCATGTAAAAATAAATTACAGGGGTATAGATATACTCCATATCTAGACAAAGATATAATTAATTTTGAATATGCTGCATGTGATAGAGAAGTAGATAAAATACAAAAAGATAAGTATTTATCAAACATATCTTCTTTTGAAATGCCTAAAAATATACGAGAAGCTTCTTTTAAAAATATTTATAAAGATGATAAATTACGTTTACCTATTATTAAATATTTTAAAGAATTTATGGCTGATTACAAAAAAGAAGATAAACCTAAAGGATTATATTTACATGGATCTTTTGGATCAGGAAAAACATATTTAATCGCATCTTTATTTAACGAAATGGCTCATAAAGAAGTAAAGAGTGTATTAGTATATTACCCAGAATTCTTAAGAAGTCTTAAATCATCTTTTAATACTGATTTTGAAGACAAATTCGACACTATAAAAAGAGCACCATTATTATTATTAGATGATATAGGTGCAGAAAATGAAAGTGCTTGGTCAAGAGATGAAATATTATCTCCAATACTTCAATATAGAATGGAAGAAAATCTACCAACATTTTTCACATCTAATTTAACTATAGATGAATTAGAAAAATTCTTTTCTATAACATCTAGTGGAGTAGATAAAGTAAAAGCAAGAAGAATAGTAGAAAGAATAAAACAACTTACTATAGATCAAGAATTAGTAAGTAAAAACAGAAGGGGATAAACTATGAAACGATACGAAAAAGCAATAGTGAGGTCAATTGAAATGAATAAGAGTTTATCTGTACAAGAATTTTCCAACTATATAGATTCATTTGGATCAAACATTATCGATTCAATATTTAATTATCTAAATGATAGGTTAGATGAATATACAGGATCATCTAATTTAGATAATTTAAATATAGCTTTTTTGTATCTCGAAAGATCATTATTAAATACAGATTATGATAGAAAACTAGTAAACAGAAAATTTAATAAATTATTAGAAAAAATAGATAGAATAGAAATAGAAAGAAGAAAATATTTTACAAATATAGAAAACACAATAAAAACGCTAGAACAATTAAAAAGTAAAATAGAAGATTTATATTCTCTAACTAATGAAGAAATAAATAAATATAAATTAATAGATTATATAATAGACAATAGATATGATATAAGTTATCTAAATCAAATATTTACTAAAGTACCAGATTTAGTAAATGTAAGAACTAAAGATGATAATTCTTTATATGAAATAATAATAGATAAATATATATGTTCAATTAATAATCTAAATGAAGAAGACATGTTATATTATTCTAATGTATTATCTATTATTAATTCTCAGAAAACATTTAAGCTAAAAGAAAATGATTTACAAATAGTATTAAAGAAAATATATAATAATTTAGATAAAATTCATGTAGAAAAATCATCTCGTCGTGATAGAAAGAAAAAATTAGAATGGATGACTAATTTAAAAGAATTAGTATTATCTAAAGATGTAGTAAATAAAGATATTGAATATATTGCTTCTAAGTATAATATTGAGTTGTTCTTCCCACAAGAATTATCAATGTACTATCAAGATAACTTAGTAATAGAAGATAGATTAGTAACAGATGATTATATAGTAACAATTGATAAAAAGGCTGAAGTAATAGACGATGGATTATCTTGTAAGAAGCTACCTAATGGTAATTATCTATTAGGAGTACATATTGCTGATCCGCTAGGATATTATGATTATGATAATCCTATTATTCAAGAAGCAATTAATCGTACTACAAATATATATTTACCAATAAAGTATGAAGGAAAAGATGGTTTTAAATCACGTGCTATTCCAATCTTTGATTATTCTTTTGGGGGTGGAGTCGCATCATTAAAATCAAATGGAAGAAAATATGCAAGAAGCCACTATTTTGAAATAAATAAGAATGATGGTATAGTAGATGAATATCATATAAAAAGTATAGTAAATATTTCAAAAAATAGTAATTATGATGAAATAGAAACAGTATTAGAAAAAGGATCAAAAGATAATGAATTTAATGATACTATTCAAAATCTAAGAGATATAACAGAAATATTATCTAGAATGTATGATACTACTGGATTGTGTAATAAGTATGATGACGATGATTTAGATACAAAACAAGAGAATAATTATTCTCATAAAATAATACGTTTAGCAGAACTTCTAGTAGGAGAGCGAATTGCCAATATTTTTGCCGAAAAAGGTTATCCGTGTTTATATAGAGTTCATCATATTGATGAAAAAGATAAAAAGAATTTAGAAAAAGTAGTTAAAGGATTAAGAGAAACATATGGTTCAAATCAAATAGATTCTCTAAATAGTGTTATTAGTGGTTTATATCCAAAAGGTATGTATGATTTAAGTGGATCACATGATGGCTTAAAATTAGACCATTAT
>JAEEGL014725298.1_pt1 | contig 16239 bp, 12 predicted proteins | sample 9134231 | NCBI WGS metagenome assembly JAEEGL01 (sample SAMN16246548, study PRJNA631951) | gut metagenome | biome: gut microbiome; feature: rumen; material: fiber-attached | host: Bos | place: Iran: Karaj | collected 2018-10
TCCAACATTATGTCCACATACTGCAAAAGAAAGCATATATGTAGATGTTGGAAATAGTAAGACTCACGAAGTATGGATTGCATGTAAAAATTGTAAGCAAAGAATTACAAGGCAGTCAGCTGCATCAAACCATACATTTGGGCCATGGCTTCCGGATAATGTGGCTGGGAGAAGTTATAGAGAATGCAGCGGATGTAAATATAGAGAAATTACTTATTCAAATTTCCAAACAACACCAAGACCTATAGAAGATATTCAAAAAACATGTGAACATCCAGAAGATAAGAGAATAAAGACTAATTATGTATCAAGAAGTTATACAAAACACACATATAATGAGACATGTTCAATTTGTAATAAGATAATAAAAACATATACTGAAAATCATAGTTTTGAAGAAAAAGAAAATAAAACATATGAATGTGTTTGCGGTCAGATATGTAAGCATGAGCATGCAACGAAGGAAATCATTAATCCAAAAGATGAAAATATATCTAGTGGCAAGATGGCAGCTATTACAGAAATCTTAGATTTGAATGAAAAACAAAAAAATAATAATCATATAATAGTTTCAACGTGTATTTATTGTAATAGAATTAGTGCAGCTAGTCTTGAAAAACATAATTTTAAAGCAAACGAAAAAGATTCTTATTTGCATAAATGTACAAAGTGTAATGCAAGCCATAACGTGAAAAATAGTGAAAACTATGAAGAACCAGAAGAACCAAAGCCGGCAAATTGTGTGCATGGGAATGTAACATATAAGAAATGTAAGGTTTGTGGAATTGATTTTGATGAAAAAGATGATGGGAAAATTGATCTTACCAAACATGTAATACAAGATAAAGATATTAAAAAGAAAGAGCATTCCGGTTCTGAGGTTGGCGAAAGCGATGGAAACACGTTTGTTTTTGGAAAACATAAGATTACAGGTAAGTGCAGTGTGTGTTCAACAAAAAACGTAACAATAGAGGAAAGCTGTAAAGATTATATAGTTGCTGAAAAATATTATAATGGTGATTATGCATCTGATGAAATTAAAAAAGGCGTTGGAGGGTTCTATTACTATACTACTAACGATGAAAAATCACCTAAATTTGGTCACTTCACTATTTTAATGTGCTCAAAGTGCTCTGGACCAGGTCGCATTGATAAACCAGTTAGACATGATAGTGGCAAAAACAAGAATGAGACCTTTTTAAGTGGAAGCTATAAATATGTGGATGATGACTGGCATTCTGCTAAGTGTAGCGCTTGTGGGTGGTTTGGTAATTTACATCATGATGAGAATTCAAGAAAACAGGCGGTAATAAACTTGAATTCTAATGCTTTAAATATGAATGCTCCTGAGAGATATAATGATTCTATAATTAAACATAGACCGAACACTACAAATCCAATATTTAAAACAGACCATTATACATTTGCATATTGTGCTCAGTGTGAACACGAATTCTTTGATAATGTTCCGCATGATGAGAGTTCAAGACGTGAACTAATATGGAAAAAATCGCAAATAAATTGGACAACCAAAACTAGCCCAGTAGGGTCTTTAACTTATAAGCATGAAATACTAGAAGAGTGCACAGCTTGCGGTACTAGATTGTTTTCAAAAGGGAAATGTGTTGGAAATATAATCAGTTCATATAGATGGAGAAAAGATGATATCTCGATGGGAATTATTCCGGGAGGAATTTCCGTTAGCTGGATGGAAGACATAAAATATCGATGCAATAAATGCAGGGATGCATTGTATTGCGTTAGTGTTGCGTTTGGTGTCGCTTGGAACCGTGAATTTAGTAATGCCTATGGGGATACAAGATTTATTTATGAAAAAATCTATCGCGAAGACTTGTATAATATGACACCAAGATATCACTGGTCAATATAATAATTTAGATACGTTATATCAACATTGATAATTGATGTGACATTTTGTGTCTAATATTTTCAAAGTGAGAAGTATCATCATTTTTAATGGTTTTAGATGAGTCTGATAAGTTAGAAATCAAAAAACCAAACAAATTAAGGAATAATGGAAAGCTAAAACAAAAATGGAATGATAAGATTTTCGTCTTTTCATTCCATTTTTATTTTGTTTTGTGTTGTCAAAAGGACCAATTTTTAGTAAAATGTATGTGATTTAAGGTTAGTAGGTGTAAATTGTGTAGCTTTACATAAGCTATAGAATTTACAACTACTGTATAATATCCTTAAATCAAATAAACTATAAGGAGATAAAAAATGTTAAAAAGTTACAGTATGGAACTAGCTGGGAGACCACTAGTTATCGAAACAGGTAAGATGGCAGCCTTAGCAAATGCAAGTGTACTTGTAAAATATGGTGATACTTGTGTTTTAGTAAATGCCACAGCTTCAAAAGCACCACGTGAAGGGATAGACTTTTTCCCACTTTCTGTAGACTATGAAGAAAGACTTTATTCTGTTGGTAAAATTCCTGGTTCTTTCAATAGAAGAGAAGGAAAACCAGCAGACAAAGCAATTCTAGTAGGACGTGCAATTGATAGACCAATTCGTCCTTTATTTCCAAAAGATCTAAGAAATGATGTATGTATTGATGCAATTGTTCTTTCTGTTGACCCAGATTGTTCACCTGAAGTTGCAGCTCAAATAGGTACATCAGCTGCTCTTTCAATTTCAGATATTCCATTTAATGGGCCAACAGCTGCTGTTTCAGTTGGTTATGTTAACAACGAATTAGTTATTAACCCAACATTAGAGCAGAGAGAGCATAACAGATTAAATCTTACAGTTGCAGGAACAAAAACAAAAGTATCAATGATTGAAGCCGGAGCTGATCAAATTCCAGATGATTTGATGCTTGAAGCCATTAAGAAAGGCCATCAAGAAATAATCAAGATCTGTGAGTTTATTGAAGGTATTCAAAATGAAATTGGCAAACCAAAATTTGAATATGTAAGTGCTGATGTAGATCATGATTTCTTTGAAGAAATCAAATCAAACTTCGAAGAGAAGATGAAAAAAGCAGTTTGCGTAGTTGACAAAAATGAAAGAGATGCAAATGTTACTGCTCTTACAGAAGAAGTAAAAGCATACTGTGTTGAAAAATATGGTGAAGAATTTGACGAAGCAGAAATGAAACTTGCAGACGTTCTTTATAAGCTTGAAAAAACAGTTGTAAGATACATGGCTTTAGAAGAACACAAGAGAGTTGATGGAAGAGAACTAGATGAAATTCGTCCACTTTCTGCAGAAGTAGATATTTTACCTAGAACTCATGGTAGTGCAATGTTTTCAAGAGGTCTTACACAAGTATTATCTATTTGTACTCTTGGAACTAAGCAAGATGAACAAGAGTTAGATGGCTTAGATGAGGAAACATCAAAGAGATATATGCATCAATATAACTTCCCACCATATAGTGTTGGTGAAGCAAGAGGTGTTAGAAGCCCTGGAAGAAGAGAAATTGGACATGGTGCACTTGCTGAAAGAGCATTAGTTCCAGTTATTCCTTCAGAAGAAGAGTTCCCATATACAATTAGAGTAGTATCTGAAGTACTATCTTCAAATGGTTCTACTTCACAAGGTAGTATCTGTGGCTCAACAATGGCACTTATGGCAGCAGGTGTTCCAATTAAGGCACCAGTTGCTGGTATTTCAACAGGACTTGTTACAGATGAAAATGATAGAAACAGATATGTAATGTTTACTGATATTCAAGGAATTGAAGACTTCTTTGGAGATATGGACTTTAAGGTTGCAGGTACTAAAAATGGTATTACAGCTATTCAAGTTGATATTAAAATTGATGGTTTAACTTATGATATCATTGAGCAAGCATTTGAAAGAACACACAGAGCAAGAGAGTATATTTTAGATAACATAATGCTTAAAGCAATTCCTGAAGTTCGTCCAGAGATTTCTAAATATGCTCCAAAAATTATTACAATGTCTATTGACCCTGATAAGATTAAAGACGTTATCGGAAGTGGTGGAAAAACGATCAACAAGATTATTGCAGAGACAGGCGTTAAAATCGATATTGAAGATGATGGAAGAGTATTTATTGCTTCTCCAGATACAGATGCTGCTAATAGAGCTTTAGAAATCATAAAAGCTATTACAATGGATTTAGAAGTTGGTAAAATTTATGATGGAAAAGTAGTTAGAATAATGAACTTTGGTGCTTTTGTAGAAGTTGCTCCAGGCAAAGAAGGTATGGTTCACATTTCTAAACTTGATAAAGGCAGAGTAGAAAAGGTAGAAGATGTTGTTGCTATCGGTGATCCTATAAGGGTAAAAGTAATTGAAATAGATGATCAAGGCAGAGTTAATATGATGAGAATTGTTGACTAAAATATAATAAATAGTGTATCATTTATTTAGGATTATATTAGAGTAAACTTATAATCATATTTGTATTTTTCAAATCTTATTTAAGGGGGATTTTTATAATGAATGAACAATTAATTAGTTCTTTAACACCACAAGATCAAGCTGGAATAGCAGCTGTTTTTGGTGCACTTGCAGGAATGGGAATAGCTTTTACAATCATTTGTTTAGTAATAGGTATACTTACTATCGTTGCTATGTGGAAAATATTCACTAAAGCTGGAGAAAAGGGTTGGAAATCAATTATTCCCATATACAACACGTATATTTTATGTAAGATTGCTGGAAGAAACTTCTGGAAAATATTTGGCATAACTGTAGCTTTGTATATTTTACCATTAATAATTGGTGCTGTTGGTAGTGGCGTCGTTGCTACTATTTTAGGAATTGTATGCTTTGCTTTATCTATTTGGTTGATTGTTGAAATAGTTTTGGTATATCATGGACTTTCAAAGAACTTCGGTCATGGAGCAGGATTCACAGTTGGTTTGATATTCTTAAATACAATTTTTGTTTTAATTCTTGGATTTGGTAGTAGCCAATATATTGGAAATAAAGCAGAATAGTTTAATTTTGATAATTATAAGTTTATTCATTAAGTGAGGGATTTAAAATCCCTCACTTTTTTGTAAATTATTACAATTTAACTACAATCCTTTAAAGAAATTGGATTTTTAGTTATAATAAATACTAAGAAAAGTTAGGAAGAGGGCTTTTGATGAAAGTATACGCTTTTGTAGGGCCAAGCCGGCACGGGTAAAAGTCATCGTGCTCAAATGGTTGCCAAAATGAAAGGAACTGAATATATAATAGATGATGCTATACTAATCAAAGGAAATAAGATTATCTGCGGAGATTCTGCCAAAAAAGCATCAACTAAGATAGAAGCGGTTAAAAGAGCACTTTTTTCTTTTAAGGGCCAAGTGGAACAAATCAAAGAAGTCTTAGATAGAGAAAAGCCAGAAAGCATCCTTATTTTAGGAACCTCTGATGATATGGTCCAAAAAATAGTTAGAAATCTTAAACTTCCTGAAATTGAGGAAACGATATATATTGAGGATGTGTCAAGCCCGGAGGAAATCGCAGCCGCTAGAAGTGCCAGAATGTCTGGTGGAAAACATGTTATTCCTGTACCAACGTTTGAGCTTAAGAAAGACTTTTCAGGGTACCTTCTAGATCCACTTCAAATTTTCAGGTGGAAGGGGCGTGGAAGTGAGCCAGTATTGTTAGAAAAGTCTTTAATAAGACCAACTTTTAGTTATTTGGGAAAATATACTATTTCGGATAATGTTTTTAAGACTATAATTAAAAATGTTGCTACTCAAATTAACGCTATATATAAGGTTCAAAGAATAAACGTTGAAACGAAGCAAGGCGGTATAATGATTTATATTGACGTTATTGTTGAATATGGAGTTATAGTTAAGACAGCACTTGCAGAATTTAAGCAAAAGGTTAGTAAAGAAATAGACAGGCTGACAGCTATGAATGTTTTGGAAATAGGTATTTCAGCGAAAGGGATTCACATAAATAAGAAGTAACGTTTACAATTTTTTAACAAATTACTTAACATTTGTTAAAAAAAGTTGTATATTATTATTTACGAAAGCGGAGGACGCTTGCAGATAAATTACGAACTTATGTGGTTTATGTATGTTCCATGAAGTTCCGAATTTTGTATCTACTCTCGCAAAATTAGGTTACTTTAATGGATTCATGTATAATCTTATTAAGTTCACAAAGATGTGGATTACCACGCATCTTTAGTAATTTATTGTATTTTCGTGAATGCCTTCGGGCATTCATTTAAAAGAGAGGTTATTTTAGAAAGGCACGTCCTTCCGAAATTAATCTCTTTTTTTTACTTTTAAGGAGGCGATTATTACATTGAAGAAAGTTTTAGTAGTTGACGATGATAAGAATATATGTGAACTATTGAACATCTATCTAAAAAATGAAGGATATGATGTTGTTTTTGCGTATGACGGTAGTGACGCTGTAAACAAAGCAAAACTAGAAGTCCCTGATATTATCGTACTTGATGTAATGATGCCTGTAATTAACGGATGGGAAGCTTGTAAATTGATTAGGCAATTTTCAAAAGTGCCAATTATAATGCTTACCGCTATGGATACCTTGGAGAATAAAATTCAAGGTTTAAACATCGGTGCAGATGATTATATTGTTAAGCCTTTTGAACCAACAGAAGTTGTTGCAAGAATAGCTGCACACTTAAGGAGAGAGGAAGATAAGGCACCAGTTGTAGAGCAAAAAAAATCACAAAGTATTGAAATTGACAATTTAAAGATTAATTTAGATACTTACGAAGTAAAATTAAATGATAAATTAGTAACTGATCTAAAACCAAAGGAAATACAGCTTTTGTATTTCTTTATGACTAATATTAATCAAGTTTTTACTAGAGAACAATTACTAGATAAAGTATGGGGTTATGAGTACTATGGTGGTACAAGAACAGTAGATGTACATATTAAAAGTGTTAGAGAAAAGCTTTCAAGCTCAAAGAACAAATGGGAAATTAAAACAATTTGGAATGTTGGATATAAATTTGAAGTAAAGGAATAATAACATGTTCAAGAGTATTTATATGAAACTCTTTGTTACATATTTGTCCTTGTTTTTAGCAATAATTGTGGTTATCTCTTTTTTCATGATTAGTATTTTTTATAGAGAATTTATTGTTCAAGCGGCTTCAAATCTTGAAAACGCGGGAGCGAAAACAAATGCTTTAATGGAAAGATACTATAATAATGAAATAACCAGAGTAGAGCTTAATTCATGGATAAATGCAATGAGTTATATTTCAAATATCAAAATATATGTTTTAAATCCAGACACAACCAGACTTTCTGTAGGAGATAGTAATGGCCAGGTTCAACTTAATTCTCAGATTATTTCTGACATTACAGAAATAATGAATGGTGCAACGGTTCAAAGAATGAATCCTATTAAACTTTCTTCTGAGGATGAAGTTGTTTATGTTGGAATGCCGCTAGAGTATAATGGCCAGATTTCTGGAGTAATACTATTGTTTACTCCTATGACTGAACTTAACAATATCTCTAAAGAAGTTTTTCAAACAATGCTTTTGATAATTGTCGTTGCTATTTTGATAAGTGCATTAACAATTTTGAGAAGTTCTATTCGTATTTCAGAGCCGATTGTAAAAATTAGTAATTATGCTATTGAATTAGGACGTGGCAGGGAAGTTCCAGATGTTGAAATAGAATCAAAAGATGAAATCGGTCATTTGGCGAGGTCTTTCAATATCATGAAAAAAGAAATATTAGTTGCAGAACAAATGAGACGAGATATAGTAGCTAATGTTTCTCACGAACTTAGAACACCGCTAACTTCAATTATAGGCTTTTTGAAAGGAATTCTTGATGGTTTAATTAAGCCTGAAGATGAAAAGAAGTATCTGAAAATTGCTTATGATGAATCTAATAGACTAAAAGAACTAACCCAGGAGATAGTTGAGGTTGCTAAACTCGAGTCAGGTTCTACAAAACTAAATAAAGAACGTTTTTGTTTAAATGACTTAGCGAAAGATGTTAAACTAGAACTTGATGGAATGATTAAAGAAAAGAATTTATCCTTTATTTTAGAAGAAAAAGTAAAGAATATTGATATATATGGTGATAAAGACAGGATTAGACAAATCCTTATAAATATTATTAATAATTCATACAAATTTACTGACAAGGGTTATATTAAGTTAATAGTTAATAAAAAAGATAAGAATGCTATTATCCAGATAATTGATTCTGGAATAGGTATTAAAAAAGATAAGATTTCATATCTATTTAATAAATTTTATACAGCTAATGAGTATGGAACGGCGACAAATGGTGCAGGCCTTGGACTTAATATTGTTAAAAACATTGTTGATATGCATGATGGAACAATTAAAGTTGATAGTGAATTTGGAAAGGGAACTAAGATAACCATTCATATTCCGGTAAACTTAGAAATGAAAGAATAAATAAATGAAAGGAGATGACGAAATATCATGAACAAAAAGATAATGACAATTACAACTATAATGTTAATACTTCTTATTGCTGTGCTTATAATTATCTATTTTAACTATGTTAAGAAAGAACCAAATGAAGTCACAACTAAAAATGATTTTTCGGGTGATGTAGAATTAACATCTACACCAACTACATCTCCTTTAGCAGTTCCTAATATAACTGATTTAGTTGAAACCAATGGTTCTGGTAATGTGATTATACAAGATACACCTGTACCGACTAATACAATAGAAGCTAAAAAGACTACAAAGCTTCCAAAAATTACGAGTACTCCTGTGCCAGAAATTACAGAAGAACCGATTGTTACATCTGTTCCTCAAATAGAAAAAGATGAAAATATTATAGTTGAGCCAATTATATCTTCTGATAATGAAACTTCTAATCAAGATAAGCAACAAGTGCTGTCAGAGATTGATGATGCTCTTCAAGGGCTTTTAGAAGCGGTAGGAAAGGTGCCTACTGTTGATGAAGAAAAACTAAATAAGACCCTTGAGAATAGTGAGGTGTAATATGAAGAAGACGATTACATCATTACTATTAACTTTTATAATTTTATGTTCAACAAATTCATTTATTCTAGCTGATGGATCTGGTGAGGATATTAATATTCCATCTCTTACAATTGAACAACTTATGCTTTTGTCAAAATCTAAACAGGCAAAAGTAGATATTATTAAAAAGAACAACAATGAAATACAAGAGTGTAAAGATAAACTAAGTAATCAGATTAAAACTGCTGCAGAAAAAATTAATACATTGAAGATTGAAGTTGTTGAAAATACTGCAGAGATTTCTGATGAAAAACTTGAGGAACTTAAGAACCTATTAGAAATTATACAAAGTTCATCTAAGACATTAAATGAAGATGCAATTACTGTCTCAAAAGAAATAGATGATATTCTTGATTTAATTATTGCTAAGGGTATGAAGCTTGAGCAATATGATAAAATAATTGATAAGCAGAACGATTTGATTGTTAAAATGAAGAACATTTTAGCTAATATTGAGAAGATTTAAGGAGTTTTAAATGGGATTTTTTGACAAACTAAAAAATGGATTAACAAAGACTAAAAATGCTTTTAATGATAGAGTTAATGAAGTAATGGCCAACTTTAGAAAAGTTGATGAAGAACTAATGGAATCATTAGAAGAAGCTTTAATTCTTTCAGATGTTGGTGTTGAACCTTCACAAAGGATAATTGAGAAGCTACGCCAGAGAGTTAAGCTTGAAAAAATTGAGGACAAAGATGAAGTTAAGAATGCACTTATCGATGAACTTGCTAAGGAATTATCTAAAAACGATTCATCATTAAAATTAGATAGTAAACCATCTATTATTATGATGGTTGGTGTAAATGGTGCAGGTAAAACGACTTCAATTGGGAAGATAGCATATTCTTTAAAGAATGAAGGAAAGAAAGTTTTGTGTGTTGCAGGTGATACTTTTAGAGCAGCTGCAATAGAACAATTAGAAGAATGGGCAAAAAGAGCCGAAGTTCCATTTTTTAGAAAACCAGAGGGTTCTGATCCTGCTTCTGTTGTTTTTGATGGAATTAAAATGGCCAAAGACGAAGGTTATGATGTTGTTATAGTTGATACCGCTGGAAGACTGCACACAAAAAAGAATTTAATGGATGAACTTGCAAAGATTCAGAGAATTGTTGATAGAGAGCTTGATAGTGCTTCACAAGAAGTTTTACTTGTTCTTGATGGTACTACTGGGCAAAATATGATAATGCAGGCAAAAGAATTTAGTGATGTTGCCAAGATAACTGGCCTTGTATTAACAAAAATAGATGGTTCTGCTAAAGGTGGGGCAGTTATTGGTATATGTTCAGAAATGAATATTCCAATTAAATACATTGGAGTTGGAGAAAAAATAGATGACTTACAAAAATTTGATGCTAGTGAATTTGCTAAGGCCCTATTTGATGAATAAGATTAATTAAATGTGTGAATATGCCTATTATTTATAGGCATATTTTTTTGCAAAAAAATCCCTCATGGAATACTCCATGAGGGAAAGGCACTCAATGCTCAAGAACCATAGGCCTAGGATGGTCTGCCTTTGTAAGTATTTTGCTCTTAACTTCTTCACTCAGCTTAAAGCCAAGAAGCTCCAAGCAGCGAATAGTTGCCCTAGGACCAGGACCATCATATCCACCTTCCAAGGCATCAATGTACAGATCAAAAACTGTGGAACCATCATGGCCAGTAGCCATAAGATTAATCCTATATCCAGTATCACTTTTAGATGATTGCGCAAAGAAAATCTTTCCGCGTACTATCAATTCAGGGATATACGACATCTTTTCCAAATACTCTTCAAGCTTTGCAAGATTCTTTTCAGAGTTTCCTTCACTGATACCAACATACCCGAGTCCGCCAGACAGGCAATCAAAGTAGAATTCGCTACCCAATTTCTTTGCCCCCTTTTTCATTGTGCAATGCAGATGGTAATATTAAAGAATCAGAAGTGCCTAGCTAAATATGGTTGCAGAGGAAATTATACCACGTCCATGTTTTAAAGTAAACATAATATTGATAATTTTTTTAAATAGTGGTAGTATTATTACGATTATTGAATAAGACTAAAAGGGAGATATATATGAAAATTGGATTTATAAGCTTAGGATGTAGTAAAAACTTGGTTGATACAGAAATGATGATTGGACTATTTAAGAAAAACAGCTTCACTATTGTATCAAATCCTGAAGATGCAGATATTATAATTGTAAATACATGTGGATTTATTGAAAGTGCTAAAAAGGAAGCAATTGATACATTACTAGAAATGGCTGAATATAAAAAGAAAAACTGTAAGGCTTTAGTTGCTACTGGCTGTTTAGTTCAAAGATATAAAGAAGACTTAATTAAAGAATTACCAGAAGTTGATCTTTTTATTACTATTGATGAGTATGATAATCTTTATAGTCTTGTTGCAGGTCTTATATCAAATGAAGGTGACAATTTTACGAAACTTAGTTATTTTGAAAGAGAAATATCTACAAATGGTTATTATGCATATTTAAAGATAGCAGAAGGTTGTAGCAATAATTGTACATATTGCGCTATTCCTAAGATTAGAGGACCATATGTTAGTAGACCATTTGAGGATATTATTAAAGAAGCCAAGGCACTTAGTGACAAGGGTCTTGAAGAACTAATTGTTATAGCACAAGATACAACAAGATATGGTGAGGATTTATATGGTAACAAAAGACTTGCTGAGCTTTTAAGAGAGCTTTGCAAAATGAATTTTACATGGGTTAGATTTTTATATGCATATCCGGAAACTATTACCGATGAGCTAATTGAAACTGTTAAAAATGAGGAAAAATTAGTAAACTATTTCGATATGCCAATACAACATATATCAGATAATGTCTTAAGACGAATGGGGAGAAGAACAACTGGAAATCAGGTAAGAAAGATTATTGAAAAAATTAGAAATGAGATTCCTAATGTTGTTTTAAGAACATCACTAATTGCTGGTTTTCCAGGAGAAACAGAGGAAGAGTTTAATGAGTTAAAGGGATTTGTTAAGGAAGTTAAATTTGATAGATTAGGATGTTTTGCATATTCAAAGGAAGATGGTACTCCTGCCGAAAAAATGGATGGACAATTACCAATGACGATTAAGAAGAAGCGTGCAAATGATATTATGAAAATTCAAAAGCAAGTTTCTAATGAAAACAATAAATCTTTAATAGGCAAAGAATTTAAAGTACTTGTTGAAAATATAACTGAAGATGGGAAATATTACATCGCTCGATCATATAGAGAAGTGCCTGAAGATACAGATGGTGTGATATACGTTGAAAATACAAAAGACATTATTATTGGTGATTTTGTAAAAGTTAAGATAATAGAAGCAATGGATTATGATTTAGTAGCAAAATTGGTGTAATAAAAAAGCCTCCATATGGAGGCTTTTTTATTTTATATATTAAGGAGTTCATTGATGTATACTGCTCTATTAGGATATGTTTTTGCAAAAGATTTTTGGTTTATAAAGAAAAATGCTACACTATCTGCAAAATCTTCACTAAGTTTTCCATCATGATTTTCTGCAAATTTCTTTGCATACGAACTTATAAAGTTCTTGTCTTGGTTAACTATATTTTGATAGTTTGTATAAGAATAATCAATCATTTTATTATCCATAAGATTACTTGCCCAAGTGTGAGCTATCTCATGATAAATAATGTTCATCTGTGTAGTTTTGGCATATTTTCCAAAGTTGTAAAGTGTAATTGTTCTATTCTTCGTTGTGCCTGCAATATTAGATGTATTGGAATAAGGAATCATCTTAATTTCAGTTAGATTAGATAACATATTGCTTGGTAGCTTTGAAATGTACTGCTCTAGCTTCTTTAATGATGACTTATCTTTGTCAGAATAGACTATTTTGATATTATTAAACGTTGTTACGAATGTATTTAGTTTTTTCCCTTCAACTAAAGTATAGTCATTTAATCTACCATTTTTATCACAAAAGTAGTACTTAAATGATACATATTCTCCAGCATCATCATAAAGGACAATTTCCTTATGGCCTGATAAATTAGTAACATCAATAGTGACTATATTTTCAACAGGAATTAATTGATTTCCTTCGTAGAATATTGGAGAACTAATATCTTTTATGTAAAACGATAGATTATTTTGAACTCTAGTATCAATAATAGAGTTCGTATTCTGTGTTGGTACTATGTTGTATTCAATAGGAGTAGTTGCAAAGGCAAATGACACGGCTGTAAAGCAAGCGATTAAAATAATTATCAAGCTTGCTAAGCAACTTTTAAAAGAAAGGAATCTTTTTGTCATATGCCTCGCCTCCTTCCTCCCAAATGGGAGTTTTTTTCTTTTGTGTTATGAGCATATATATTTTAAGTTAACTTAATTATAACATGAAAATAGCCGTAAGTAAAGTGAAACCCTTGCGGTACAAGCGATACAAGGCACTGAAGAACAATCAACATAAGTTATTGCTGCTTACGGAAATAAGGAAATTAACAAGTCGGGGAGTATAAAGAAATAATAAAAAAAATTTTTTTATGTCCAGTTTCAAGACTTATGTAAACTAAAAACGAATAATTCGTCTAAAAGCTAAATTTCCGTAAACTTTTATGTGTTTTTTTATTGAAATTTTTTCTTATTTATGATATGAATATGTAACAGAATTGTAACAATATTATGTAGATTTTTGAAAGGTTTTTACGTATGAAAATATATTGTTTAAAATCAACAATAGTAATGGCTTTGTTGATTATTTTATGTTTTGGAGGGTTTGTATTGGCTAATACTAGCTCTTCACATTGGTCAAGCAATTTAATATCTATATTCAACGAAAATGGCTATTTAGATAGTAATACTGATTTTTCAGATCCAAATTCTGATATCACAAAAGGTGAATTTAGCTATATCGCAAACAAGTATTATTCTTTTGACGAATCTTCTTCGTTTGATGATGCGATTGTTGTTTCTCAAGAGCATGGCTTTATGCTTAATGCAAAATCAAATGATTTTGTTAAGCGTGAAGAAGCATGTGCGATATTTTGTCAATTACTAAGTCTGGAGATTTCTAGTAATGATATTGGTTTTGAAGATTCAGGGGATATTACGGCTTGGGCAATTCCGTATGTTAGTAAAGTTTGCCAAGAGGGCATTGTCATTGGTTATCCTGATAATACATTTAAGCCTCAAAAAAATCTGTCTAAGGCAGAGTTCATAACGATGCTTTCGAGAGTTAAAGGCTCTGGAGGACCTACAAGTGCTTTGCCTATAGAACTTATAGACGAAGACATAGATAGTATACAAGTTGGAGTAATGAATTACTCTGGTGATGTAATCAAAGTAAACATTATAGACGAGCAATTTGAAATGATTAGTGGTGAAACTATTACACTCTCGATATCTCTTCCAGAAGAGTACGATGATGTTATCACAACAGTTGATGATAGTATAATTAATTATTCAAATGATTTTAATACATTAACAGCCACATCGTCTGGCACAACAGAAATACATTTTAAAACGTTAGATGATAAACTTAAGAAAACAATTAAAATTAATATAAAATAAGTGGAGGGAAAGTAATGAAAACACGTATTAGTAAGGCATTTTTAATTTTATTATCATTGGTTGTTGTTTTTGCACTTGCAATTTCAGCAGCTTCTGCCGTAGCACCAAAGTCATTTAGTGACTTGTCTACAAAACACTGGTGTTATGAAAAGATCATGGATTTCCTAGATAGAAAATTTATCGACGGATATGAAGATGGTACTTTTAGAGCAGATAACACAATCACAAGAGCCGAATTTGTTAAAATTGTAAATAACTTCTTCGGTTATGATTCTTCAAAGACAACTGATAAATTCAGTGATGTTCCTGCAGACGCATGGTATGTTGGATACGTTGCTGAAGCAGTTAACAGGGGTTACATCGAAGGATACCCTGACGGAACTTTTAGACCTCAAAAACCTATCAGACGTCAAGAAGCAACAGTAATTTTATCAAGAATTTTAGGAATTGATAAAGAAGTATATCCAGCTGATCATAAAGATGGTCTAGCTCAGTATTCAGATGGAGAACAAATTGAAGAATGGGCTTATCAAGCTGTACATAGCTATTCAGTACATAACTTTATCAATGGTTACGAAGATGGTTCATTAAGAATTCTTCAAAACGTAACAAGAGCTGAAACAGTTGAACTACTTCATAAGTTAGAGCAAAATATCGAAATCGATAGAAGTGGGGACAAAATAGTAGTTCCTACTAAGAAACCATCAGGCGGTGGTGGAGGTGGACCAAAGACAACACCAAAGCCAACAGCTACACCAGTTCCAGATAATCCAAGCTTGAATGTTAGCAAAGAGATTACAAGCACACCAGCTAGTGGAGACAAATATGGACTAGGTGAAAAAGTTGTATTTTTAGTAACGGTTGAAAATAATGGTAACGTTGCACTAGAAAACGTTAAAGTTGAAGATCAACTAGAAGGAGTAGTTTTAGTTTCTGGTGATGAAATTGTTAAAGAACTTAAAGTTGGAGAAACTGCAACTTTAGTTTATGAATATACTATTACAGAATCAGATATTGGTAAGGATCTTAAAAACGTTGCTGTAGCATCAACTAGTGGAGATAAAACAGTTGATAGTGGTGATACAGATATTCCTGTTGAAGATCTAAATCCTCATTTAACAGTTGAAAAAGAAATCACAAGTACTCCTGCAAGTGGAGACACATATGCACTAGGAGAAGAAGTTACATTCGTAATTACAGTAACAAACGATGGTAACGTAACACTAACAGACATTACAGTTACTGATGAACTTACAAGTGGCGAATGGGCTATTGAAAGCTTAGCACCAGATGCAAGTGAAGAATTTGAAACATCATATGTAGTTACAGAAGCAGATATCGTTGCAGGTTCGTTAGTTAACGTAGCAGTAGCTTCAGGTTCTGGCGATGTAGATAATAGTGGAGAAAAAGAAGTTCCAATAGACGAACCAAATCCACATATGACAGTAGAAAAAGAAATCACAAGTACTCCTGCAAGTGGAGACACATATGCTTTAGGCGAAGAAGTTACATTCGTAATTACAGTAACAAACGATGGTAACGTTACACTAACAGACATTACAGTTACTGATGAACTTACAAGTGGCGAATGGACAATTAAAGAATTAGCACCAGATGCAAGTGAAGAATTTGAGACAACATATGTAGTTACAGAAGCAGATATCGTTGCAGGTTCGTTAGTTAACGTAGCAGTAGCTTCAGGTTCTGGCGATGTAGATAA
>JAEEGL017372103.1_pt1 | contig 16239 bp, 18 predicted proteins | sample 9134231 | NCBI WGS metagenome assembly JAEEGL01 (sample SAMN16246548, study PRJNA631951) | gut metagenome | biome: gut microbiome; feature: rumen; material: fiber-attached | host: Bos | place: Iran: Karaj | collected 2018-10
ATATGCGATTTTGATATTGAAATAAAAAAATCGGGAGCATATAATCGCACTCACAAAGCACTTCACGAAGATCATCTAAACTTCAGGTGCGGCGGATGGTGTATGTAATGACACATTCGTAAAGGGATGTTCATCCCAAAGATCACAACATTAACAATTGATGCAAGCGGAGGAGATCATGGAGATCATGATATTTTTCCTTGTGCCTGCGGCCATATTTGATCTCAGACTGCGAAGGATACCCAATGTCCTTACCGCCTTGATGCTTGTCTGCTGTATTTTCCGTTCTTTATTTTTTTTCGGATTCAGAGAAGTACTTATTTCGGTATTTTGGGTCATCGGAACAGGGTTACTTCTTTATCCCGTGTTTGCCATAGGTGCACTTGGAGCCGGTGATGTAAAACTTATGGCGGTCTGTTCGGGATTTTTGCCCGGCACAAGAGTTTTCTATTTTTTGTTTTTTTCGTTTCTGACGGGAACTCTCTTCGGACTTGTCAGGATCGTACGGAAAAAAGAAACGGCACACAGATTAAGAACTCTGACTTTGTATATCGAAAAATTTCTGCGTACGGGAACGCCCGAAAGATATCACTGCAGCAGGGAGGCAGCCGGGAAAGCAGGTGTGGCGCTGGCCGCCCCTATGCTAATAAGTGCACTGATGGGACTCGGAGGAATTTATTGAATGAAACCTGAAAAGATACTGATCCTTTATGATCGGGATGAAGAATACGCAAATCTGATGTGTGAGTTTTTGATCGGTCAAAAGGGGCTTCCCTGGAGAGTTGCGGCCTGCACATCGAGAGAGGACCTTGTGAAGATCTGTACCGGAAGACGAACGGACATTTTACTTGCAGCTGCATCCTGCATCGATAGTATTCCCAAGGCTGATATCGGCAAGATCGTAATCCTGGATGACGGAATGGGAAAGCTTGACGGAGCGGTGGTTGAAAAATACCAGCCTGCCGAGGAAACCCTGCGAAAGATACTGGAACTGTATTCCATCGATGTTTGTGGAGAAGAGGATCCGAAAGCTGAGACTGATGGGGATAAAGCAAAACTCATCGGAGTTTTTTCTCCCGTAAGGAGATGCTATCAGACAACATTTTCTGTTCTCATGGGAAGGCTTCTTTCGGAAAAAGAGAGAACTTTATATCTGAGTTTTGAATTTTGTGAAGGATGTGAAGAACTCATTATGCCCGAAGGAACGAAAAATCTGTCGGATCTTATGTATTTCATTAAAAGTCCGCCATCTGTTTTTTCATTAAGATTTAAATCCATGGTAAGGACCGTTGCAGGACTTGATTACATTCCGGCGGCAATATCCGGAAGCGATATTTCGGAGATTCCCGAAGAAGAGTGGAAAGTATTTTTGACCAGGATATGTGTGCTTGAGGGATATTCCTATGTGATCCTGGATCTTTCGGAAAGTGTACGGGGGATTTTTGGGATCTTAAGGATGTGCGACAGGGTTTATACCCTTACACGTCATGACCGGGTGGCAAAGAGAAAGATAGAAAGCTATGAAAATGTTCTCAGTATGTATAAGTACACGGATATCACAGAAAAAAGCATAAAGTGCACACCGCCCTCGGTAAGCAGGGTTCCGTCCATCACGGGAGATATCTGTGGCGGCGAGTTTGCGGACTTTATAAGAGATCAGATCGGGAATATCTAATGGACACCACAAAAGCAAAGGAAGAGCTGAGGACCCTGGTAAGGGAAAGGCTTGGTTTCGGACATGAGTATACGGATGAGGAAGTAGTATCGCTGATCGATGACTGCATTATGGAATCGGCTTCCTTAAGACTGCTGCCTGTGGGGGAAAAACGACTGCTTGGAAAGGAAGTGTTTGATTCCCTCAGGCGCCTGGATATCCTTCAGTCTTTTATGGATAACAGGGACGTGACGGAGATCATGATAAACGGTCACAGGAATGTATTCGTGGAAAAAGCGGGAACTCTTTCGCGGCTTGATAAGGGATTTGATTCGGAAGAAAAGCTTTTGGATGTGATCCAGCAGATAGTGGCCGGATGCAACAGAACGGTTAATGAAGCATCTCCCATTGTGGATGCGAGATTATCTGACGGATCGAGAGTAAATATCGTGCTTCCTCCGGTTGCACTGACCGGTCCCACGGTTACCATAAGAAGGTTTCCGGAAAAACCGGTAACCATGGATGGACTTTTGACATACGGCTCTCTTACGGAGGAAGTTGCAGGTTTTTTGAAAACTCTGGTCATGGCTAAGTACAACATTTTCATCAGCGGCGGAACCGGAAGCGGAAAGACCACTTTTTTAAATGTCCTGAGTGGATTTATTCCCTCGGACGAAAGAGTCATCACCATCGAAGACAGTGCGGAACTTCAGCTTCAGGGAATAGAAAACCTTGTGAGCCTTGAAACAAGAAATGCAGGGCCCGGAACAGAAGAGATAAGTATAAGGGATCTTATCAGATCATCTCTCCGAATGCGCCCGGACCGTATCGTTGTAGGTGAAGTCAGGGGCGGGGAGGCACTGGATATGCTGCAGTGTCTTAATACGGGACATGACGGCTCCATGTCCACCGGGCATGCCAATTCATCGAAAGATATGTTGTCCAGGCTTGAGAATATGGTTCTGATGGCTGCCGAGTTACCGTTAAATGCCATAAGACAGCAGATTGCATCGGGACTTGATGTCATCGTCCATCTGGGCCGACTGAGGGACAGGTCAAGAAAAGTTCTGGAGATATCGGAGGTTTGCGGCTTTGAAAACGGAGAGATCATTACCAGGAATTTATACAGATTCCGGGAGGAAGGCTTTGAAAAGGGATGTGTCAAAGGTTCACTTCATAAAGAAGCGGATCTTTCAAACAAAGACAAACTCGAGCGCGCGGGATTACTCAAAGGTCAAATGGGATCGTAAGAATCTGACATCGACAGTAATCAGGTCTGCAGTATGTGTCATTGTTCCCGCTTATTTTTTCTACAAAAGCATTTGGGCGGTCTTTCCGCTTTCGGCTTTGGGGATCATATATTTCAGAAAAAGAATGGGAGAACTTGCAAAGGCGGATGTCAAAAGACTGGAGACGGAATTTATGGAAGCCATACGCAGTGTGGAAACGGCTCTTAAGGCCGGGTATTCGGTTGAGAATGCTTTCGTTCAAAGCGGAAAAGATATGGAGAGACAGTTCGGAAGAGATTCCTATATCTATGAAGAACTTGAGACCATCAGAAGAGGTCTGGTAATAAACATCACAGTTGAAGATATGCTGGGGGATCTGGGAGAAAGAAGCGGAAGTGAAGCGATTTCGGACTTTTCAAAAGTTTTTGTCATAGCCAAGCGGTTCGGTGGAAATATGTGTGAAGTTATATCCGGAGCTGCGGAGACCATATCGCTTCAGATAGAAACATCTGAAGAAATGGAAGCTGCTATGTCCGGAAGAAAGATGGAACTGAATATCATGAGACTGATGCCCTTCGGGATCCTGGCTTATGTCGGGATAAGCAGTCCCGGATATTTCGAAACTCTATATGGAAATCCTACAGGCGTGGCCATTATGACGGTGCTTCTGATCATATATGTTGCAGCATTCATCCTAGGTGAAAAGATACTGCAGAAACTGGAGGGATCATGAATCTGTCTGACCGGATTGCATTAGGCATATACAAATACGTTTTTCCGGGAAAAAGAGCTCCCGACAAAAAAATACTGAAGGATCTGATGTTTATCTCTCCTGCGGGTGATCCGGGGAAAGAATACAGGGATTTCCAGATAAAAAGGATAAAGACAGTACTGGCTGTTATCACCTCGGGACTGATACTTTCGGTATTTATGAAAATATCCGTCTTAAACGAAACCGCGGTTCCCGGTGACGGCTTTGAGAGGGAGGAGTGGGACGGAAAGAAACAGAAGATCGAATTGTATGCCTATGCGGGTGAAGAAATGATCGAGGTGGATCTGGGGCTTCAGACCAGAAAACTGACGGATGCGGAAGCCGAAAGCCTGTCTGTGAAATTCAAAGAGGATCTGCCTGAACTCATCAGAGGAGCAAATCCGGATCTGATGCACGTTACCGAGAACCTGTTTCTTATGGAAAAATATGACGGATTTCCTTTTAAAGTCATCTGGAAGTCTTCGGATCCGGCTCTCATCAGTGCATATAAGGGTTATGTGGACACTGAAGCCGGAGAGGGAGATCTGATCCTGACTGCCACATATTCGTACGGGGATAGGGAATGGAGGGCGGAACTGCCGGTGCATGTGGCAGAGAAGCCATTAACAGAAAGGGAAACTCTTGAAAAACTTATATCAGAAACACTGTCTGAAGAAGAGTCGAATAAAAGAGTAGAAAAAGTATTTGAATTACCTTTAAGGATCGGAGAACAGGACATCCGATGGGAGTACAGAAGAGAAGACAACAGCGGACTTGTTTTCGGAATGTTTGTGCTGGTTGCGGTAGTGATCTTTTTTGCATCGGAAAAAGATCTGGCTTCGAAAACAGATAAGAAAAAAGAAGAAATGAGAAAGCAGTATCCCAAGGTATTAAGACAGCTGGCGCTGTATGTGGGTGCGGGGATGACTGTAAAGGCAGCATTTATGCGGATTGCGGAAGAAGGAAAAAACAGTTCGGGAGCTGTGTACGAAGAGATGGGATATGCCTGTATGGAAATGAAACAGGGAGTCGGTGAAGGGGAATGCTATGAAAGATTCGGGAAAAGAACAGGGCTTTCGGAATACATAAAACTATCGGCATTGCTTTCACAAAATCTCAAGCGAGGCAATTCTAATTTCATATACAGACTGCGAAGTGAGGCGGATGCTGCTTTAAAGGATCAGGTTCTCGAGGCTAAAAAGACAGGCGAGGAAGCACAGACCAAACTATTGGCACCGATGATGATGGAACTGGCAGTAGTGATGGTGATGATAATGATGCCGGCTCTGACCGGAATAAATTTATAAGGAGGAGATACAATGATGCGATTAAAAAATTTTCGGGAACTCATGAGTGAAGAAGATGGGATGGGGACCGTGGAAGTGATCCTCATTATCGTTGTGCTGGTGGGACTGGTGATCATATTCAAAGGGCGGATCACAGAGATAGTGGAGAGTCTTTTTGATAAGATCACAACCCAGACGGAATCGGTATGACGGGCAGTAAAGTATCCGGCTACCTCACTGTATATATGACCATGACTCTGGCGGTTTTACTGAGTCTTTGCCTGACAATGATCGAGGGAGCAAGAAGAAGTGCCATGAGAATGGAAGCTGAACTCATCACAGATACTGCCATGCGGAGCATTTTTGCGGAATATCACAGAGAACTGATGAGACAGTACAACATATTTGCCATTGATTCATCATATGGCACACAGGTTTGCGGTATTGATCAGACATCTGCGCATTTCAGGGATTATATGGAGAAGAACTATTCCTATGATCCGCCGGCTTCATGGATTGGGTATAGGGATTTTTTGGGGGCCGGACCGGAAAATGTTTCCATTGATTCGGCTGTATATCTTTCCGATGATGCTGGAAGGATATTTCGCGAATGTGCGATCGAAGCAGTAAAGGATGATATGGGACTTGAGGCCGCAAGAGAGGTTATGGGATGGGTGAATTCATCGGAACTTATTGCTGCGGATTCCATGAATGTGTCAGCCGAAATGGCTGAAGAAGCCGGCAGTGTGTCAGGAGCGGCAGACCGTGAGATGAACAGAAGAAGATCTGAAAGGGATGCACAGGAGAAAGACTATGAGGAGGCGTGTGCTGCTGCGGAAGAGGCGGGAACCGATAAACCGGATCAGCCGGAACTGACTGAGCTGCCTGAGGAATACAGTTCTCCGGTTTCGGGCGTGGCAGGTTCCGTAAATACCGGAATACTGGGGCTTCTCGTTGAAGATGCGGAGAACCTGTCGAGAAGAACTTTGGATACAGGTGCTGTCTTTTCGGGAAGATATGCTTCGGGAAATATAAATACCGGAACCCCGGGACTTATGCCGTATGAAGAGAATATTGCAGATCAGATGCTTGATAAAGCGTTGTTTGATGAATATCTGATGAGATATATGGGCAGATACGGTGATGTAAGAGATGAAGATGCTTTGTGGTACCAGATCGAATATCTCATAGCCGGAGGCGCTGTGGATGCAGAAAACCTCAATTCGGTGGCACTTCGTATCGTGGGAATACGTGCGGGAATGAATATGCTTTATCTGGAAACCGATACGCAGAAAAAATCGGAAGCGGAAACTTTGGCGCTGGTCATTTGTACCGCCTGCATGATCGAATCAATGACGCCGGTACTTACACATGTGATCCTTCTTGCCTGGGCGCTTATGGAAGCAAGATTTGATACGGCCACTCTGCTTTCGGGAGGTCGGGTTCCGTTTATGAAAGACGGTACTACCTGGCACTGTGATCTGGACAGCGCACTGTCAGGCTCCTTTTCACATGTTGATAATGATTCTTCCGAAGGACTTTCTTACAAAGATTATCTGAGGATCTTCCTGTATATGACAGATACCGAAAAACTGACGTTAAGAGCAATGGATATCATAGAAGCTGATATCAGGTTAAGCAGCGGTAATTCTCTGTTCAGGATGGATGCCTGTATTGAGATGGTGGAATGCAGTGCGACCATAACCAGTTCCTTCGGAAGCAGAGTGAGCATAAAAAGAAAAATGAAATACTGATCATTGTTAATGAGGGAGAACAGGGGCAGAGATGTCTTTTTTATGCGGGGCAACCCATTTCCTACATAAACTACATATGGCTACTACCCCTTCTTTAAGGAATCCTTCTCCGGGACGAATTAATCAATCATCCCGCATAGAAAAGACATCCCTGTCGGGCGGGAGCATGACTGTTGAGGCGGCAGTCGTATTACCGCTTTTCCTGTTCTTCTTCATTAATCTCTCCTCGTCTCTTGATATGATCATGCTCCATTCGGATCTTGAATATGCTCTTCACGGAGCCGGGAATGAGTTGTGCCTGTACGGGTGCCTGCTTACGGATGATATGAAAAACCTTGGACCTGCAGGACATACCGGACCTGCTGATGGTTCTGCGGATGCAGCTGAAGAAAGCGATGGATCGGGCGAAATAGCCGGATCTGCCTCCGGTATAGCTTTGTCATATACCTATGTGAAATACCGGATGGAAGAAGATCTGGGTGATGGATACCTGAGAGGATCCCCATTGCGAAACGGCCCTCTGAGTCTTGATTTTTTGGGGAGCAGCATCGGAAAAGACAGCGATATTGTGGATATCAAACTGTCGTATTCCGTAAAAACTCCCATTGACAGTGTGGGAATTCCGCTGATGTTCATGGCGGGAAGATTCTACGGTCATATGTGGAACGGGTATGAGATATCCGGGACTTCTCAGGAACTTTCACAGGAAAGAATCGTTTATATCACATCAGACAGTGAGGTATATCATCTGACGCCCGCCTGCACTCATTTAAAGCTGTCTGTCAGAAGTGCGTGTTATTTGGGGCTTGAAGATGAAAGAAATAACAGCGGGGGGAGGTATTATCCGTGTGCGGTATTCGCGCACGGAGAAGTACCCGAAACAATATATCTGGCGGCAGAGGGAGACAGATATCATTACGATTTTAACTGCTACACACTGACAAGAAATTATTCTCCGGTGCCACTATCGGAGGTTGAAGATTCTCGCAGACCATGTTCCAGATGCGGAGGCGGATAATGATATTGGTAACAAATCTGATAAATATGCTGATCATTTCGGTGAGCGACATCAGGACCAGGAGGATACCTGTATCCATGCTGCTGGTTCTGGCACTCACCGCTATATACCATGTGACATATAAACTCTGTTATATGGGGCCTTCAGTGGAACTGCTGCAGGGCATGATGGCAGCTCTGCTGGGGGCCCTTCCGGGAGTGGCAATGACAATTCTATCGATGTATTCGGATAAGGTGGGGAAGGGCGACGGTCTTGTGATCGCTGCCATCGGATTTTGCGAAAGCTGTACATTTGCAGCTCTCATGATGTGCCTTGCCTGTATTCTGCTTGCCCTGTTTTCCACGGTACTTTTGTGGAGAAGAAGGATCACAAAAAATACAAGAATGCCTTACATCCCCTTTCTTACTGTAGCTTATGCGTTAATAAAATTTGGCATGACAGGAGTTTATATATGAATGCAAGGGGTTATACGGATGGATACCTGACAGTTGAAGCGGCACTGATCCTGCCCTTTGCACTGGTTGTGATCCTGCTGGTCATGCAGATATGGTTTTACAAATACGACAGGATGTTGATGACAACGGAAACATCTGCGGCTGTGATAAGGGCTGGAGAACAAAGGGAAATGAGTTCGGATGAACTGGCGGATTATCTGATGAATGAAATGCAGAACCGGTACAGGGATCATTATATTGCATGGAACTTTGGCGAGATAAGTGTTTCGGCTACTTCTGACAGCGTAAGCTGCACTGTGGATGGGAGTGGGCCGGATCTTTTAGGCGGACTGGCATTTTGGAGAGATCATGGGGCTCTGTATGCATCAGTCACAAGAAGCCGGACAACCGTATCTGAGGTGTTCGTGATCCGCAGTTACCGGAAGATGCTTGGGACATATGAAGATATGCAGGAAGCAATTAAAAGCGATTGAACGGAGGGTGAAAAATGATCGTAAGTGAATATGTGCGGGGGCTTAAGAATAATTATGTAAGGATCAGGGAACTGGCACTTCCGGATGAAAGAAAGTATCAGTATTGCATTATGAAAAGGGGAGGAATAACCGGCTTTCTTTCATTTGAGATCAGATATATAGATTCTGATGCCTATATGTACTATGACATCACATCAAGACAGAATGTCATGACACTGTATTCGAGAAAACCCTTGGACAGGAAATGGGTAACATCATTTTTTTCTGCCATGAAAAGAATAAGAAATGAGGCAGTGAGATTTTTGCTGGATCCGGGAAATATCATATGGAATCCTTCCAATGTGTATCAGGATCTTAAATCAGGATGTTTCGGGTTTCTTTATGTACCTTATCTGGACGAAGACAACGGAATGTCTGAGATGATGGATTTTCTGGTGGCTCATGTGGACTATTCCGATGAAAGTCTGGTGAAATGCATATACTCCGTTGCGGAGCAGTATAAGGAAAACGGAGAAGTATACATTCAGGAAAAAGTATTTCTGGATGTTGAAACGCTGAATTCGGACAAAGAGAGTGCTTGCGATGAAAACGGAGGCAGGACGGGAATGATCTATACTCCCGGAGTCAGGGAGAAACTTGCTGATGGGATCGACATGGATGATATGTACAGACAGGCTGAAAAGATAGGAAATGAATTTAAAAGCCTGGGAGAAAGCCCTTTGAAATTAAAGCCGGAGAGCAAGACGGATTCCGGAAAAGATACACAGGAGAAATCTTCGGGACGTATTGGTTTTTTGTCCGTCTTCGGAAGAATGAGGCTTCGGGACAAGCAGTTGAGAGATGATTTTGATTTCAGTCCCGAAAGCGATCCATTAGGAGAGGTCGCCGAAGAAACGGAATATAACGATCCTGAGGAAGAGCCCGAGGGAACGGTTTTTGTAGACCTGAGCAAAGAGATTGCGATCAGAAGGTTGGTGAGTGAAAACGGTCAGTTGATCCGCGAACTGAAGGAAGACTCTTTAGTGATCGGGAAAAAGGAAGCGGAGGCGGATATCATTATGGAAGAAGCTGAGATCAGCAGGATGCACGCCAGAATATTTCTCAAAGATGACGATTACTATATAGAAGATCTGAATTCCACCAACGGTACGTTTAAAAACGGTGTAAGGCTTAAACCCTATGAACAAAAGATGCTTGTAAAGGGGGATGAGATCCGTATCGCTACCAGGAAGATGGTATTTACATGAATTTAAGGGTAAATCTTGAGGATCTGGATGAAGAGATAAAATCTGCTCATTAATTTACAAATGCTCTCAACTATTATTGTTGAGAGCATTTATTTTGCTCAATTTGTTACCGGAAGCGGGATATGATATATTAAATGTCAAAGGTTTTAACGAACCGGAGGGCGGGAAATGTCAAAAAACGAATATTTTGATCAGGCGCTTTCCGGCATGAAGGAATCCTTTGCCGGGCGCGACGGAATAAAGCATCTGGCAGATCTTGGTTATTCCATCCGGCAGATCAGGGAATCCCTGGATTTCCCTTTTACTGCCGATGCCGTAGGCAGGGTACTTTGGGAACATTTTGTTTCCAATGAAAAGATCCTTTTGAAGGCACCGGGATCCGGCATGGGTGAGGCAGATTCCACCTATGTGAGGAAGACCGATGCATACGGAAAACAGTCCTTCATAAAGGTTACGGAAGCTTCGAAGGAAGAAGCACAAAAAACCTGGACAAAGGTGATCCTGAAAAACGAGCATGATATCTTCAGCGCTCCCTTTGCAAGGAATCCGAAGGTTATTAAGGATTTTATATCGAAGAATACAAGCGGCGGTCCCGATTACGTAAGCCTTGATTTCGGAAGGCTAAAGAGCAGGAATTCATCCGAATGGGTCGGGCTTTTATCCCATCTTGAAGCCGATGAGAGGGATTATGTGGAGATCATTCCCTGGGAAAAGAACATCAACAATGTTTATCACCTTGTTGATGATAGGATGATAAGAATACTGTGTCAGCTTGAGGGCAGCGGATTTTTGCCCGGAGTTTTCTATTTTGCTGTAAAGGATTGATATCAGACAAAAAAGGAGTCCGGTATGGTCATAAATATCTATTACGGCGGACGTGGAGTCATTGACGATCCCACCCGTTCGGTCATCGAGAGGATGCAGAAGGTCCTTGAGGAACTTCGCGTCAAAGTCACGCTTTATAACCTCTATGAATATAAAAACACCATCCCCACGTTAAGCCAGACCATCAAGGAAGCTGACGGAATTGTCCTTGCTTCCTGCGTTGAATGGTTCGGAATGGGTGGATATATGCTGGAGTTTCTGGATGCTCTTTGGCAGTTTGGCGACAAGTCCAGGATCAGCGAGATATACATGATGCCCGTGGTAATTGCCAGGACCTACGGAGAAAAGCAGGTGCTTTCCGATCTGTCCAACGCATGGGAGACTCTCGGTGGTCACGTTCTGACCGGATTGTCAGGATATATCGCAAATCCTCTTGATGTTGAGGTGAACGCCGATTATGTGTCCATCATCGAGGCGCAGGCAGAGAAGCTGTACCGCGGGGTAAACCAGAGGGAGAAGACTTTCCCTTCGAGTAAGAATTCACTTACACAGAGGATAGGAACACCCAATCCCATTCCTCTTTCTGTTCCCGAGGCAGAGCAGCTTTCGGAATATGTTTCCGACGAGAATTATGTCCGCACCCAGAAGGAGGATATCCAGGAACTGGCAGGACACTTCAAGAATATTCTTATGGCCGAGGATGCAGGCAGCGAGGAAGAGTATATCGGTGATATCAAAAAAGCCTTCAAGCCCTCCGCCGATGTTTCGGGAACCTTCGTCATCAGTATCGAGGAAAAAAAGAACGATCTTGTGATCGAGATATCCGGAGCAAAACTGAATGTCCGTTATGACAAGGCCGATTCATCGGATATCAGAATGAATATGAAGCGTTCCGTCATGGAAGATATCGTATCCGGAAGAATGACATTCCAGAGAGCCTTTATGTCCGGAGCGGTTACGAAGATGCAGGGAGATTTTCCTCTCCTTGCGGGACTCGATAAAGTGCTTGTTTTTTCAAAATAATGACCGGAGGATTATATAATGAAAAAAGACGACTGCATTTTCTGTAAACTGGCAAACGGTGATATACCCACCAATTCGATCTACGAAGATGATAAATTCAATGTGATCCTGGATAATGGTCCCGCAACAAAGGGACATGCACTTATCCTTCCCAAGGACCATGCGGATTCACTTTTTGATCTGCCGGAAGAAACAGCAGCTGATGCCATGAAACTTGCAAAGAAGCTGGGACAGCATATCGTGGAAACACTGAAGGCCGACGGCCTTAATGTAGTTCAGAATAACGGAGAAGCTGCGGGTCAGACTGTAAAACATTATCATCTCCACCTTATTCCCAGATACGAGGGTGATGGCCAGAAGATCCTCTGGGATCCCACATCACCTTCCGCAGAAGAATTAGTACAGGTAAAGGACCTTCTAAAAAAATAATGAGAGAGATCAGTTCCGAATCAATAACAAAGGCCCTGGCTGAAATGTGCGTCGAGGCCAACCATCATCTTACTCCCGACATGGAAGCTGCTTTAAAGCGTGCGGGAGAGTCAGAGATTTCCCCTTTGGGAAAACAGATCATTTCCCAGCTGGAAGAAAATCTGAAGATTGCCCGTGAAGATATGATACCTATCTGCCAGGATACCGGTATGGCTGTGGTGTTCGTTGAGATGGGCCAGGATGTGCATATTACAGGTGCATCTCTTTCGGATGCGATCAACGAAGGCGTAAGAAAGGGATATACGGAAGGATATCTTCGCAAATCCGTTGTCGGAGATCCCATTGAAAGAGTAAATACCGGGGACAACACTCCTGCGGTGATCCATTACAACATCGTTCCCGGTGACGGTCTTAAGCTCACCCTTGCACCCAAAGGATTTGGCAGTGAGAACATGAGCAGGATCTTCATGCTTAAACCCGCCGAGGGAATCGAAGGCGTTAAAGATGCAGTGCTCACTGCGGTAAATGACGCAGGCCCCAATGCATGCCCTCCAATGGTAGTGGGTGTAGGTATCGGCGGAACTTTTGAAAAAGCGGCGATTCTTTCAAAGCAGGCATTGCTTCGTCCTGCAGGAGAGCACTCTGATATTCCCTATGTTAAGGAACTTGAAGAAGAACTTCTGGAGAGGATCAACAAATCCGGAATAGGCCCGGGGGGCTTGGGAGGCAGGATCACGGCCCTCGCCGTAAACGTCCTTACATATCCCACGCATATTGCGGGACTTCCCGTAGCTGTCAACATCTGCTGTCACGTAAACCGTCACAGCGTAAGAGAACTTTAAGGAGGCATATATGAATAAAAATATCACCATGCCTCTTTCAAAAGAGGATGCACTTTCCCTGGAGTGCGGAGATTACGTTTATCTTACCGGTGTTATATATACCGCAAGGGATGCCGCACATAAGAGGATGTATGAGGCTCTGGGAAGGAATGAAGAACTTCCCTTCGATATAAAGGGTCAGACTATTTACTATATGGGACCTTCACCCGCAAGAGAGGGAAGACCTATAGGAAGCGCGGGCCCCACAACTGCAAGCCGTATGGATAAGTATGCACCGGATCTTCTTGATCTTGGAATGATAGGAATGATCGGCAAGGGAAAAAGAACCCAGGCTGTAAAGGATGCCATCGTAAGGAACGGAGCGGTGTATTTTGCAGCCGTAGGCGGCGCAGGAGCGATCTTAAGCAAGTGCATAATCTCATCCGAGGTCATCGCTTATGATGATCTTGGAACCGAAGCCATCAGAAGACTTGAAGTAAAAGATTTTCCCGTAATAGTCGTGATCGATCATAACGGAAGAAACCTGTATGAAGAATCACAAAAACAATACAGGATTGATTGAACAGGAAAGGAAAAACAGTGAAAAAGACAGAATCAAAGTTCTCATCAAAGATTGGGAACATCATCAAGATCGTTGTCATAGCCCTTATAATCGGTATCCTGGCAGCCGGATCTTTCTATTCCATAAGAGAAGAAGAGCAGGCTGTTGTGTGTACCTTCGGTTCACCCCAGGCGGTTACTACCCCCGGTCTGCATTTTAAGATCCCTTTTATCCAGACCGTCGAGAAGGTATCAACCACCATTAACGGATTCAGCATAGGATACAATTCCACCGGCAACGGAGACGATGCCATGATGATCACCTCCGATTATAATTTCCTGCATGTGGATTTCTATGCGGAGTACAGGGTTATCGATCCCGTCAAGGCACTCTATGCATCCGAGGATCCCGTTGAGATCCTTAAGAACATCGCGCAGAACTGTATAAGGACTACCATCGGATCCTATACCGTTGACAGCGTTCTTACCACCGGAAAAAATGAGATCCAGTCAAACATCAAGCAGATGATCATCGATAAGCTTCAAACTTACGATATAGGTATTCAGCTTGTAAATATCACCATTCAGGATGCGGAACCTCCTACCGAGGAAGTAAGTATGGCGTTCAAGGAAGTTGAAACCGCAAAACAGGGCAAGGAAACTTCCGTAAATAATGCCAACAAGTACAGAAATGAAGAGATACCTGCAGCGGAGGCAGAGGCCGACAGGATCATCCAGGAAGCTGAAGCCGCGAAGCAGGAAAGGATCAATGAAGCTACAGGTCAGGTGGCCAGATTCAATTCCCTTTATGAGGAATACATCAACTTCCCTGAAGTCACCAGAAGAAGAATGTTCTATGAAACTATGGAAGAGGTTCTTCCCGGATTAAAAGTCATCATTGAAACATCCAACGGAACCATGACCACAATGCTTCCTCTGGACAGCTTTTTCGGAGACATTACAACAACCACAACAACTGCAACATCTGATACTGAAGATTGATATGAGGATATAGAAAATGGCTGAGCATTTTGATTCAAACGGTAATCCCAAGAATGGAAAGGGAACTGCAAAGGGTGGTTCCTGGCTTATCTGGGTGCTCGTTATATTTGTACTGATAATTGCCAGAGCATGTATGGTTATCACATATGAAGACCAGTATAATCTGGTCAGAAGATTCGGTAAGGTTGAGAGAGTCATCGGCACTCCCGGTATTTCCTTCAAGATCCCTTTCTTTGAGACTGTGGATACCGTTCCCGATGAGATATTGCTTTACGATCTTCCCGCTTCCGACGTTATAACTTCCGATAAAAAAACCATGATAGTCGACAGCTATGTATTATGGAGAGTGACCGATCCCCTCAAATTTGCACAGACCCTCAGCGGTTCTGTCATGAATGCAGAGAATCGTATCGATACCATAGTATATAACGCAACCAAGAACACCATCTCCAACATGACTCAGGATGCGGTGATCCTCAGCCGTGACGGAAAAATGACAGTAACTGTCACTGCAGATGATACGGATGTCGTTTCCAGGGATATGACTGTTGATGAGGAAACTGCTGTTGTTGAGATCACTTCACTTACTGAAGAGATCATGAACCAGATCAACCATATCGAAGATCAGTACGGAATAGAGATCCTTACCGTTGATGTAAAAAAACTGGATCTTCCCGATGACAACAAGCAGGCCGTTTATACCAGAATGATCTCTGAAAGAGAGAACATCGCAGCGCAGTACAACGCAGAAGGACTTGCTCAGGCGCAGATCATCATGAATACCACCGACAGAGAAGTAGCCATCACTCTTTCCAATGCCGAAGCAGAAGCAGCAAGAATAGTTGCTGAAGGTGAAGCTGAATACATGCGCATTCTCTCCGATGCATATTCTGATGAGAGCAAAGCGGATTTCTATTCATTCGTCAGAGCACTGGATGCACTGAAGGCAAGTATGACGGGTGAGGAAGATACTATTATTCTTTCGGAAGATTCGCCTATTGCCGGCATCTTTTATGGGAATTACTGATTTGGTTTTTTGTGTTGACAAAGAGTATCTTCATAAGTAAAATAACTATTGCGTCTTCGGACGCGCATATATAGAGATACCAGTAGACATTATTGGTAGAGGCAGTTCGGACCTAAGGAGAAGTACTCAAGAGGCCGAAGAGGCGCCCCTGCTAAGGGTGTAGGTCGGGCAACCGGCGCGAGGGTTCAAATCCCTCCTTCTCCGTTCTTTTCAGATGTATTACGAAGAAAAGAATTCTCTGTATTTTAGAGGATTCTTTTTTCTATCGGAAGATTCAGATGAAAAGACAATAAAACAGGACAATATGTAGTGGTCAATAAACCTTTTAAAATCTAGGTTTTGTGGACTAAAAAAGTTCAAAAAAATTTTTAAAAATGTTGTTGACTTAATGTATGCCCTGTGATATTTTAATAAAGCTGTCGCTTTGAGAGCGGCTAAAGTTCCTTGATAATTCAATACTAATGCATCCCTGAAAATTCCTATAAAGCCGGAACTCGAAACCGGCATAGAAATTTCAGAGAACGAAACAAACCTTAATCAGTAGATTATGGATTAGCCAGATTATTCTGGTTGAGATTAAACTTTATTTGAGAGTTTGATCCTGGCTCAGGATGAACCCTGGCGTCGTGCCTAACACATGCAAGTCGAACTGGGTTATGACGCTGAGGAGACTTCGGTCAAATC
>JAEEGL013400470.1_pt1 | contig 16238 bp, 16 predicted proteins | sample 9134231 | NCBI WGS metagenome assembly JAEEGL01 (sample SAMN16246548, study PRJNA631951) | gut metagenome | biome: gut microbiome; feature: rumen; material: fiber-attached | host: Bos | place: Iran: Karaj | collected 2018-10
AACAGAAATGAAAAGGAGGTTAGTATATGTCAGTTCTGCCAATGAAGCACATGACCATATGTGCGAAAAGGCAAGACCGCAAGTCGATACTTGAGTACCTGCAACGTCTGGAAGCGGTAGAGATCATATCCAATGATATAGACGATACAGATGCCGTATTCAGCAGGATGGATGTGTCGGCATCATCACAGCTTTTTACGAAAAACGCTGCTCAGGCTGATAAGGCATTGGAGATATTGGCTGCCGCTGCGCCTGAGAAAGGTTCTCTTTTGTCAGCATTTGCCGGCAGGACTCCAATCACAGTATCGGAGTATGAGGCAAACGCAAAGGAACGCGATACCTTGATGAAGATAGTAACGGACATTCTTCGTCTGGACAAGGAGCAGACTGAGGCCAAAGCCGATGTGCCGCGTATTACGACACAAATTGAGGCTCTGACACCCTGGTCCACACTGGAATATCCGCTGTCCTTTGCGGGCACGAAAAAAACGGCAGCTTTCATAGGGACTTTCCCCGAGAGGGTCACAGAGGCAGAGATAGCCGAACTCCTGGCAAAGAACGCGCCGGATGTTGAGGCCATTGATATCAGTATCATTACAGCTGAGGACAATTTCACCTCAGTATTTATCTCATGTCTTAAGTCCGACAAGAATGCCATAGATGATGCTTTGCGTCGTATGAACTTCCAGCGTCCGCCGGTTTCCGACCTGGTTCCGGCTGCCCAGATAGAGGCTTATGAAAAGGAAAGGACCGCTGCTCTCGAAAAGATTGATTCGACAAGGGAACGCATAGCGTCCTACGCCGATAAGAGAGACGATATTAAGTTCATTTCTGATTATTTCAGCATGCGGGCAGCAAAATACGAGGTTCTGGGAACCCTGGAGCAGTCAAAGCGCATATTCGTGGTTGAGGGATATGTTCCAGCTAAGGATGCGGAAGCTCTAGAGAACGCTCTGATGAGCAGATATGAGCTTGCGATAGAGATGTCAGATCCTGATCCGTCTGAGGATGTTCCGGTTCTTTTGAAGAACGGACCGTTTGCAGGTCCTATGGAAGGAGTCATCGAAAGCTACTCCATGCCGGGCAAAGGGGAGCTCGATCCTACCACTCCTGTAGCATGTTTCTATTACATCCTGTTCGGTATGATGCTTTCGGATTTTGCCTATGGTGCTGTAATGTCCATAGCGACATTTGTTCTTATTAAAAAGATGAAGAACATGGAGCAGTCAATGAGAAAGACTTTGACGATGTTCTTCTATTGTGGCATCGGTACCATGCTGTCAGGCGTTCTCTTCGGAAGCTATTTCGGAGATGCGCCCACGGTCATCGCTAAGACATTCTTTGGAAAGGATCTTGCCATACCCAAGGTGATTGATCCGCTGTCACAGCCCATGAAGATGCTGGTTCTTTGTTTCGCCATCGGCATCATTCATCTTTTTGCCGGACTTATCATCAATTTTTATACCGCTATGAAGACAAAACGGTACGTTGATGCCATATCGGATTCGATACTCTGGCTTCTGCTTGTCGGAGGTCTGATTCTCTTCGGACTTACGACAGATATGGTGACAGGCATGTTCGGTTTAGACAAGATCTCACCAGCTGCCGGAAATGTTGGCAAGGTCATGGCGGTTATAGGTGCTATAGGCATCATCCTTATGGACGGACGAGAATCAAAAAACTGGTTCAAACGCACTCTCAAAGGCCTGTATGGTCTGTATGGTGTAACCAGCTATCTTTCGGATCTTTTGTCATATTCGAGACTGCTGGCTCTGGGTCTTGCCACCTCGGTCATCTCATCAGTCTTCAATCAGATGGGCTCCATGGTTGCGGGCACGCCTGTGATAGGCGTCATCTTCTTCATACTGATATTCCTGGTCGGACATGTTTTGAACCTTGCGATCAATGCGCTCGGTGCTTATGTACATGCGAACAGACTGCAGTATGTTGAGTTTTTCAGCAAATTCTATAGTGGGGGAGGGCGTAAGTTTACGCCTTTTTCAATAAATACAAAGTATATTAAGTTTAAGGAGGATAATTAAATGGGTATCGCATTAGCACTTTTGGGAGCAGCATCAGCAGCACTCTTCGCGGGCATTGGATCTGCGATCGGTGTAGGCCGAGCAGGTCAGGCAGCAGCAGGGCTTGTAACTGAGGATCCTTCCCAGTTCTCGAGGGCTTTGATCCTTCAGCTTCTTCCCGGTACACAGGGAATCTACGGTCTGCTGATAGCATTCATCGCACTTTCAAACATCGGTCTTTTAGGCGGACAGGTTGACACGGGAATGAGCGTTGGAACCGGTCTTATGTATCTCTTTGCCTGCCTTCCTATGGCATTTGTAGGACTTGTATCTGCAATGCAGCAGTCAAAGGCTTCAGTAGCTTCCATAGGTCTTGTAGCAAAGAGACCCGATCAGTTCGGTAAGTCAATGATCTTCCCTGCAATGGTTGAGACATACGCTATTCTTGCGCTTCTTATCTCGATCCTTGCTATCAACGGTATTCCCCGCTGATTTGGCGCTTGATAAAGATTACGGAGGATCATAAATGGCAGGATTAGACAAGATACTTGGGAGTATCAAGGCTGAGTCCGATGAAGCCGTAGCGCAGAGGATAAACGATGCTAGGAAAAGAGCCGAGGAAATAAAAAAAGAAGCTGAGGCATCTGTAAGTGACGAGTGTCGTTCAATAGAGGAACGGGGAAAGAAAGGTGCTGAGGATACTGTCTCACGTGCCGAGTCTGCAGCCGCTCTATTAAAGCGCAAGGCCATCCTTTCCGAAAAGCAGGATATCATAGCCGAAGTTTTTGAAGAAGCTGAGAAAAAACTCATATCTCTGCCGGATGACCAGTATATTGATACAATAAAGAAGATAGCCGTAAAGAACGCACTTCCGGAGGACGGAACTATCATTTTCTCGGCCGCTGATAAAAAGAGGCTTCCTTCTTCATTTGAGAAGGATCTGAATAGCGCTCTTACGGCCGGAAAGCTTTCTCTTTCTCCTGATACAATTGGTACGGAGGGAGGTTTCATTCTTTCTTACGGCGGCGTAGAGCAGAACTGTACGTTCAAAGCTCTCATTGACGCGAGTCGTGAACGACTCACGGACAAAGTTTCAAAGGTACTTTTTGATAAGGCGGAGGCGTAAATGACCGATAATCAATATTATTATGCGGTCGCGCGTATACGTTCAAGAGAACTGACACTTTTGAACCAGTCTTTTATAGATCAGCTCCTGGGCGCAAGAACCACAGAGGAAGCTATGCGTCTTCTTCAGGATAAGGGCTGGCACATGCCGGATGAATACAGCACGGAATCCGACAGAGTTGAGAAAATGCTTTCTGCTGAGAAGAAAAAAACATGGGATCTTATCGGAGAACTCGTGGATGATATGTCGGTATTTGACGTCCTTCTTATAGAGAACGACTATCACAATCTTAAAGCTGCTGTCAAAGAAGCGCTTACAGCCGGCAAACATCCAGATATCTTCATCAGCGGAGGCACTATAGAACCGCACGTCCTGGAAGAAGCAGTTGAGACCAGAGATTTTTCACCACTGCCGGACGAAATGGAGCCTGTAGCGGAAAAAGCACTGGAGACTTTACTTCACACTCATGACGGACAGCTGACAGATGTGATCATTGATAAAGCCGCGCTTAATGCGATAGGCAATGCGGCAAAGAAATCCGGATCACCCGTGTTAGAACTCTACGCCGGACTGAAAGTGGCTTCAGCCGATATTAAGATTGCGATACGCGCGGTCAAAACAGGAAAAGACAAAAATTTCATAAAAGAAGCTCTTGCCCCCTGTGAAACGCTTGACACAGAAAAGCTTTCGGAAGCTGCAGCCGAGGGAATGGATGCAATCTATGATTATCTGACCCTGACAAAATATTCGGATGCCGTACCCGAGCTTAAGAAATCTCCTTCTGCATTTGAAAGATGGTGTGACAATCTCATAATCAGAAATATCAGAAGCGAGATCACTCATCCCTATACAATAGGTCCTTTGGCTGCCTATATTATAGCCAGAGAAAATGAGATATCTACTGTGCGCATCGTCCTCTCAGGGCTCATAAATGATCTGCCGGAGGAATCCGTCAGGGAAAGGGCAAGGGAAATGTATGTATAAGATAGCAATTTTAGGCGAATCAGACAGCATATATGGATTTGCCACTCTGGGACTTGACACATATCCGGTCGATAATCCAGATAGTGCGCAAAAAACACTGAGGAATCTTGCCGAGAACGATTACGCCGTGGTCTATGTCACGGAAAGTACCGCCTCGGGCATAAAGAACGAAATAGATCGTTACAGTGAAGAGAAGCTTCCCGCCATCATTCTTCTTCCCGGCGTTTCGGGCAATACAGGTGACGGCGTGAGAAACGTAAGTAAATCAGTGGAGCAGGCAGTTGGTTCGGATATCATATTTGGAGGTGACAAAGAGTAAATGAGCGCAGGTGTAATCAAAAAGGTAGCCGGACCTCTGGTCGTCGCTACAGGCATGCGCGATGCGAACATGTTTGATGTGGTTCGTGTCGGTGATGAAAGGCTCATCGGTGAGATCATCGAGATCCACGGAGATGAAGCATCCATTCAGGTTTACGAGGAGACCGCAGGCTTAGGTCCTGGTGCTCCGGTAGAGTCCACAGGCGTCCCTATGTCGGTCGAACTCGGGCCCGGACTTATCAGCAGTATCTATGACGGTATTCAGAGACCTTTGGAAAAGATACTGGAAATGACAAAATCCAATAACCTTGCAAGGGGTATAGAGGTTCCTTCCATTGACAGGGATAAGAAATGGCACTTTGTCCCCACTGTTAAGGTTGGTGACAAGGTTGTGGCCGGTGATATCATCGGTACCGTTGAGGAGACACAGGTCGTCACACAGAAGATCATGGTCCCTTTCGGCATAGAAGGTACGGTAGATTCCATCAGTGAAGGTGATTTCCTCGTTACTGACAAGATCGCGGTAATAAAGAAGACCGATGGTTCTTCGGAGGATATTCCTTTGATGCAGAGATGGCCCGTAAGACGCGGACGTCCTTATTCTACAAAGCTCGCCCCGGACAAACCTCTTGTTACAGGTCAGAGAGTCGTGGATACCTTCTTCCCTATCGCAAAGGGTGGAACGGCGGCAGTACCCGGACCTTTCGGATCAGGAAAGACTGTCGTACAGCATCAGCTTGCTAAGTGGGCGGAAGCAGACATAGTTGTCTACATCGGCTGTGGCGAGCGTGGTAATGAGATGACTGACGTTTTGAACGAGTTCCCCGAACTTAAGGATCCTAAGACAGGCAAGTCACTCATGGAGAGGACTGTTCTCATAGCCAATACGTCCGATATGCCCGTGGCAGCACGTGAGGCTTCCATTTATACGGGTATAACCATAGCAGAATACTTCAGGGATATGGGCTACTCAGTAGCGCTTATGGCCGATTCCACTTCGAGATGGGCTGAGGCTCTCCGTGAGATGTCCGGCCGTCTTGAGGAAATGCCCGGAGAAGAAGGTTATCCCGCTTACCTCGGATCAAGACTGGCACAGTTCTATGAAAGGGCCGGCCTCGTACATACTTTGGGATCTGAGCCACGTGAAGGCGCACTTTCCGTTATCGGAGCCGTGTCTCCTGCCGGTGGTGATATTTCAGAGCCTGTTACTCAGGCGACGCTTCGTATAGTAAAGGTCTTCTGGAGTCTTGATTCTTCACTTGCACAGCAGCGTCATTTCCCGGCTATCAACTGGCTGACTTCATATTCGCTCTACCTTGACAGTATGGGCGCATGGTTTGACAGCAGTGTAGAGGGTGGTGACTGGATGGCTCTCCGTCAGGAGATGATGAGCCTTCTGCAGGATGAATCAGAGCTCAATGAGATGGTGCAGCTCGTCGGTATGGATGCCCTGTCAGCTCCCGACAGACTCAAGATGGAAGCAGCACGCTCCATCCGTGAGGACTTCCTGCATCAGGATGCCTTCCATGAGGTAGACACCTACACCTCACTTAAGAAGCAGCATCTTATGATGAAGCTCGTTCTCGCATTCTATAACGGAGCACGCGATGCTCTTACCAAGGGAGCTTCTATAGAAAAGCTTATAGCCATGGATGTCCGTGAAGCGATCGGACGTTTCAAATACACAGCAGAAGCTCAGATCGACAGCGAATTCGACAAGATTAGTGCCGAGCTTTCGAAAGAGATCCAGCAGGTTCTGTCGGAAAAGGAGGACTTCTAAATGCCAAAGGAGTATAGAACAATACAAGAGGTAGCAGGTCCTCTGATGCTCGTGCGTGACGTAGAGAACGTTACCTATGATGAGCTGGGAGAGATCGAGCTGATGAACGGTGAAAAGCGTCGCTGCAAGGTCCTTGAGATTGATAACGGCAACGCACTTGTTCAGTTATTTGAGAATTCTACAGGCTTAAATCTTGAAAGTTCCAAGGTTAGATTCCTTGGACGCACGATGGAGCTCGGCGTATCTGAAGATATGCTCTCCCGTGTTTTTGACGGTCTCGGACGTCCCATAGATGACGGTCCCGAGATACTCCCCGATGAGAGACGTGATGTAAACGGTCTGCCTATGAACCCCGCTGCAAGAGCTTATCCCGAAGAGTTCATACAGACCGGTGTCTCAGCTATCGACGGACTTAACACACTGGTCAGGGGGCAGAAGCTTCCCATATTCTCAGCTTCAGGTCTTCCCCATGCAAAGCTTGCCGCACAGATAGCGCGTCAGGCCAAGGTTCGTGGCACGGACGAGCAGTTTGCCGTTGTATTCGCAGCAATGGGTATCACATTCGAGGAGTCTAATGATTTCGTAGAGTCCTTCCGTGAGACCGGAGCTATAGACAGGACGGTTCTTTTCATGAATCTTGCAAATGACCCTGCTGTAGAGCGTATTGCAACACCGCGTATGGCCCTTACAGCTGCGGAATATTTAGCATTTGAAAAAGGAATGCACGTCCTCGTAATACTGACAGATATCACAAACTATGCTGACGCTCTTCGAGAGGTTTCAGCGGCACGTAAGGAAGTTCCCGGACGTCGCGGATATCCCGGATATATGTATACAGACCTTGCTTCGCTTTATGAAAGAGCAGGCCGTCAGAAGGGCAAGAAAGGGTCCATCACCATGATCCCGATCCTTACCATGCCCGAGGATGACAAAACTCATCCCATTCCCGACCTTACGGGATACATCACAGAGGGTCAGATCATTCTTTCCCGTGATCTGTACAGGAGAGGAATTGAGCCGCCTATAGACGTGCTACCTTCTCTTTCCAGACTGAAAGATAAGGGTATCGGAGAAGGAAAGACCAGGGCTGATCATGCTAATACTATGAACCAGCTGTTTGCAGCATATGCAAGAGGCAAGGATGCTAAAGAGCTCATGATGATCCTTGGAGAAGCAGCTTTGACAGAGATAGACAAACTGTACGCAAAATTCGCAGATGAGTTTGAGCAGCAGTATATCAATCAGGGTTACCGAGCAGACAGAAGCATCGAGGATACCCTTGATATAGGCTGGGATCTTCTTCGGATCTTGCCAAGAACCGAGCTCAAACGTATCAAGGATGAATTTTTGGATAAGTATTATACAAAATAAAAGTAACGGATCAAGCGGCATATATTATTTTCACTAATACGTGTGATTAATATATGTCGTGAAGATCGAGCCCGGAGGAAAAACATGGCTAACAAAACAGTGACAGCCACCAGAATGGAGCTTACAAGGCTCAAGAGAAAGCTTGTGACCACAAGGCGCGGACACAAGTTGCTCAAAGACAAACGGGACGAGCTGATGAGACAGTTCCTGATCATGGTGCGAGAGAATATGGAACTGCGAAAAAAGGTAGAGGCAGGGCTTGAGGCTGCAAATAAAAACTTCGTGCTGGCCAAGTCGACTATGAGCGAAGAAGCTGTAAATGTCGCATTTATGACGCCAAAACAGGAAGTATCTCTAGAAGTATCAGAAAAAAATATTATGAGTGTAGATATCCCGGTATTTGAATACAAAACCCGGACTTCGGACCCCAATGATATATATTCATATGGCTTTGCCTTTACTTCCTCTGATCTGGATGACGCAGTAAAAAGCCTATCTGACCTGCTGCCCGATATGCTGAAGCTGGCAGAAATTGAAAAGGCCTGTCAGTTGATGGCAGCAGAAATTGAGAAAACCAGACGCCGTGTCAATGCCTTAGAGCATGTGATCATCCCCGAGACAGAAGCCGGGATAAAGATGATATCCATGAAACTTGACGAGAATGAGCGAAGCACCCAGATACGGCTTATGAAGGTCAAGGATATGCTCCTTGAAGAAGCTCACCATTACACCGAAAGAGAGGCATAGAGGGATTGACCGGCAGAGAATATGACAATACAGATCCTGTATTATACAGAAAGAGACTGATTCCTGATGAATGTGTGCTTCTTGAAGATGATGAGATCATCCATATGGATAGTGAGATCATCGTGACAAAATGGAGAACGCTTCATCCTAAGCCTCAGCTGGATCATGGTTATTCCTGTTACTTTCTGAAAAAAAATTATAAAGTCAGTAAATTTCTGTTGGCTGACGACAGTTTGTTGTATTGGTACTGTGATATTATGGATCATACCTACGACAACGAGGGAGACGAATATGTCTTCAGAGATCTTTTGGCAGACGTTATCGTATATCCTGACGGATTCGTAAAGGTTGTTGATCTTGATGAATTTGAAGAAGCCCTAGATAAGGAGCTGTTAACCGGAGATGAGGTAAAAAAGGCTCTCCGGTCGCTTGACTCCCTGCTTCGCATAATTTACGACGGCAGGTTCAGCGAATTACAAAAAGAGATCGAGGACAGAATATAAGCCCCAATATCATCAAAACACCCCGGCCTTAGGCCGGGGTGTTTACTTGTTATTATCAAAACCGGGCTATTCTTCTCCATCTGATTCGGAATCATTGTTCTCTTCAGCTGATTTGCTGGCTTCCTCAGCTTTCTTCTTTTCCTCTTCTTCGGCTTTTTTCTTTTCCTCTTCTTCGGCTTTCTTCTTTTCTTCCTCCTCAGCCTTCTTCTTTTCCTCTTCCTCGGCCTTTTTCTTTTCCTCTTCCTCGGCCTTCTTTTTTTCGTCCTCTTCCGCTTTCTTCTCTTCTTCAGCCTTCTTTTCTTCCTCTTTCTTATTTGCTTCTTCCTCGTCCTCGTCCTCGTCTTCCTCTTCTTCGGACTCCTCTTTTTCCTCGTCTTCCTTTTCCTCTTCGGTCTTCTTTTTATTCTCTTCCCGGTCAGCCTCGTATTCAGCTTTGGATTCGGATACATCTCCGTCTATAGACTCCTCCACCGTACCATAACCTGAGGCAACCCCTGTCCAATGCAGATAGAAAACGTGATGTCCTATTATTGTACCCTTTATTCCAGGTACCACTGTTCTGAAGAAAAGACAGTTCCCAATATTATTGGCCCCTGCCATGACCTCGTCTGCGGCCTTATAACAAGTCTCATTTGCTCCTTCGGAAAGCCTTATCGCAAGCCTTCCGGACCTAACAGGCTGAAACTGCATTGGCTGATAAACAACTCCGGCAATTGTATTGGGAAAAGCACCGCTTCTGACACGGTTCATTATCACCGCACCTACCGCTATCTTACCTGCATAAGGCTCACCTCCGGCCTCACACTGTATGATTGCCGCCAAAAGATCCCTGTCTCCAGCTGCTACTGAAACCTCTGAGATATCCCTGAATGCCATTTTCTCAGCTTGCTTGGCCAGCTCCTCTTCTTCTTTTAGTTTATTCTTCAGAGATGCCAGTGTGCTCTGGCTTGCTACCAGTTTTGCTTCGTATGCAAGAGCCTCCTTTTCCTTTTCTGAAATAGCACCCGCATAGCTGACAAGGCTGTTTTCTGTGCTGTCAACCAGCTCCTCAAGATTTCCTACTTCCTCCTCCTTCTCATTATATAACTGCTGAAGCTCCTGATCTTCCACAACGAGTCTGTCTTTTTGAGCCTGAGCCTCTTCCATTAGAGACTGGAGTTTATTCATCATCTTCTTATCATAATCATTCATCCTGGCAATATATGCGGCTTTATTCAGAAAATCAGCCATAGTGCCCGAATTGAAGATCAGATCATAAATGTCATTTGATCCTGATTCATAAATGGTCTTTATTCGAGCCTTAATAAACTGATACTGCTCATCTGCCTGTTCAACCGCCTTCTCATACTCCAGTTCTATATCACTTATTTCCTGTTCCTTTGCAGCAATCTGATCTTCTATGTTGTCCATTTCCTCAGATTTTTCATCAAGCTGTTCATTCAAATTGTTCAGGCTCTTTTGAATGGCCTGCTTTGAATCCTTTAGATCCTCGATGGTATTCTGAGCCTGCCCCAAATGCTCCTTAGTGCTCTGCTGCTCCTGTTCAACCTGCTTTATCTGATCGGATGTGCTGGTCGCCATTGCTCTGGCTGAAGGCAGCAGAAGGCTTGCCGTTATAACGATGCACGCAATTTTGTTGAGCTTCATTCTCATAGATCAATGGTTACCTTTCTTCCACTGTTCTCATATCTTCTATATGTTACACCAGCAGAGTCAAACATCATTTTCGAAGCTATGGTCGATGGGGTATCCGCATACTTATCAGATTCATATATTATGTGTCTTATCCCTGTCTGAATGATAGCCTTCGCGCACTCATTGCAGGGAAAGAGCGTAACATATAAGATAGCTCCGGAAAGGGATGTATTACTCCCTCTGAAATTCAGAATGGCATTGAGCTCGGCATGCGTCACATAGGTATACTTTACCGACAGTTCATCTCCTTCTCTGGCCCAGGGATATTCATCATCTGAGCACCCCATCGGGAATCCATTATATCCCATTGAAAGGATCCTGTGATCCTCGCTGACTATGCAGGCTCCGACCTGGGAATTGGGATCCTTTGAACGTTCTGCTGTAAGCTTTGCAACTCCCATAAAATACTCATCCCAGGAAATATGCTCTTCTCTTTTACTGGTCTTTATCTCACTCATCTGCTTCTATTGCATTAACTCTGCGCACATGTCTCTCTCCTCCAGAAAAGTCCGTAGAAAGAAAAACATCACAGATCTCCTCCGCCAATCCGTAACCGACGATATTCGCACCAAGGGCAAGGATATTCGCATCATTGTGAAGTCTTGTCATCTTTGCCATAAGTGAATTAGTACAGACTGCAGCCCTGACGCCTTTCACCTTGTTTGCAGCGATGGATATTCCTATCCCAGTCGTACAAATGACAATACCACGGTCCGCCCTTCCTTCTGCCACCTCATGTCCAACGGCTTTTCCATATGAGGGATAATCCACAGATTCCGTGCTGTCACACCCGAAATCTCTTATTTCATACCCCAACTCCTTCAAATGTGGTATAAGTCTGATCTTCAGATCATATCCGCCATGATCACAGGCGATTGCTACCTTCAAAGTCACGCACCTCCTCTAAATATTGTATTACGATCATTCTGCGTTGATCACGCTGTTTCCGGAAGCTCTGGTAAGTCTATCCATTATAGCTTTACCCAGTCTGGGCGTATCAAAGCACTCACTGTAAATATATTCCGCACCGCACTCATCAAGATCCCTCAAAACGGAAAAAAGCCTGTGCGCTATAGTGTCCTCGTCCTCCAGACTTCCAATATCTATAACTGGACCTTCACACCGGTAAAGATCCCTGTCTTCATGCGAGGCAATTACTGCTGTATTACACCCCTCTTCCTCATGTATCCTTAAGAGTTTATTTATTCTTTCGGCTACCTTGCTTCTCTCTCCCTTTACTAAGAAGAGTTTTCCTTTGGGAGCATAATGTCTATACTTCATACCCGGTGCTTTGGGATGATCATCTTCCGACAGCTCCTTTTCCCTCTCATCCTCGACGCTGTAAAGCGTCTCATTTAACATCTCTCTGTTTATATATCCCTGCCTCAATATGCAGGGAGGGTTTACTGTCATATCCACTATGGTTGATTCAAGTCCGATACCAACCTCACCACCGTCTATGATCATATCTACCCTGCCATCAAGATCCTCTATGCAGTGTTGTGCCGTTGTACAGCTGGGTCTGCCAGAAAGATTTGCCGAAGGAGCTGCTATATATCCTCCCGATGCCGAAATAAATTCCCGCGCAATAGCATTTACGGGAAATCTCACCGCTACTGTACTAAGTCCACCGGTCGTCTCCATAGGTACTATATCCTTCTTCTTCAGTACCATGGTCAATGGGCCTGGCCAAAACCTCCCTGCAAGATCGTATGCATCTTGTGGTATTCCATATGCGATCCTTTCAAGATCGTCAAGCTTTGCTATATGCACGATCAGAGGATTATCCGAGGGTCTTCCTTTTGCCTTATATATCTTTTTTGCAGATTCCGGATTCAATGCGTCACCCGCAAGTCCATAAACTGTCTCCGTAGGAATCGCAATAATGCCTCCCGCTCTGATTATACCGGACGCTTCCTCCATAACATCCCTGTCAAGAGCCGGATCACCTGTGGCCTTTACTATTTTGGTCACCATATCGAATTTACCTCGTTATGACCCCGATGGATAATATGAAGCGATGATATCCCATATATCCGGAGTTTCCTGTGTAAGCTTCCAACAGCCTACCCCACCCAGATCGTGTGCTGTCATTACAGCCAGCTTAGATGATATACTCTCCGCATCCTCCAGCCATATACTGTAATTCACCCCATCCTTTTCAAATGATGCATAATTCTGGCATGTATCGGCATCCCACACGGTCTGAACACCGTTATCCGAAATAAATGCCGCAGCATCTCTCATACCCAGGCTCTCACAAGAAAGAGTTCCTCCTTCGAAAGACCATTTTCTTGTGTAAAACGGAAGCGCATTTATTACCTGAGCTGCCGGGACTTCCTTCAAAGTATCCTCTATCCCCTGAGTAACAAATCCTAATGATGCTACTGATCCGGCCTCATCGGATGCAGCGGTGTGCTCATCATATCCCATGATCACAACGTAATCGGCAACTCTTCCCTGTATATCTCTTCTGTAGAAATCCGTATAATCCTGCGGAACGTAGTTGTCAACAGAGAGCACCAGAGAATTCGCTCTTGTATAAATGGAAAGTTCCCTCAGGAATTGGGAGAAATCGTCCCCTGTCTCTCCCGGTAGCTGCTCAAAATCAATATTGATACCATCCAGCCCAAGTTTCAAGGCCGAATCCAGTAGATTCTGCTCAAGAGTGATCCTCTTTGATGTTCTGGACAATACTTCATTAGTGTCAGTATCCTGTGTGAAGTTATCAACAACGCCCCATACCTCATAGCCCATTTCATGCGCTTTTGCAACATAGTCAGCACTCCCGATATCAGCTAAGTTCCCATCACTTCCGGCCAATGAAAACCAGGTGGGTGCGATAACATTCATACCCTTTGTCGGTGAAACTGCATCTGCAAGGTAAGAGTTTGCATCAGCAACTGCCACATTATGAAATCCAAGAACGATCTTGTGGTTTCTGAGATTTTTCTGATAAGAAAGATCAGCCTCTGCTCCTCCTTCAGGATTTATCGTTTTTTCCGACCTTTCCTCGTCTATACATTCCGTCTCGGCATAGCCTGTAACTGCCTTATATCTGATTTCTGCCCAATCTTCATTCTCCTGAAGGATCTGCACCTCATCCCCATCGTCCAAATCGACCAGTATTTCCGATTGTTTGTCGGAAGAAACCCTTAGTTTGGTTTCTTTCTTTATTTTGGCAAAGGTCTCATTATCTGGCTTTGTTACAATATCGATCCTGGACGGATCCTCATAAGTCTCATATGTCAAAGGGACAAACCTGTTCACAAATGGGACAGATAAATATACAGTATCTTCAAGGATAATATAGTCCGTCCCCTGGGCACCTTCCACTGTAGAATTTGCTCCGGTGGAGAGAAGATGACCCTCCAAGCTGTCATAATAAAAATTATCGTAATATGATGCAGCGAGACTTACCGGAACGAAAGGGATGCCATTTTGGATAACAGCCTTTTCATCACACACCTTACCATCAATAATGATCACCGTCTCCGAATCCGATGAAACTCCAAAATACTCAGAAAGATCTGCTTTTTCTCTAGATCCGCCGACTTCCCTGAAAAGTCCATTTCCAAGAAGTATAAGCGCTATAGCTGCTATCACTACGCCCGCAATAACCAACGGAAACATAGATGAAGACCTGCTCCGACCGGATGAACGCCTTCCCCTGCTGCTCCTTCGCCGTTCCGGACGCTCTGTATAATAAGCACCTCTGCGCCTTGCTTCATCTTCTCTTTCGTATCTTCTGGCTCTTTCTCTTTTCCTTCTCTCGCTCCCCAGGCTCTCGCGCATTCGACTCTCCGTCCCATTTTAGAATTCCATAACTTGTATATAATATCATTTCTTATGTTAACTTGCAACAAGCTAAACCTCTATAGAAAATCCGGCTTATGGTATCTCAAGCCTGCGAAAAGCATTCGGGGCGCCTTACCGCAGATGCATCAATGACCGTAAGCCGGATTTCTCTGGATTAGATAATGCCTAAACAGCAACCGGATTAAATCTGATCTGTACCAGCCTTCCATAGTTATTCATAATGTAATCACCCATGAAAACCATGTCTGCATGAACCATCATAATTTTCACAGCTTAGGTGTACAGGGCTTATCTCCTACAAAAATTGATACCCCGTCTGAATGATAGAATTTGAGCATCTTCAAAAGCTGTTTTTCCAGTTCAGATTTTTTTCTGATTCTGATCATTTGTTTTACCTCTCTTAAATGATCGACAGCCGCTAATTCAGCGAACTATACTGCAAACATCCCAAATTAATCCATAAGGAGGGATTTTCGTGACAATCTCCACCTGTTTAACTAAGGAATCTAACATCCTACTGCAGTCTGTAGCGCGAAGGGATAATGCCTTTTATGTTTCCTGAAAAAACGCACTCATGTCTTATGAAGGGAAGCTTGTTTCTGATACGGTAAAACCGTACGGGAAATAACTGACACCCCAATAAGGGGCCTGGGACGCTCTCGAGAATAACGTCCGAAAAAAATCCCTTTTATTACTTGTATCTGATCGGTCCGGTCACCTCCTCCGGCATCTGGATTTCCGATCGCTCTACGAGTACTTATTTTATATCATCGTCGCTCAGAGTCAAGATACTTATCAACCACTTCCTTCCTGTAGTTAATATGGTGTATAAGGTCGATAACTAAAGATCCGGATCCCCCTGTACTCAAAAAAGCACTGAAAAAGAGCCGCTATTTCGCGGCTCTTTCCATAGTACGATTAATCTTGATTTACTCGCTAACTATTGCGCCTACAGGGCATCCGCCTTCGCAAGCTCCGCAATCGATGCAGGTATCCGCATCAACCTCAAACTTGCCATCTCCCTCAGAGATAGCGTTTACAGGACACTGCGCAGCGCACGCACCGCAGCTGATGCAAGAATCATTGATCACATGTGCCATTTTTTATTCCTCCTATTATACTATAGTGTCATCTGACTTATCACGGTTTATTCCGTCTGTGCTCTTAAATCAGACTATTTTAATGTGATGCTGCAAATGAGCAGCATCAAGATTCACGGGTATTATACCACATCCACCGACAGGTGCATAGTTTTCACTGACTAAGGATAAGACTCATATTATTGAAAGCTTTTCCAGGGCGTACGCAGGTATTATAACCTCAAAGTGTTCCCTCATCCGCCCCTCAACAGCAGTAGTACACTCCTCCATATCTCCGTATTCTGTTATAATATTACACACCTTGTTAAAGACCTCAGGAGTGTGATCGGATTTTCTAAGTAAAAGATAGTATCTTCTCTCATCAGGGTCTCTGTAAAGTGTGTTATCCCCATGATATATTCCCTTAAGTATCTTTGATACCTTGATAACATCATCCACATCTTCAAAGGAAAAAAGCTTGGTAAGATCTACCTGTATAGTAATCTTTACCTCTTTTTCACCTCCACTCTCCGGCGAGCTTATTTTGCGGGTGGTAGTAATGGAATCTCCTGAGTCGCTTGCTGTCATCACAGACTGTGTCTCCTCTATCTGCTCCTTTAACTTTCTGAAAAGATCGATAATATCATCTGCGCTTCCGGGATCCTTTTTCTTTTTCATTTCCTGTGTTGCGCTGTCATCAACAGAAGGGGCAAACTTGGAAAACCTTTTATCAAGCTCCTCCGGATCCTCTACCTTGTGAATAACAAGGACTATCTCATCATTGGACAATGATAT
>JAEEGL015369681.1_pt1 | contig 16238 bp, 13 predicted proteins | sample 9134231 | NCBI WGS metagenome assembly JAEEGL01 (sample SAMN16246548, study PRJNA631951) | gut metagenome | biome: gut microbiome; feature: rumen; material: fiber-attached | host: Bos | place: Iran: Karaj | collected 2018-10
CAACGACCCTGAAATCGGTAAACTCCTGGCCGATGCCATGAGCAAGGTTTCGAAGGACGGCGTCATCACCATTGAAGAGGCCAAAGGCCGCGACACCACCATCGGCGTGGTTGAGGGTATGCAGTTCGACCGTGGTTACCTCTCTCCCTACTTCGTTACTGACACGGAGAAGATGGAGTGCGTGATGGAGAACCCCTACATCCTCATCTATGACAAGAAGATCAGCAACCTCAAGGACTTCCTGCCCATCTTGGAACCCGCCGTACAGAGCGGTCGCCCCTTGCTCGTGATTGCCGAGGACGTGGAGAGCGAGGCACTGACCACATTGGTTGTCAACCGTCTGCGTACACAGCTGAAGATTTGTGCTGTCAAGGCTCCTGGCTTTGGCGACCGTCGCAAGGCTATGCTTCAAGACATCGCTACCCTGACGGGTGGTCTGGTAATCAGCGAGGACACAGGTCTGAAGTTGGAGCAGGCTACCATCGATATGTTGGGCTCTTCTGACAAAGTGACCATCTCGAAGGACAACACCACCATCGTCAACGGCCACGGTCAGAGCGAACTCATCAAGGACCGCATCAACCAGATCAAGAACGAGATAGCCAACACCAAGAGCGACTACGATAAGGAGAAGCTGCAGGAGCGTCTTGCCAAATTGGCAGGTGGCGTGGCAGTCCTCTATGTGGGTGCTCCCAGCGAGGTTGAGATGAAGGAGAAGAAGGACCGCGTTGACGATGCTTTGTGCGCAACTCGTGCAGCCATCGAAGAGGGTATCATTCCTGGTGGTGGCGTAGCCTACATCCGCGCTCAGAAGATTCTCGAAGGCCTGAAGGCAGAGAATGCCGACGAACTGACAGGTATTCAGATTATCCGTCGTGCCATCGAGGAGCCTCTGCGTCAGATTGTCGAGAACGCAGGTCTGGAAGGCAGCGTTGTTGTGAACGAGGTTCGCAACGGCAAGGGTGACTATGGTTACAATGCTCGTGCCGACAAGTACGAGAACCTGAAGGCTTCGGGTATCATTGACCCCGCCAAGGTGGCACGTGTAGCCCTCGAGAACGCCGCCTCCATCGCAGGCATGTTCCTCACCACCGAGTGTGTCATCTGCGACGCTAAGGAGGACAAGCCCGAAATGCCAATGGGCAACCCCGGCATGGGTGGCATGGGCGGCATGATGTAAAAAAGCCCCATTCTACCCCTCCTGGAGGAGGGACTGATATAAGCCTCCCCAATGGTCATAATGGCCGTTGGGGAGGCTTTTGTTTGCTGTCCGACGATGCTTTGTGCTCTGTTCAGGATTTGAAATCCACGCGAACGGAGGAACGGCGCTCTCTTGTGACTCGAGCGGCACTTACCTATGGTCTGAACTGCACGCTCCTATGGGCTAAACGATACATTCCTGTGCTCGAAGCAAAGTGTACCAATACCAACAAGACAATGGTCTTATGCCAAAAAGACGCGCATCTTTCATCGATAAGACGCGCGTCTTGCGTTGATAAGATGCGCGTCTTGTCGTCAAAGGTAAGTGCCGCTTTCGTCATAGTAGTGCGCCGTTATGCCGTTTGCAGAGTTCTGTTGAGCCCTTAGCAGAGTGCCGTTGTGTCACTTGCAAAGTGCCGCTGGGGCTCGAACTGGTGCATGGCTACCTGGGATCAATGGATAGAACTTGTAAATAAATGCACATACTCATGGACAACTAGAAATGGGGTGTATGGCTAAGAGTTTGTGGGGAAGGGTGGCAACTCCATCTTCCTGCCTGCTGCTGGATACTACCAGACCTATCATACCACAATGCTTGAGGAAGCTGGTAATTCAGGCCGCTATTGGACAAGTAGGCTTGCTAATGATAATGACAGAGCCCGTTCTCTGTCTTTCTACTCGAATTCGCTTCAGTACAACGCTGTATCTTACCGTTACTTCGGATTCTCCGTCCGGTAAGGAAACAGTAAGGGCTTCCTCATCAGCCCCCTCTAACTCCCCAAAGGGGAGGGATAAGATAAACAGCACCGCCTGACAGGAATGTCGGGCGGTGTTGTTATTTATACAATATTTTTTGTGCGTTGTTGTTACGTGCCTCGGCTATTGGTTGTGCCTTTCTGCCGTTTCGTCGATGGCTTCTTCGTGGCCACTGAGGGCGGCAAAGGGCGCAAACTGGGCCGCACGTTGCATCATCGACATGCGCGGGTGGCGCTTTGATGTCGGATGCTCAAGATTGATAATATCAGCGTAATTGTTTAATTCATAATTCATAATTCATAATTCATAATTCATAATTTTTCCCTTTTACTTTTTAATTTTTAATTTAGGCCTTTTAGGCCTTGTGTCCTCCTATCTGGCGGTTTCGCTCCTTGGCGGTGGCGCCTTCTGCAAAGTTGAGGCCGCGTAGGATGGCGTTCTTGCCAAAACGTTCTTTTATGCTCAGCCGTGCCTCCTGCAGGCGGCGCTCCTTGGCGAGTCTCGCTTCCTCTTTCTCCTTTTCGTGTGCCAAGGTTTCGTAATCGACGAAGAGGTCGAGCTGTGCCGGTGTGTCGTTGGAACGTATGTTTTCCTCGGGTATCACATGGTTGACGGTCAGGTTGAGGCGCCGGATGAGTAGGTCGGGTTTTGTGATGCGGTCATACACCTCCATCACCGCCTCCGTGATGCGTGCCATCGACGAGGTGGGCTCCTTTAGGTTGGCCATGCCGTGTGCCGGCTTTGGCACAGGACGTCCATAGTAGTCATTTACGATTTCAAGATTTGTCAGGTTCTTGTTCTTACAATTCTCCGTGTCGTAGTTCACTGCCAAATTCACTTGGTCGCATACCAGGCGCTTGTTCACCAACTGCAACGCCATGCCGTCGGCCATCTCCTGCACCACCACACGCGCCTTCTCCCATGTGTAGGGTTCGGTCAGCACTTGTCCGCTGGACAGGGAGTTGGTCTCGGGCCGATAGCGTTTGATGTAGTCGATGGTGCAAGGTTCCCACCCCCAGGCATGATCGATGAGGAGTTCGGCATTCACGCCAAAAAGTCGATAGAGCAGTTCCTCGTTTTGCAGCGACATGCGTGCCAGTTTGCCCATCGTGTCGATGCCCTGTTGTCCCAGTCGTGTGGCAATGCCGCGACCGATGCGCCAGAAGTCGGTGAGGGGACGGTGGTCCCAGAGAGTCTGACGATATGACATTTCGTCCAGTTCGGCTATGCGCACCCCGTCCTTGTCGGGGGCGGCCTTTTTGGCAAGGATGTCCATCGCCACCTTACACAGATAGAGGTTGGTGCCGATGCCGGCTGTGGCTGTGATGCCCGTTTCTGCCAACACGTCGTGCATCATGCGTTTGGCCAGTTGGTGGGCCGTCATGCGATAGGTCTTGAGGTAGGCGGTCACATCCATCATCACCTCGTCGATGCTATAGACGTGAATGTCTTCTGCTGCCACGTATTGCAGATAGATGCTGTAGATGCGCGTGCTGTAGTCGATGTAGAACTTCATGCGCGGCGGTGCAATGATGAACGGCACCCCCTGCGCCTTTTGCCGCACCTCGAAAAGTCGTGCCCGCCCAGGTATGCCCAACCGTTTCAGGGAGGGAGACACCGCCAGACAGATGGTCTTGTCGGTGCGCGATTCATCGGCCACCACAAGGTTCGTGGTCAGTGGGTTGAGCCCCCTCTCCACGCACTCTACTGAGGCGTAGAACGATTTAAGGTCTATGGCTATGTATTGACGATTTGACAATTTCACAATTTGACAAATTCACAATTTACCCTTCGGCGTTTTCCATTCCTCTCCTCCCCTTTGGGGAGGTTGGGAGGGGTCAATTGTATTGTGGACGGTAACGGTCTTCGTCCTTGTCTTCGAGCATGGAAAGGTAGGACTCGAAGCGCGAGTGTGCGATGCGCCCCTCTTCAACTGCCTGTTGAACGGCGCAATGGGGTTCGTGTGTGTGGGTGCAGTCCTGGAAACGGCACTGCTGCCCTATCTGGAATATCTCGCGGAAATAGTGACTAATCTCCTCACGTTCAAAGTCGAAGGTGCCGAAACCCTTGATGCCTGGAGTGTCGATGACACGTCCGCCCGTGGGCAGGTCGAACATCTCGCTGAAGGTGGTGGTATGCTGACCTGTGTCGTGGGCTTCGCTGATTTCCTCGGTGCGCACATTCAGTCCGGGGATGAGGGCATTGAGCAGGGTGGATTTTCCCACACCGCTATTGCCAGAAAGCAAGGTGGTCTTGTCTTGGAGAATGTGGTGGAGTTGGTCTTGTCCTTTATCCTTCAGCACAGAACAAGCAAGGCAGGTGTAGTCGAGGCTTTGATAGAGAGCCATCAACTGATGGGCTTGCTGCCACTGGGCTTCGTCGTAGAGGTCCGTCTTGTTGAAGAGTAGGACGACAGGAATGCGATAAGCCTCGGCGGAGGCAAGGAAACGGTCGATGAAGGTGGTGCTGACGGTGGGGTGGGCGATGGTGACGAGCAGTAACACCTGGTCGACATTGGCTGCAAGTATGTGACTTTGCTTGGAAAGGTTGGTGGCACGACGAATGATGTAGTTGCGACGGTCGTGCACCTCGGAGATAAGTCCTGTGCCGTCGTTGCCTGGAATGAAGGACACGCGGTCGCCCACAGCCACGGGATTGGTGCTGCGTATGCCGCGCAGGCGGAAATTGCCCTTCACCTTGCACGAAAAAAGCTGGTCGTCATCTGTGCGGACGACATACCAGCTTCCTGTATTCTTTATGATTATGCCATTCATTGACTAAGGGCGAAAGGCTAATGGCGAAGCATCAAAGACGAAAGACTTTCCTTTTGTCTGTTGTGGGCCGTTCGCAAGTAGCCAACCGTAGAGGATTACACAGTCATGATTTCCTTCTCCTTGGCAGCGAGAAGTTCCTCAATCTTCTTGATGTACTTGTCGTGGAGCTTCTGCAACTTCTCTTCTGCGTCCTTCTCGGCGTCTTCCGACAAGCCATCCTTGATGCCCTTCTTCAGTCGTTCGATGATTTCGCGACGACAGTTGCGCACGCTGACCTTGGCTTGCTCCTCTTCCTTGCCGCACTGCTTCACCAGTTGCTTACGGCGCTCCTCGGTGAGGGGTGGGATGTTGATGCGGATGATTTCGCCATTGTTCTCGGGCATAATACCCAGGTCGGAGTCGATGATGGCCTTTTCAATGACTCTGAACATCGACTTGTCCCAGGGCTTGATGGCAATGGTGCGGGCATCGGGGGTGTTGACGGCAGCCACATTGTTCAGGGGCACCATAGAACCATAGCTATCGACGCGAATGCTGTCGACAAGCTTCAGATTGGCCTTGCCGGCGCGGATACGTGCCAGTGCATCTTCGAGGTACATGACGGTTTCCTCAAACCGTTCTTCTGCTTCTGCGAGAGTTTGTTTTACGTCAATCATAGTTTTAATCGATAAGTTATAAATGTTTGACAAAATTAGCAGTTTTATTTTATTTTAGCAAAAAGAACACAAGGTTTTATTCAATTTTTTATTATCTTTGTCGCCGACATGGCTGAAAAATCACAGATAGACACGTGTATTGGCGAGTTGGTGGAGCAATTTAGCCCCATTACGCTGGAAGAGATGTCGGGCATCAAACTGATGAACCGTACGGACACGAAGTTTGTCACAAACAAGCACAAACTGGCACAGCTGCTTGAGATGGCACAGGGCCAGTACTATGCTCAATGGACCAACGACAGTCGCATTGCCGAATACGTGACCACCTACTGGGATACAGACCAACTCAATTTCTACTTCGAACATCATAATGGTCGTGCACCGCGCCAGAAGGTGAGGGTGCGCACTTATGTGGGCAGCGACCTTACCTTCCTGGAGGTAAAGACAAAGAACAACCACGGACGCACGAAGAAAAAGCGCATCGAGGTGCCTAGTCAGGAACTGACGGGTGTGAGGGAGCAGGCCGACGAATTTGTAGACCGTTTGGTGCACCGCCATCTGGACGACATACATCCCACGGTGCAGAACCATTTCCATCGCATCACACTGGTCAACTATGGCAAGACGGAACGTCTGACCATCGACTTCGACGTGGAGTTCCACAATTTCGAGACCGATTCCAAAGCGCAGACGGGTGACTTGGTCATCATCGAACTGAAGCGCGATGGCAATGTGGCTTCGCCGGTTACGGACATCTTGCGCAAATTGCGTGTGAAACCTTCGGGGTTCAGCAAATACTGCATCGGCTCGGTCATGACCAACCGCCAGTTGAAGCACAATATGTTTAAAGAAAAGATGGTGTGGATTCGAAAACTTGTGGCGGCGAAATAATATTAACGTCAACGATAACGTCAACGTCAACGTCAACGATAACCTTACGAAACTCAAGAACATAAAAACCCAGAACTAACGATCTTAAGAACTAACAAACTCAAAATAAGATGGAAGAAACATTTCTTGACAACCTTAATTACAACTTTGGCGACACCATTGGTATCGTGCTTATCGACACCAAGGAGTTCATTTCACTCATCATCCGCCTCGTATTGAACCTGGTAGTTGTCAGCGTGATAGCCCGTTGCTTCTACTACCCCAAGACAAAGCGTCGCGACTATATGTTCGTCTTCATCCTCATGGCCACGAGCATTTTCCTCCTGGTCAACCTTATGGGTGACGGAGCTATGAAGACCGGTGCCGCACTGGGACTATTTGCCATTTTCGGCATCATCCGTTATCGCACTGAGGCTATTCCCATTCGTGAGATGACCTATTTGTTCATGCTTGTCGCAGTCAGCGTGGTAAATGCAATGGGCCAGGCCAAGTACCACAGCCTTAGCGACCGCTGGGATGGCATGGGACTGGTGACTCTGCTGTTTGCCAATGCCGTATTCATCCTGATGGCGTGGCTCTTCGAGTCGAGCAGGATTCTTTCGGACAGCTGTTCGAAATACATCAAGTATGACAATGTGGCATTGGTGGCTCCCGACAAGCGCGAGGAACTGAAAGCCGACTTGGAGAAGCGCACAGGGTTGAAGATTGTACGCATCGAGGTGGGCATGATTGACTACCTGAAGGATGCTGTGCTCATTCGCATCTTCTATGATGAGCAGGCCGATCGTGGCAGCAGCATTGCCGAAATTAACAGAATGCCGAGATAGTCAGTTCTTGCTTCTAAACTCTTACCTTATATTATATATATGAAAATGAAACGCTTAGTTTTAGCGGCTCTGTCTTCAATCTTCGTGTTGCACGCGTTTGCTGACACAGACAACGTGGGTGCCCTGTGGAGTGAAGTGGGCGTTACAAAGGCATTGCCTTACAACCTCAGTCTGGAGGGTTCGTTCGAAGAACGTGCCATTCCCAGTCGCGACTGGAAGAGTCGCTGGAGTGTGGGAGTAGGGTTGAGCTACAAAGTTAACAAATACTTCAAGGTGGGTGTTGGCTATACCTTCATCGACAAGCACAACCAGAAGGAGTGGAAAAATCACTACAGCAACAAGACTGGAAGGTGGAATGGCTATAACATCGATGCCGCCAACTGGGCACATCGTCATCGCGTGACTCTCGACTTGTCGAGTAGCGTTCGATTTTGGAAGACATTCCGCATCGGTGTGCGCGAGCGTTACCAATACACTCGCCAGATGCCACGCACCGTGGACCGCATAAAGCTGCGCGACCCGGTGAGCAACCTCAACCGTCGGCATGATTTCGACAACTTCGAAGAAATCGAATACACCACCGACCGCAAATTGGCGAAGAACCGCCATTTGTTGCGCTCGCGCCTGAAACTGTCCATCGACAAAAAGGGTTGGAAGTGTGAACCCTTTGTCAGCGTGGAGGCGCATAACGATTTGGCTAACGACATGCACCTCGACAAGGTTCGCTCTGCCGTAGGCTTTGAATATAGTTTCACCAAGCAACACCAAATCGGTGTAGCATACCTCTTCAACCACGAAAAAGATGACGATGGCGACATGAACACCCATGTCATTTCCGTGGGCTATAATTTCAAGTTCTAACCAAAAACTAACAAATATATAAAGGTAAAAGAAAGATGAAAAAGTTATTGTTGATGGCAATGTTGGCCGTCGGGACGACAGCCTTTGCCGATGACTTCAAGTACATGGTTTTTGCCTGCAATGGTACTGAAGAACCCATCTCACTCGAAACCATCAAGAAGATTACCTTCGAAGGGGGACAGGTAATTGTGGCTACTACTGACGGACAGAAGAGTTTCGTACAGAACCAGATGGAGAAGATGTATTTCTCTGTCACCGCAACAGCTATAGACAACATCACCTCAGATTCCTCCAAAAGCAAAGGAGATGTTTACGACCTCGCAGGTCGCAAAATGGTAAATGGCAAATTGCCGAAGGGCATCTACATTGTAGAGGGCAAGAAGGTTATTGTGAAGTAAGAAACAGCAAAAATGAGAAGACTCTTTTTCCTGTTTGCCATGCTCGTGGGCATGGTTAACTTTGAATTGGGCTCCGACCTCCTTGCTCAGCAGAAATTCCGTGTGTGGAAAGATGGTGACTCCAAGCGTTACAATATGCCTGAGGCTCAAATACTGTCCTATGGCAGTGCTGGTACCACTTTGGTTGTCGGCGATAGCACCTATCAGGTGTCTGACATTGACAGTGTGACTATCATCCACCAGGTGCCCATTACCTTCAGCGAAGAGTCCGTCGCATATACCCTTCCCGCTGCAGTGGCTGATGACATCACGGTGGAAGCCGATGGAGCCTATGTGACGGTGACGAACACGAATGTGAGCAATGAAGTTGAGTTCATCCTTTCCGGTTCGAGCAGCAACGGCGCCTTCACCTATGTAGGTACTTACAAGGCTACCATTTGTCTCAATGGTCTCTCACTTACCAGCCAGAAGGGTGCGGCCATCGACATCCAGTGCGGCAAGCGCATTGCCCTCATCTTGGCGGATGGAACCACAAACACTTTCGCCGATTATTCTTTAGGAGAACAGAAGGCCTGCTTCAATTGCAAAGGTCACATGGAGGTGGAAGGCAGTGGCACACTTAATGTCACTGGCAACCTAAACCACGCCATCAGAACAAAGGAATATCTGCAACTGAAGAAATCCACTGGCACCATCAATATTGTAGGGGCTGCAGGTGATGCCATCCATGTAGGGCAATACTACCGACAGGATGGCGGCACTGTGAATGTTACTTCTACTACTGTAAACGATGGCATACAGTCAGAGATAGTCACCTTGGATGATGACGTTACACCTGACCCTGACAAGGAGTTCAACGGACAAGTCTTCATAAATGGAGGTACCATTAACATAGAAATCGCCCGGGATGAAGACCAAAGTGCCATCAAGGCCGACAGCCATGTTACCATCGCGGGTGGTACCCTCACGCTTACGGTTTCTTCTAATGGCAGTCGAGGCATTCAGACGGACGGAAGCATGATTATTGGTGTGCAAGGCGGTACCACTGCCGCTCCCATCATTACCATTACTTCAACGGGTGGACTATGTACCAAGGAGGTTCATGAGGACGACCCACATCGTAGTATGGGCATCAAGGTGGAAGGAGACCTGACGATTTATTCGGGTGTCACGAAGGTGAATTCTACTGGCAATAAGGCTCGCAGCATCAAGGTTACGGGTAACTACTACAAAAAAGGTGGTGCAGTGTCTGCAAACCCTGCCATCAAGGCGGCAAATTTGTAAATGTGAGAATAGGTGAGAAAAAAGAAAAAACGCCCTTTTTCGGTATTTAGATAAAATTTTTCACTTTTAATTTTTCACTTTTAATTTTTTGTCGTACCTTTGCACTCGCTATCGAAAATAGCAACATATTGTTTGGGCTATGGTGTAATGGTAACACTGCAGATTCTGGTCCTGCCTTTCCTGGTTCGAGTCCGGGTAGCCCAACAAAAAAGAGAGTCGAAATATCGACTCTCTTTTCTTTTGTATTTATTCCAAGCTTATTCTTCGTTCTTCTCTTCGGATTTTTCCTCATTCTTTTCCTCGCTCTTTGCCTCACTCTGCGGCTTTCTCATCTCCTGCTCCACAGCCTTGATCTTCTGCTTCAGCAGTTCCAGTTCGTCCTTCAGCTTGTCTACCTTCTTCTGGATTTCCTGTACCAGTGAGTTGCCTTTCTTGCTGCTGGCGCTGAGGAAACCGATGTTGTTTTCATAAGTCTGGAGTTCCGACTTCATGATTTCATAGGCACGCAACATGCGTTCGCGCTCGCGAGCCAATGTGTTCACGCCAGCCTCGGCTGAAACCTTGAGGGTGGTCTTGAAGCTGCTCAGGCGGCGCTCAGACTTACTGATGTTAAGTTTCTTGTACAGCGCATCCACAGCCTCGCGATACTGGTGATACATCTTTTCCTTGTTGCGGATGGGCACATGACCTATGGCACTCCATTCATCTTGCAGTTCGTGCACCTTCTGCGCCGTGAGTTCTGCGGCATCCTCAGCCAGAGCCTTCAGTTGTTCGATGATGCCTTGCTTCTTTTCCTGATTCTCCTTTTCCTCTTCGCGCTGACCAGCGGTGGCCTCGTTCTTGGCTTCGAAGAAATGGTCGCAGGCGCCTACAAAGCGTTTCCACAGGTCTTCGCTCACCTTGCGAGGTACGGCACCAATGGTCTTCCACTCTTTCTGCAGGGCAATGATGGCATCACTTGTCTGGCGCCATTCGGTGCTGTCTTTCAGGGCTTCCACCTTCTCCACGAGTTCCTGCTTCTTCTTCAGGTTCTGGTTCAGTTGGTCCTTCACACCGCGGAAATAGGCTGCCTTCTCCGTAAAGAACTTGTCGCAGGCTGTGTGGAAGCGTTCGTAGATTTGTGTGTTGGCCTTCTGGGTGGCGAATCCGATGGTGCGCCACAAAGCCTGAAGGTCGATGATTTCCTTTGATTTGGCTTCCCAATCTGCAAAGGTCTTCAGCCCTTCGGTGCTAATGGCCTCCACTTGTTCACACAGTTCGGTTTTCTTCTGCAGGTTCTCTTCTTCGCGTGCTTTGCGTGCCTCGAAGAAGTCCTGATGGCGTTTGCGAATGACGGTGCTGGCCTCCTTGAAGCGGTTCCAGATTTCTTCGCGCAGTTCCTTTGCCACTGGACCGATTTCCTTCCACTCTTGGTGCAGGGTCTGCAGTTTGTTGATGGCCTTCACCACATCCGTTTCCTCTGACAGACGTTCTGCTTGTTCGCAAAGCAGTGTCTTTGCCTCCAGATTCTTGCGGAAGTCATATTCGCGGAATTCGATGTTCAGTTTCAGCATGTCGTAGAATTGTTCCACATACAGCTGATAGCTTTTCCACACCTCGGAAGCCTGTTCTGCCGGCACGGGACCAATCTCCCTCCATTCGGCTTGTAGTTCCTTGAAGGTGTCGTACGACTTTCCTGCCTCTTCGGGCGTTGTGGAAAGCAGTTTTATCTTTTCTATCACTGCCTGCTTGCGAGCGAGATTCTCAGCACGCTGTTGCTCCTGTTGAGCTTGCAGTTCTGCACGCTGCTGACGTATGAGTTGCATCGTGGCCTTGAATTGTTCTTCCGTGGGATCGACTTCAGGCATGAAAGCCTCTGCCTCGCCACCAGCTTCCACGAATCCCTGTTGCTGCGCCTGCAGTTCGGCACGGTGATATTTATAATATAATTGTTTTAGCAAATCCAGTTCCTGTTTCTGCCCACCATTGCCTTGCGCTGCAATCTCTTGTGCACGGGCAAGAACTTCCTCCTTGGTCTTCATGAGTGGAATGGCGGGAGCCTCTGATGCTTCTTCTGCATCCTGTGACTCTTCTACGTTCAGGGGCGTTTCCTCGGCTTCGGGCTCTGTTGCCTCTGCCTCAGGTTCTGCCACTTCGGGGGCTGGAGCCTCTGCCTCTACGGGTTCTGTCTCAATCTCTTTTGTCTCCTCGGAAACTTGTGCTTCTCCTTCAACGGGGGAAGCGGTGGGTGCAACTTCGGCGGGGGTAACCTCCACTTCGGTCTCGTTCAACTTGGTCTGATCTAAAGTGTCCATCATTTCTGTTTTTAAGTAATGAATCGTGTTAACTTATACGCATATTGAGCACTAAGATACAAATTCGTACGCGAAACGGCAAATTTTGAGGCCTTCAAATGCAAATAATAAGTGAAATCGGGAAAAAGAATAGAATATGGCACCGTTTTATTTTGCCATTTTCACGCATTGGGATTAAAAGGGAAGCTCGAGTTGCGTGGGCGGGAGAAGTTGGAAGGTGAGGCGATGATAAGGTGTGGTGCCATATTGGCGAATGGCCTCACGATGGATGGGGGCTGGGTAACCTTTGTTGCTGTCCCAATGATACTGAGGATATTCCTCGTGTATCTTCAGCATGAAGTCATCGCGGTAGGTCTTGGCAAGGATGCTGGCGGCAGCAATGCTCATGTAAGTGGCATCGCCCTTGACGACTGTGGTGTGGGGGATGTCCTCGTAGGGGGAGAAACGGTTGCCGTCGATGAGCAGATGCTGGGGCCGAACCTTGAGTTGGGCGACGGCACGATGCATGGCAAGGATGGAAGCACGGAGGATGTTGATTTTGTCAATCTCTTCGTTGCTGACAATACCTACTGCCCAGGCCACGGCTTCTCGTTGGACGACCTCACGCAACTCGTAACGATGCTTTTCCGACAGTTGCTTGGAGTCGTTAAGCAAGTCGTTTTGAAAATCCTGTGGCAAGATGACAGCGGCGGCAAAGACGGGGCCTGCCAGACAACCACGACCAGCTTCATCACAGCCGGCTTCGATTCTTCCTTTTTGTAGGTAGGGCTTGAGCATCCTGGGTAAGGGTTAAAGGTTTAATCGGGCTGCGCCCTGTTTAAAAGTTTAACGAACTAACACAATTATGAGAATGTGGCCTGCGGGTTCGGGGCGAGGCTAGAACATTTGTTGGACACGGAGAATGGCCGCAACAAGCGCATCCACTTCCTCGCGAGTGTTGTAGAGCGCAAAGGATGCACGGCAAGTGCCTTCGATGCCAAGGCGATGCATGAGCGGTTCGGTACAGTGGTGGCCCGTGCGGACAGCTATGCCGAGACGGTCGAGAAGGGTTCCCATGTCGAGGTGGTGGATATTGCCCACCTGGAAACTGATGACGGCATCATGTAGGGCAGGGTCTTTGGGACCGAAAATCTTCATGCCTTCTATCTCGTTCATACGCTGCATGGCATAGGTTGTGAGGTCACGTTCATGAGCCTCGATGACATCAAGGCCTACAGAACCAACATAGTCAAGGGCACGGGCGAGACCTGTGGAGGCGACATAGTCGGGCGTGCCTGCCTCGAACTTGTAGGGAAGGTCGTTGAACGTGGTGTGCTCGAAGGAAACGGTTTTTATCATCTCACCACCGCCCATGTAGGGTGGGATGCGGTCGAGCCATTCTTCCTTGCCATAGAGTACGCCGATGCCCGTGGGGCCATATATCTTGTGACCGCTGAAGGCAAAGAAGTCGCAGTCGAGGTCTTGCACATCAACCTTGAAGTGGGGCGTGCTCTGGGCTCCATCGATGAGGACGGGGACATTGTGGGCATGAGCTATGCGGATGATGTCCTTGACGGGATTGATGGTGCCGAGTACATTGCTGACGTGTGTGATGCTGACGAGGCGGGTGCGGTCGTTGAAGAGCGTTTCGACATTGTCGAGGCATAAAAGACCGTCGTCGGTGATGGGAATGACACGAATCTTGATGCCTTGCCGTTGTTGAAGCAATTGCCACGAAACGATGTTGCTATGGTGCTCCATCTCGGTGATGAGCACTTCATCGCCCTCCTTCATGAAGGCCTGACCAAAGCAGGAGGCAACGAGGTTGATGCTTTCGGTGGTGCCACGAGTGAAGACGATTTCACTAGTACTGCGTGCATTGAGGAAACGACGGACAGTCTCACGGGCCTGCTCGTGCAGGTCGGTTGCCTGCTGCGAGAGGAAGTGTACACCACGATGAACGTTGGCATTGACGTTATAGTATTCATCTGTCATGGCCTCCACCACACAGCGCGGTTTCTGCGTCGTGGCGGCATTGTCGAGATATACAAGGGGGTATTTGTCGTATATCTTGCGGGATAGGATGGGGAAATCATGACGAACAGCAGACCCAACCCCCTGCCCCTCCCTGTTATGGAGGGGAGTAGTTTCCTTTGTCTTTTGCGGTTGATTTGTCATTATCTCTTTTTCTGTGGACGCGATGCATCGCGTCCCTAGGTGTTTACTATTACTATATACTCCCCTCCCTCACAGGGAGGGGCAGGGGGTGGGTCTGCTACTTACAAAGTTTGCAGCCTTCGCACTTCGACAGTTCTCCACGAAAGCGCTTGTCAACGAGGTGACGCAGACGGTCGCGGAGCGGTTCGAGGGTGATGCTGTCGAGCACCTCGCCGATGAAGGCGAACTTCAGCAGAGTGCGAGCCTCATCTTCGGGAATACCACGCTGGCGCATGTAAAAAAGCGCCTCGTCGTTGAGTTGACCTACGGTGCTGCCGTGCGAGCACTTCACGTCATCGGCATAGATTTCCAGCATGGGCTGGGTGTACATGCGAGCGGTATCGGTAGCCACAAGGTTGGCGTTGGTTTCCTGCGAGGTGGTCTTCTGTGCCCCCTCGCGGACGAGAACACGACCGGCAAAGGCTCCTACAGCCTCATCGTCCAATACATATTTATATAGTTCCGTGCTCTGACAGTTGGGCACGCGGTGGTCGATGAGTGTGTTGTTATCGACGTGCTGCTGCTTGTCGGCAATGACACAACCGAACATGCGCGTTTCGGCATACTCGCCGCTGAGGGTGAGATCCGTGCGGTTGCGGGTCAGACCGTTGTGCAGGGTCAGGCTGTCGATGGTGGTCGTACTGCATCGCTGCTGGTCAACGTAGGTGTTTGCGAAGCGGTGACTCTTGACATGTGTCTCCTCCAGTTCGTAGAGTTCGAGGTGGGCATTCTCGCCGACATATACCTCGCTGATTTGGGTGGCCAGGAACTGGTGGTCGTCGATGGCATGGTCACAGAAGAGGAGCTTTACTTCTGCCCCTTCCTCCACGATGATGAGCACGCGGCGGTTGACCATCAGATCGACATCGGCGCGGAGTATGTTGATTATTTGCAGGGGACGTTCCACAATGGTGTTCTTGGGCACATATATGAAGAGCCCGTCCTGACAGAACATGGTGTTCAGGGCATTCAATCCGTCCTTGCTGCTACGTGCCAATCGTCCGTAATGTTGTTCGATGAGTTGGGGCATTTCCTGCGCTGCACGTGCCAGCGACATAACCTTTACGCCCTCGGGGAGATTGGCCTTTGGAAGTACCTTGTCGTAAAAGCGATCGTTAACCACAAAGTAGAGCGAGGTACTGAGGTTGGGTACGTCGCATCGGAACACATCGTAGGGATTGACAGGAATGTCGATATGGCGCAGGTTCAGCCCGTAGTCGGGAGCATACGACTCGGCCACATCGGTATATTTGTATCGCTCCAACTTCCGGGTAGGGAAGCCCAAGCGCTGGAAGTCCTCGTATGCCTGCTCACGCTTCGCATTCAATACAGGAGTGGAGTGCTCACAAATAAGAGAACGGCACTCGGCATACAAATCTATATATTGGGCCCCTTCCCCCAGCCCTCCCCGAGGGGAGGGAGTGGTTACTCTTGATGATTGCATATCTCTTATGTCATCCATGACAATCAATCTTTATGCAGGAAATCACGCCCCTCCCTCGGGAGGGGATTGGAGGTGGGGTCAATGAATTGTTCAAATCCCTGCTCCTCAATCATCGTGGCCACTTCGGGACCGCCGGTGTGGACTATCTGTCCGCCGATGAGGACGTGGATGATGTCAGGTCGCAGGTAGTCGAGCAGACGCTGGTAGTGGGTAATGACGAGAGCCGATGTTTCGGGCTTGCGCAACCTGTTGAAGCCCTCAGCCACGATGCGCAGTGCATCGACGTCGAGGCCTGAGTCTGTTTCGTCGAGGATGGCAAAGGTGGGCTCAAGCATAGCCATCTGGAATATCTCGTTGCGTTTCTTCTCTCCGCCCGAGAATCCCTCGTTCACCGAGCGGTTAGCCAGACGGTTGTCCAGTTCCACTATCTTGCGGCGCTCGCGCATCAGTTTCAGGAACTCCGTGGCAGGCAGCGGCTCCAATCCTTGCGCCTTGCGCTTGGCGTTGAGTGCGGCACGCATGAAGTTGGTCATCGACACACCGGGTATCTCCACGGGTTGCTGAAACGAGAGGAAAATGCCCGCGTGAGCCCTTTCCTCTGGAGCCATTGCGAGGAGGTCCTGGCCGTTGAACGTAATACTTCCCTCGGTCACCTCG
>JAEEGL013731623.1_pt1 | contig 16237 bp, 10 predicted proteins | sample 9134231 | NCBI WGS metagenome assembly JAEEGL01 (sample SAMN16246548, study PRJNA631951) | gut metagenome | biome: gut microbiome; feature: rumen; material: fiber-attached | host: Bos | place: Iran: Karaj | collected 2018-10
GATCTATTTTTCGGGAAGAGTGTTCTCATCGCATGAATTCAAAGTTCTCGTCATGTGGTCGGTGACATTCGCTCTCGCTTCGATCATAGGTCACCACAAGTTCATCTCCATGACTTGGACAAGCCTTGTTCGCCAGATGAAGCGATACGCAGCATTTCTCGCATGTTTCGGCATCGGAATGCTGATATCCGCCCTGATCGAAGGTATCATCAGTTACCTTATATACTTATTCTGACACATTTAAAAAGCAGGCTGCATACGAGCCTGCTTTATTTTTATGCCTTTTGTTCCATTGCCTTTAATTGCTGTACGTACCTTATACCGAAGGGCGCAGCGATAAAGAAGCTTAAAACATCCGCTATCGCCTGGGAATACTGAACTCCGGGAAGTCCCACGACCGTTGTCAGAAGAAGGAGCACCGGAATAAAGCAAAGTCCGTTCCTGCAGATGGATATGAGGGTCGCTATCCCACTCTTTCCAACACTTTGGAAGAGCATGTTGGAGCAGACGGTAAGCGGCTGGAACAGCTGTCCTATGAACTGAGCCGCAAGGGCGGGGGTACCTATCATGATGACCGTGGGATCGTCACGGAAAACTGCGATTATCCTGTCTGACACAAAGAACCCGATGATGGCGACCGCACCCAAGAAGATCTCACCCACGATGAATGTGAATATGTAGGCCTTACGCACCCTGTCAAACTTCTTCGCGCCGAAGTTAAAGGAGCAGACAGGCTGGAAGCCCTGACCGATGCCGAGGGCCGTGGCAAATGTAAAGAAGCAGACACGGTTCACTATGGACATGGCCGCAACGGCTTCGTCTCCGTACACCTTCGCGCAGTTGTTAAGAAGCATTGTGGAAAGGCTCGCAAGTCCCTGACGCACAAGACTCGGAACACCTGTTTTACAGATATCCAGCACCATGGAAGGGGTGAAGGTAACGGATCTTATGCGGAGCTTACCTTCGCTCTTCCCGGTTATGAAGGGAATGAGAAGGAGGCAAAAACTGAAGGTCTGGGAGACTGCGGTGGAAATGCCCGCACCCCTTACTCCGAGCCCAAGCTCAGAAATAAGAAGCCAGTCGCCGAAGATGTTAAGGAGTCCGCCGGAGCAAAGTCCTATCATGGAGTAAAATGCCTTGCCTTCAAAGCGAAGGATGTTGTTAAGCACGCAACTTGCGCACATCGCCGGTGCAGCTATGAGGATAAAGACGGAATAAGCTCTTGCATACGGCAGGATGGTCTCGGTACTTCCGAGAAGCCGCATAACCGGATTTATGAATATGAGTCCGATGATGCCGATGACGGCACCAACTATAAGTGCAAGGGAAAAGCCCGTGGAATCGCTCCTGTTGGCCCTATCGTTGTCACGGGCGCCGAGAGCCTTGGAGGCAACAACGCCCGAGCCCTGACCGAGCATAAAGCCGAAGGCCTGGATGACCGCCATGAGTCCGAAGACTACGCCTACCGCGCCGGATGCACTGTTGCCTTCCGTTCCGACGAAATAGGTATCCGCCATGTTATACACACTTGTAACCAGCATACTTATGGTAGTCGGAATGCCAAGCTTAATGACAAGCTTGGGTATTGGAGTCTCCGTCATCTTCTTATACATTATGTCACCCGAAGCGGGCTTTTTTATATCTTCTGCCATCTTACAATCCGTGGATCTCACATATATTTATATATGACCACATTTTCCTTTCCTTTTTTGCTGAGTCCGGTATTTTCCCCCACTACAAACTTGCCGTAACCGCGCACGGAAAAAATATCCCCCTCTTTAAGCAGCCTGTCTTTGCTTTCAAGCGTCTGCCCGTTAAGGATCACGTGCTTTTGGGCAAAAAGAGGCAGCACCGCTCCTCGGGACAGCCTGCACACCTTTGCGATGGCGGCATCCGCGCGCAAAGAGTTTACCTGAACGGATATCTTCTCCCTTTCCTTCTTCACATCTTCCTCGGGAAATACACAGACTTCACAAGTGACTCTGTTGCGTCCGACAGAGACCAGATTATCGCATACGAACGATGAGAAACGTTCTTCACAGAAGAGATAGGCTTGCTTTTCTTTAACGATTATATCACCAAAAATCCTTCTTTCAAGACCGAGACTCATAAGCGAGCCCAAAAAATCCCTGTGAGTGCAGGAGGATGCAAACTTGTCGGACACGGGAGAAATAAGGATGCACACCATCGGAAAGTCCACATTGTAGCCGAATTCCTCTTCATTGCCGAAGCGCACCATACGCCTTTCCGCAAGTTCGTATCCCCCGAAAAGCGTATATTTTATACCCGAAAGCTCTTTTTTGTGCATCTCAAGGGCATCCTGCTCCTGTACGGTCAGAAAGTCGCTGAATTCAAATGTGTTATTGTTATACGACCTTTTGGAAAGGTCGATGAGTCTTTTTAAAGTTATGTCTTCGTCCATTTTTAACTCTCAAGTATGATCTCTTTGCCCGCTGTGACAGAATAGATGATCTTCTGTTTAACAGGCTTTGATGTGAGTTTTTCAAGTGCCTTGGCATAGAGCTCCAGCTGCACACGATATTTGTCCGTGAGCTCTTTGGTTGCGTCTTTTCCAACTCTGTCGGTCTTGTAATCCACAAGCACAATGCCGTCATCACAGTCGATATAAGCGTCTATGATACCCTGCACCATGACCATATCGGTCTCATCCGTCGTCTTTGAATAGTACCTGTATTCCTCCGGGGAAAGTCCGTAAACAAAGGGCTGTTCGCGGCGGAGATGTCCTTTTTTCTTTGCATCGATCATGCGCTTTCCGATATCACTCATGCAAAAAGCCGCAATATCGGAAACACGGACGGTATCAAGAATGTCCGCTTCTATGAACCCCTCACGGATCAGTTCCTCAATATCCTTAATAACACTCTGCTCCGCTTTTTCGAATGTGGAATAGTCGCCGTCGTATTTAAGCTTTTCAAACACTTCATGATAAAGCGTTCCTCTGAGGGCCCCCTTGGAGACTTCTTCTTTATCTCCGACAGAAGGGATCCCCGGCATCATGGGGGCATCATTCTCCTCTTTTTCTTCCGCACTCATGAGATTTGCGATCTCTATGTGCTTTAGTGCCGAAACGGAAACACGCATGGGTGCCTTGGTCTTCGAAAGCTCGGGATAGACGTACTCCTCCTGAGCCTTGATCTCTTCCCTTACACCGGGAAGATCCATAATACTCTTATATGTTTCTTTCTTAGACTTTTCAACGGGGGCGGGAGCCTTTCCCATGGCAAGCTCTGCCGCGCTCGCGGCGTCATATCTGTACAGGCTTATTCCAAACCCCGCAGTATAAGCCTCTTCTCCCGCATGCCTTGTGATCTTAATGTTCTTTGTCTCTCCCCCATCTATCGCTTCTATATCTTCCTCCGAGAGTCCGTGAAAAAGCGTGGGTCCGATAAAATCCATGAATGTATCATATCCCTTAAGGTCCGTGTAAACGGGGCTTTCGCCGACCAATAAGGCGTCGTGCCACTTTTTCATAACGTCTGCAGGCTTCTCTTCGGTAGCTACGATAAAGAGCTTTTCCTTCGCACGTGTAAGAGCAACATACAGTACCCTTAATTCCTCGGACAATGCCTTCCACTTCTCTTTGTCCTGAAGGAAAACCTGTTTCACCGTCTTACATTTCACCCGCTTTTTCCTGTCCACATAGTTTGAAGCTATACCTTTATCTTTGTCAAGCATAACATTCAGCTGCGAATCTCTTGAATTAAACTGCTTCGAGAGTCGGCAGGCAAAGACTATCGGGTACTCCAAACCTTTTGACTTGTGCATGGTGGTTACGGTCACGGCTTCATCGCCGCTCTCCGCATCGGCTTCTCCGAAATCGCTCTTTTTTTCCAGCAGGCGGTCGATGTATCGGATAAAGTCGTGCAGGCCTGCAAAAGAGCTCTTCTCATATTTTTCCGCAAGGGAAACAAGGATATCCAGGTTACCGCGTCTGCCTTCGCCTCTCGGCATTTCGGTGACGGTATCCTTATATCCGCTTTCCTTATAAAACTCTTCTATCAGCTCATGAACGGTGAGAGTCTCGTTCTGCTTCCTCATGGAGACAAGAAGATCCATGAATTCATGAATCTTCCCCGTCAGACTGTCCGTGCCCTCTTCATCCTCAGAATAAGCTTCCTTCATGCATTCATAGAGCATTTTCTTCTCTTGCGGCTTGTCGGAAGCACCGTAGCGGATCTTAAGCTCCGCAAGGTCCGATGCGGTAAAATGCCCGTAGCCCGAATACAGTGCGGCCGCAAAGGAAACATCATCGTAAGGATTATCCAGTATCCTTAAGAAAGCAAGAGTCTTCTGCACCTCCACGGCATCAAAGAATCCGGTGCCTGTCTCTGCCACGGCGGGTATGCTCATTTTTTCAAGCTCCCGAACAAAGGTCTCCGACACCTTCTTGCCGTTCCTCGTAAGAATCGCAAAATCGCTTAAACGCACGGGGCGGAATTTTATCTTGCCTTCCGCAGTCTTTCCGTCGGTTATCAAAAAACCGGAATCGATCATCTCCCTGATCTTCTTCGCAACGGTGAGGGCCTCTCTTTCGGCCTCGTTGGTCCGGCCCTCGTCAATGCTCTCTTCGGGTTCGTCAGAATCTTCTGCCGCTTCTTCCTCGCAGTCTGAAAGCTCTTTATCTATGAGTATGACCTCAGTATCATAGACCGGCTTCACGGGATCGTCTTCGTTGTATTCCTTGGAGCCGAAGTGCAGTGCGGCTGCGCCGTCATACTCGATCTCGGTCATATCCGCCTTCATGACGGGAGCAAGGAGGACGTTCACCGCATCAAGAACATTCCTTCTGCTTCTGAAGTTCTCGGAAAGATCTATCTTCCTGTGGGTCCCTTCATCCTTAAAATTCCTGTATTTCCGGGAGAAAAGCTCGGGGCGCGCCTGACGGAAGCTGTATATGCTCTGCTTCACATCTCCCACCATGAAAAGATTGGGGATGCGGTTGCCATACTCTCCCGATATGCTCTTTAGCATATATTCCTGGATATAGCTGGAGTCCTGATACTCGTCTATCATTATCTCGTCATACCTGTCGGCAAGTTCCTCGGCAAAGGCCGTAGGCGCTTCGTTGCCGTTTTCGTCTCTTGTGCAGAGTATGCCGAAAGCCATGTGCTCTATATCCGAAAAGCTGAAGCTGTTCTTTTCCTTCTTTACTTCCCATACCCGTTCCGTAAATTTCAGCGTAAGGCGTACCAGTGCGGAAACTGCCGGGCGGGTGAGTTCAAAAAGCTTGTCCGCATCTTCTTTCGGCATGGAAAACCGGACGTCGGCATAGTTTTTCTTTAACAGGTCTTTATAGCCGGTTCTAATCTTCATCACCTTGTCTTTTATGGCCGCTTCTTCGTCAGGCAGTTTTTTCCCGGATGAGAATCTTTCAAAATCAAGCTTTGAAAGCGCCTTCACCGCACCGTCATAGTCGGTCGAGTCTTTCAGAAGTTCGTTTAAACGGACAAGATCCTCAACGAAATTATCCGCTGCCGAAGGACATCCCTCGTTGCAAAGCTCAAGGCAGTACTCACAGAGTTTAATAACATCCCTGACAGATGCCCTGAACTCTTCCGTTATCTCTTCGTACAACTCGGAGCGGTCGGGGCTGTCATACTCCGAAAGGCAGTTTTTAAGCCATTCTTCGGGGCGCATTTCGTTGTCGGCGAACTTATACAGGTCGGTTACAAGCTTTCTCACGGGCTCGTCATCCTTATATGCGCCGTAGCTTGCAACAAGGGTTAAGAAATCCGCAGATGCATCCGTATATTCTTCTTCGAAGATCTCCTCCAATACATCCGAAAGTATGAGTTCGTTTTCTGCAGGCTCCATGACGGAAAAGCCCGGATCTATGCCGAGAGCCTGGAAGTTTTCCTTAACGATGGAATTACAGAAACTGTCGATGGTGGAGATCTTTGCCTCGGGAAGAAGTGCTGCCTGTTCTCTGTATATTTTGTTGTCGGGATATTTTTCCGCTTCCTCCCGGAGCGCTTTTCCTATCCTTTCCTTCATCTCCGCCGCAGCGGCATTGGTAAAGGTCACAATAAGCAGACGGTCGAGAGACGTGCGGCCGTTCTTTATCCTTTCGATTATCCTTTTTACAAGCACGGCTGTTTTGCCGGAGCCTGCCGCGGCTGCCACAAGAAGGGAACAGTCTGCGGCATCCACGACTTTCTGTTGTGCTTCCGTAAGTTTGAAATCACCCATTTGCCTTATCCCCTTCTGTTATTTTCTCCAATATCTCTTCCTTACTCATCGGTTTAAATTTCTTCTCTTTGTCGCCTTTACGCCTGTCAAAGCCGCAGACGGTCTTAAAATCACAGAATCTGCAGGCATCCTCTTTCTTGCTCTTAACGGGTGTGACGGAGGCTGTTCCGGACATTATATCCTTTGAGCCCTCTTCCATTTTGAGGAGGGCATATTCCATGAGTTTATTAAATCTGCCCTCGGAAATGATGGAAGACGCTTTGGTAAAGGCGGGAGGATTGTTCCCCTTTTCCTTCTTTACGGTACCTACGGGTATCTTTACGGATCTAACGCTTTCTCCGATCTCATCCCCGGGTTCGCCGAAGGCATGGTCAAGGCTCATAATTATCCCGTGATCTTCATTTACAAGTCCGGATGTCCTGTATTCCTTCTCGATATCCGCCCTGATGCTGTCAGATATCCCCGCATCATCCGACAGATAGTTTCCTTTGGCGTCGATGATGGGATCCTTAATGATATCGTAGAGCATGGCGGCGGGACGATAAGCATTGTCTGCGTCCCTGTTCCTGTTCATCTCGTCGACGGCAACCTTAAGATAAGTGGGGAGCTGCAACGAAAGCCCGTAATAAAGCTTCTCGTAATCAAAGTCTCTGTCACTCGATTTGTAATCCACCACCTTTACGGCCCTTACGCCGTTTGTATCGCACACGTCTATCCTGTCGATCTTGCCGTTAAGCTCGAAGTTTTCACGGCTCACGCTGAATCTCTTTTCGAATGCATGGGGTCTAAAATCCGTATCCTTAAGCTGTTCCGTGAACATTTCCACCGTCAGGGTAAGGGCTTCTCGGATCCTTTCTGCGATATACTTATTCTTTGACGTATCAGAGAAAACTCCGCCCTTTATCTCTTTTACCGCATTATAAGCGCATTCCGCGATCAGTTTCTCCCGTTCCGCACTTGTCACCGTGACCCAGTCCCTACCGCTTTCTTTAAGAGCCTTGCCGTACATTTCAAGAGCGCCGTGGGAGATCTCTCCGAAATCCGAGCTTGCAAGTTTATAGGTCTCGTTTTTGCCGATACCGATGCCGTAATTAAGGAAATGCCTGAAAGGGCACTCCGCAAAGGTCTCGAGGCGGGAAATGCTTCCCGTAAGCTTCTCTCCGTAAAGTGATGCAGCTTCCGCGGGCGTGATACTTTCCGGAATATACACGGATGTCCTCATCTTACGCTCGTTTTCAAGCCGTTTTTCCGCCAATTGGGCGCGAAGTCCCTTATCGTTCTCAAGTACCCTTGTGACAGGCCCAAGATCGTTCTTTGTAACGGTCTTTAGATCCTTATACAAAGCTGCTATCTCAGAAAGCACCCGGGCAGGCTTAAGTCTTTCGCTGCCGTTTGATGACGGGTAAGATATCCAAAGCTTCGATGTGGGCTTGGTAAGCGTAAGATATATGTAAAACTTGTCATTTCCTGTTTTCTTTAAGCTTGAGGGGGAGAGTTCTATGCCCTTTGCAAGAAGGCTCTTCTTGTCGCTGTCGGATATCACCGCGCGGCTCCCCGAAGGTTTCGGCAACTTATTTTCGTTGGCGCCGAGTAAGAACAGAGCTCTTACGTGACTCAGCCTTGTTCTTTCTATGTCTCCTATGGTTATCCTGTCGGATCCGAAGGGCACAAGTCCCACCTTTGCTTCGGAAAGCCCGGCTTCTATAAGCCCTCTGTATTCCGAAGCTCCCATCTCCGCAGAGCCGAGGAAAGCGTCCGCCTCGTCAAGGATATCCTTAAGCTTGTCAAAAACATTGGAATATTCCTTCGCTTTAAGATTGTACCCTTTGCCTTTCGCGGCAAATTCCGAAGCGATGGCATCAAGCTTCTCTTTTAATTTTCGGTCTTCAAGGAAGGTCATGAGCTTCCGTGAAAATGCTCCCGCAGTGCTCTTTCCCACCTTGAGCATCCCGGCAAGTTCAAGCATCAGCCGGTCCCGTACCGCATTTACCTTATCGAGCTCTATATCCTGTTTTCCGTAAAATTCACGGGTAAAAGGCTTTTTAAAGGCGCTTCCTTTGATACCGACAGCATTACAGTAATTTTCAAGGAGGCAGGCGTCGTCATACTCTATGCCCGAAAGACTGTTCTTGGCATAAGCGATGAGGAGCCCCGTGTCCGCCCCCTTCTCCATGAGCTTCAACACGATCTCGAGATAGCCCGAGCACTCATTTTCATGGAGGGTCTTTTTACGATCCAGGAAATACTCCGCATTCACCCGGTCAAGCTCTGCACATATGCGTTCTCCGTAAACGTCGATATCTCCGCAGACCACAGCTATATCGGAATACTTATAGCCCTCTGCTCTCACGAGCCGCTCTATCTCCGCTGCCGCACGACGGGTCTCTTCTTCGGTGTTCTGTGCGTTATAGATCACGAGACTGCCGTCTGCGACGGTTTTAGTGTATTTTTTTCTGAAGAGCCCCCGTTCAAGGAATCTGAGGGTTTCGGAATCGTATTTGTTGTGTTCCGTAAACACCGGCTTTTTGATCTCACATCCCACCTCATCCGCAAGCTTATAAAGCTTTTTAAGTGCTTCCGAGCTCATGTGAAAGAGGTCGTATTCGGGAAGGACCGTATTTACTGCGGCCTCGTCGATAGTGAAGGAAACATACACGTCTTTTCCCAGGCGCAAAAACTCACGAAGTATCCCGTTCTGGGAAGGCGTGAAACCGGTGAAACCGTCAAGTATAAAGACAGCGTTATCTGCAAGTCCGCTCTTTTCAAGAACATCCGCAAATACATCGTACATGCTCTCATTTGTGAGAAGGCTGTTTCCGAGACACGATCTGAAGCCCGTGACTATCGTAAGTACATCCTGCAGCTTCTTCTTAAGCACAGGCTCTTTATCCGACATTTCGATGGTTTCCCTAAGGTCGTCTTCGGTGACACCGTACTGCAAAAGCTCCGAAAGAAGCGCCTTTGCCTCTGCGACAAAGCCCGCATGACGTGAATTCCTGCCATACATCACAAGTTTATCGGCGTTGTCGTTTAAGACCTTCTTAATGATCATGCTCTTACCGATCTCGGGAAGGAATTCGTGCTTCATCCCCGAAAGCTTTGCAAATGCGGCATTAGCAAGCCTTGCCATACTTGTGACGTCTATATTCAATATACCGCCCTTCGGATGGACGGACAGAAGATCATACTGTGTCTGCAGCGAAAACTGTTCCGGAACAAGGAAATAATAGGTTGTTTCCGGATTTTTGGCTGCCTCTTTTATTGCGATCTCAAACAGCTTTTTTGTTTTGCCGCTTCCTGCGGCTCCGAGTACAGGTCGAAGACTCATGCTACCCTCCGTGTGGTTTCGTTTCCTACATTCTATCCTAAGGCATGCGGAAAGTAAAGGACACGAAAAAAGCCGGCCAAAAGCCGGCAAAAGATCAATGTTTTGTTTTGGCGTCGAAGATCACGGATTTCAGTCTTCCCGCCGCAAAATAGCTGAGTTCGGCAAGACCGATGCCCGTAAAGACATCCGCGATCACATGTTGCTTAACGGTAAGCGTCGAAATGCAGATCGCAACAGCAAACATGAGCGAAAACCATTTGTAGAACCTGTGGATATCCGGATTCTTTCGTACTCCGATCCAGCTTATCCAGCTCACGAAGCAGTGTATGGAAGGGAGGAGGTTGTCCGCGCTGTCCACCCGGTAAGTAAGCCTTGTGAGCGTGTCAAAGATGCCGGTGCCCGTTACTTCGGGGCGTGTCATGGTCGTCGGAAAGAAGATGAAGCACAGAAGACACACGATCTCCCCAAGGTAATGCGCGATCAGGGTACGGTCGTAGCCGCTCTTGTCGTGAAATGTGCTGAGGGCATAATTTGCGATCCACAAAACATATGCGCCCCAGTAGATCACAACCGTCCATGTCCAAAAAGGGATCATCCCGTCGACGGAAGTTTCAAGCTCATAGTGTGTAAACGTTCTTGCGACGAATCTTCCGAGATAATAGATCGAAAAATTGAATGCCGCCGCTCCCGCGAGCATTATCAGCTTTTTTATTGTTTTGGGATCAAGTTTCTCTTTCATATCTCAAATCTGCCTATTGCTGAACCTATGGTAACCCGGACCTCTTTGCCTTCTTCGGGCCCGCATTTAAGACTTATGCGTCTCTTGGTCTCCTCGGTCAGAAGCACGACTATGGTTGAACCCGCAAGTTCAAAATTGCCCATTTCTTCGCCGCGCTTAAACCTGTCGCCGTGATCCGCGAAAGTAACACCGCCGACTGCCATGGCTCCTATCTCGATCTGGGCTACGGTTCCCAGATGCGCTGTTTCAAATATGTCCCACCATCTTCTGTTGAGTCTGAACACCGGAAAATGCTCAAGAGCGATGGGCTGAACGCTGTGCAGCTGCCCCGGGATGAAACCTCCGGTTACCTGCTTTCCGTCATCCATGAAACAAAAATGGTGATAATCCGACGCTTCAAGTCTGAACACGAGGCAAAGACCGTCAAGGAACATGTCCGCGATCTCTTTATCGGGAACAAGATCATGGATCGTGTAATAGGACCCTTTCATGGGCATCACGGCATCTCTCGTGATGTCATAAACTGAAAGCAGGCTGTCGCAGGGCGCGATAATGTTTTCGGGATCGGTATCCGCTTCAAATGCCAGTTTCTTTCTGCTGAAAAAATCGGCGAAGGAGTTATATTCTCTATCGCCGTAAGAAGTCATATCTATTCCGTTTTTCTTTATGAAGCCCGGGATCATCGACCTGGAAGCCTTCGTGTGAAGGTACCACGCAACAAGCCTGAAAACGTGCACCTTCTGCATGAGCTTTAAGATCGCTCTTCCGGGAACATTTGTATAAAAAAGATCAGCTTTCATCACACAACGTCAAAAGATAAGATCACAAAACCAACCTCTACGATGCCGCAAAGCACAACGCAGATCTTTCCGATAAGCTTGGGCTTCTTGAGGGGGATGGGTGTAAGGAAGAGGATCGCCATCACAAAGAGCGTGATGGTCTGAGCTACAGCCGCCTTCCAGGAGAACATCCTGCTTGCCGCATTTACTATAGGGAAGAACAGAGCGGACATGGTCACGGGAAGTCCGTAATAAAGCTCTCTTGAGGAAGTGCTGGTCTTCTGGCGCTCCTGCTCGTCTACGTTGAAATATGCAAGTCTGATAAGTGCGCAAAGCACATAGAGGGAGCTGACCGCAAGGGTAAGGTTGCTGTCGATGTTCATGCTGTATGTGGTCACAGCGGGAAGAACGCCAAAGCAGATGAGGTCGCTTAAGGAATCGATCTGTATACCGAAGGTCTTCTCCTGAACCGTTCTTACTCTTGTTGAAGCAATGGCTCCGTCGAACATGTCGCAGAACCCTGCGATCATAAGGCAGATCACCGCAGCACAGGTATTATGCTCAAGGGCATAAACAATACCCGTAAAACCAACCAGCATTCCGATATAAGTCAGAACGACCGTGTAGTTGTAATAGCCGAGAGGCTTGATCTTGAAATTCATTTTTCTCTCCTTAAAATATCCGTAACTTACTTCTATTTGATCAACGAGAAGCCGAGGCTGTATGCAAGGATGCACCAGGGTTTCCCGAGGATTATGATCCATATGAATTTGCGTGCCGTCATCTTTGATACACCCGTCAGATAACAAAGATAATCATCCGGGAACAAAGGAAGAAGCATGGCCATAAAAAGGAACAGCGTGTAGGATTTGCTCTTGGATGCCCATACCGACCATTTGCGATACTTTTCCGAAGGGAAAAGATCCTGGACCAAGGGCTTTCCGAATTTTCTTGCCAAAAGAAACGCTGCGATAGACCCCAGAGATATCCCGATATAGTTGCAAAGGAAACCCACCAGAGGTCCGAACATGACGGAACCCGCCGCACATCCGAAGAATCCCGGCAGAACAGGGATAACGACCTGTGCCGCTTGGAAAAATGTCAGGATAAACGGTCCGAACACCCCGTATTTACCGATATACTGTTGTAATGATTCAACGGATTTGAACTCGCCGTCAAAATAATCCTTTGCAAGAATGACGATGAATATGAGCACAAAAGCGATAAGAAAAAACGATGCTATCGATATCAGCTTTTGGCGTGCACTCTTGCTCGAGGCTTTTGTATTCCGGGTTTCGTCCGTGCAAACTCCGCCCAGGGATCTTTCAGGTATATCCATCTATGTCCTCCGTAAAAGTGACATGTAACGAACTATAAGCTGCTTTGTTTTATAAGCCGTAAAAAATAGATTAAGGTTTCATTAAAATTTATATAAAATTTGAAATTCAAAAAAAAAGACGCTAAACGCAAAAAAAGAACCCAACGTGCCGTTTCCCGCATTTTGACTCCTAGCATCATGCCAGGTGGGTAACCGCAGCCTGATTTGCTGTCTTCCGCTGCGGCGACCTTCGGATTGATTGAAGAATCTCTTCCGCCAATCCGAAGGCCGGCGATGAAGTTGCGGCCTGACATCCGTCACGCAATTAGGAATCCCGTTTAACGTATCGTAGGTTCAAAATAGCCAGGAGTTGTCGAACACCTCAGGTTCGAACAGAGTATAACATTTTTATCGGTTTATCTCAATATAAAAACCATAAAAATATCCTTACTATTTTTGCTCGTGGATTATACCACAGTACAAAAAAAGCTTCAACCCTTTTTGACGCATTTATGGAGATATGCTAAAATACAGTTATCTTTCGCACCATATTTTATGCGAAATTTATATAAGATGACAAGAAGGCAAAGAACGTGACCAAACCATCGATTCGCTCAAAAATCCTATACTCCGTAATACTTTTCGTTCTGTTTTTGTTATATCTCCTCCTTGGCAGAGATCCCATCTTTCTGCTGACCGGCGGACTCGCAGTCATCCTGTCCGCTGCAGGCTTAAGAGGCTTACAGGAGCTTGCCGAGACACCCGTCACCAAAGAGTCCTCTTCGGGACTTACCGGTGCCGCCTGCCTCTCCCTCTTTCTTTTGAATATTTCGGGCTCTGTCGCATTAATGTCCCTTTCCGGGCTTTTAAAAAACAACGTTGTTGCAAATAACGCCGTATTCATCCCCTTCATCGCGGCACTGCCCGCACTTGTCGTGTGCCTGTTCTACGGCTTCCTGTACGATTCCCAGGGCTTTTCAACATCAGTCATTCCCGCCCTCTCTCTTCAGATGTCGGGATGCATGCTGATCTTTGCATCAACTCATTTCGTTCCGCTCCTCATATCCGTATTTTTTATACTTACGGGGCAGTTCTGCGCGGAAAGCGTTATGGGCTCTCTTCTTAATAATTATACGCCTGCCCATAAGCGCACCGCCTGCTACATCCAAAGATCTTTTGCGGTGCTGGCCGCACCCGGAACGGCTTACCTTCTTTTGAAACTTCCGCTCTTTTCGGGAAGAAATGCTTTTCTTCTTTCGGCAGTACTGGACATAGCGGTTTTCATCTCACTTTCCGCAGTCTATGTGGTGATCCGCACTTCCCACTTCGATCTGTCCACCGAAGCCGGAGAGAACATAGCCCCCAGGATCCTTAAGGAATTTGTCACCCCGTCCGATGCTCCCGTTACCTGGACGGAATACCCGAGACCGCAGTTGAGACGTAAGGAATGGCTGAACCTTAACGGCGTCTGGAAGCTGAACACCAATTCCGTTTACGTTCCCTTCCCTCCCCAGGCGGCACTTGCCTATCACAAGAGCCCCAACACGAATGTACTCTTCTATTCCCGCACCTTCAGTATCCCCGGCGAATGGAACGGCAACCGCATCCTCTTAAACTTCGGTGCAGTGGACCAGACATGTGAAGTACGGGTAAACGGCAAAGTCGTAGGCTCCCATGAAGGCGGCTACCTGCCCTTTAGCTTTGACATTACCGATGCAGTAAACTTCTACTCCGAAAACAGGCTTGAAGTCCACGCCATGGATTTCCTTTCGAAGAAATACCCCTACGGCAAACAGCGCCTGGCACGCGGCGGAATGTGGTATACGCCGGTCAGCGGCATATGGCAGACGGTTTGGCTTGAACCCGTCCCCCGTGCCCATCTTAAACGCATAAAAATAACACCGGATCTTAAAGGCATAAAACTAAAACTCATTGCAGACGGCATACCGGAGACCATAGAAAGATTCCAAATAGACTTAAATCTCCCGGGCGGTCACGTCTGGCACACGGAATTTACCGAAACGCGCATATATATAAATATGGAAGAAGTATATACTTCTCTCGGTCTCACGGAAAAGCCGCGCCTCTGGACCCCCGACAGTCCGTACCTTTATACCATGAAGATCCGCTACGAATCCGACGAGATAGAGACATACTTTGCGCTCCGCACGGTAGAATTAAAAGAGATAAACGGGATCGACCGCGTATGCCTTAACGGCACCCCGGTCTATCTCCACGGCGTCCTCGATCAGGGCTACTATCCGGAAGGCATCTTTACCCCGGCTACGGCAGCCTGCTATGCGAAAGATATCCTCCGCGTAAAGGAGCTGGGCTTCAACTGCCTAAGAAAGCACATAAAGATCGAGCCGGAACTCTTCTATTATTATTGCGATTCCCTTGGTATCCTTGTGATCCAGGACATGGTAAACAACGGTCACTACAGCTTCCTGCGGGATACCATCATGCCGAACATCACAACGAAGTACAAATCCGACGTCGGCAAATGCCATTCGAAGAAGCGGAGCGAATTCTTCATAAACCACTGCAAAGACACGCTCCGCGCCCTTCATAACCACCCTTCCGTCATCGCATATACCATATTTAACGAGGGATGGGGACAGTTTGACAGCGACAGCATCTTTGAGATACTTAAGGCAAAGGATCCCACCCGTCTGTACGATTCCACCTCGGGCTGGTTCGTGCAGAAGAAGAGCGATTTTGACAGCCGTCACCAATATTTTAATAATGTGCTGTTCACTCCTGGAATACGCCCGCTCCTCATCTCCGAATGCGGAGGATTTTCCTACATGATACCCGAGCATTATTTTTCAAAGTACAATCACTTTAACTACGGCATATCCAATTCGCCTAAGGAACTCACCGCTCTCGTACGCAAAATGTACGACGAAATGGTATTACCCATCATCGAAAAGGGCGGATGCGGCTGCATCTATACGCAGCTGTCGGATATAGAGGACGAGACCAACGGGCTTTATACCTATGACAGGAAGATATGCAAGGTCATTAAGGAAGAAATGCTTAAGATCAGGGACGACATCGCGGATCGCATGAAAAACATATGATAAAGTACATTACGGACAGGATCGCTTACATACCTGCGTCGGACGAACCTTTGTCGGCAGATATCGGGCTGATCCTCGGAGATAAAAGAATATACGCTTTTGACACGGGGAACGGAGTGGGGCCGTTAAATGAGCTTCAAGACTTTCTGAAGGGCACGGATAAGGAAGTTTACTGCGTGATATCCCATTTTCACGCGGATCACATGGGTAATCTCTCTCTCATCCGCTATGACAGGCTGTTCGTCGGCGCGCATACATACAAATATTCTCACGCCGGCGAAGTCGTAACATCACCTGTAACTTTTACGGACGGAGTGAATGTGACCGTCCTCCCGCTGCCGTCATCACATGCTAAGGGATGTCTCGCGCTATCCGTAGACGATGAGTATGTGTTCTTAGGCGACGGAACATACCCCGGAACTGTCGGTGAAGAAGCCGTCTATAACCGGGGACTCCTTCAGGAGGAGCTGAACGTGTTAGGATCCATCCCCGCCGACAAATGTCTTCTCAGCCACAAGACCCGCTTTGTATATCCCAAAAGCGTAGTCATCCGTGAACTTGAAAACGTTTATTCCAAACGGCTTCCCGGAGAAGCGTATATTAAAGTATAAAAAAAGCGGGCCGTATGTTGTGCCCGCTTTGATATGTACCCAGAATCCTGGACACATATTTATGAACTAGGCTGAACACATGGATGCTATTCTGTACTTTACAGGTGGCATCCATTTTGTTTTTGCTTGAATTCGTTTGTTATTGTAGTAATCTATATATTCTTCAACA
>JAEEGL014021961.1_pt1 | contig 16237 bp, 15 predicted proteins | sample 9134231 | NCBI WGS metagenome assembly JAEEGL01 (sample SAMN16246548, study PRJNA631951) | gut metagenome | biome: gut microbiome; feature: rumen; material: fiber-attached | host: Bos | place: Iran: Karaj | collected 2018-10
AATGACCTCATAAGATAACAAAAACCCCACAGAAATGGAGAAGAAAAATGGCAGGTTTCAAAGACGTATTTCAGAGAATAGAAGTGAAATATCTGTTGGATGATAAGCAGTACACCGAGCTCATGAAGAGGCTGGAAAACATGGCAGCCATCGACAGCTACGGGAAAACATCCATCTTAAACATATATTTTGATACACCGGACTATAAGCTTATAGAAAGATCACTGGAAAAGCCGGTGTACAAAGAAAAACTAAGGCTCCGTACCTACGGGACAGCAACAGACGATACAAACGCCTTTATAGAGATAAAGAAAAAATACAAGGGTGTCGTTTACAAGAGAAGGATCTCAATGCCATATTACAAGGCTATTGAATATCTTGTAGAGGGAAAGGGTCCGGAAAAGAAGTCACAGATATCTGATGAAATTGATTATTTCATAAAGTATTACAAAGGTATAAGACCAGCCATGGCAATCTCATATGACCGCATAGCAATGGCAGGGATTGAAGATCCTGATCTAAGGATCACCTTTGATACAAATATCAGGTGGAGAACAGAGAACCTTAGCCTTAAGGAAGGCAACAAGGGAAAAGACATATTACTCCCCGGACAGCACTTGATGGAGCTGAAGATCGCTGGAGCAATGTCAATGGAACTGGCAAGGATCCTGGATGAGCTGAACATCAGGAAAACTTCTTTTTCCAAGTACGGAAAAGGCTATATGGAGTACATGTACGGTCAGAGAATGAACATGATGACCGGTCATGCAGCAGTCGGTGCAGAGGAAAGAAAATCAGAGAAGATCGCAAACTTCAGAAAAGCCGTTTAATATCGGCATAGTGTAACAATAAAGATTATTGAAAAAAGGAGATTAAAAAAATGTCAACAACCGACTTATTATTTGGAAGCATAATGACCAACGGAAGCATCACAGGTGCAGCATTTCTTATCGCTACACTGTGCTCCCTGGCTATCGGTGTATTTATCGGCTTTATGTACACCATAAAGAGCAGTTACTCAAAGAGCTATATTATTACTCTGGCTCTTCTCCCGGCAATCGTGCAGATCGTGATCATGCTTGTTAACGGAAATATCGGAGCAGGTATTGCAGTGGCAGGAGCCTTCTCACTGGTAAGATTCCGTTCAGCACCGGGAAGCGGAAAAGAGATCACAAGTATTTTCCTTGCAATGGCAGTAGGTCTTGCAACAGGAATGGGATATATCGGAATTGCAGCTCTTTTCGCAGTTATCATCACTTTAGCAAACCTTATTCTCTCCAACAGCCGATTCGGTGACGGTGTAAATGAAGAAAAGACACTTAAGATCACTGTTCCTGAGGGACTGGATTTTGAGGGAATCTTTGATGATATCTTTGAGAGATACACCTCCAAGGCTGAGCTTCAGGAGGTAAGAACTTCAGGAATGGGAAGCCTTTATAAGCTGAACTACAAGATAGTAATGAGAGCAAAAGCCTCCACAAAGGGCATGATTGACGAGATGAGACAGAGAAACGGAAATCTTGAGATCTGCTGCTCAAGACCTGTAGCAATAAAGGCAGATGAACTTTAAGTATTAACCAAATTTTCGAATATAAAAGACCATTAATCCGAATAAGTTGTCTAATGGTCTTTATTTATTGCCTATTGGCTTATTTTTTGAATATTCTTTGGAAGGACCTTGGGGAGTGTGACTACAAACCTGATGAGCTTGTCCCCGTCTCTTATGGCTTCTATATTACCGCCGTGGGACATGGCTATGGCTCTTGCCACGGAGAGTCCTATTCCGTAACCGCCGGTCTCTCTGCTTCTTGAGGAGTCGGCGCGATAGAACCTGTCAAATAGTCGGTCCAGATTGCCCTGAGGAATACAGTCGCAGGTGTTTGATACTTCAAAGTGGATGTTTTTGTCTTTTGAAAGAATCACATGGATACTTCCGTTGTCAGAGGAGTACTTCATGGCATTGTCTAAGAGGAGGGAGGCAAGCTGATTGATGGCTGACTTATCTCCTGTTATATGGATGCCGTCTTCAATATCCATAAAGTATTTTTTGCCAGATGCCTCTGCCACAGCTTCAAAGGATGTTGCAGTCTCTTTAATTGTAGCACTCATGTCAAAATCCGAGTAGACTACATGCATTCTCTCCTCATCCATTCTGGAGAGTGTAAGAAGATTCTTTACCAGAGCGTTCATGCGCTTAACCTGGTTCTTGATGCTGGTGGACCACTCGCTCTTTCCCGACTCCAGCTCAAGCACATCTACGTTTGCTGATATTACGGCAAGAGGAGTCTTTAGTTCATGTCCGGCATCGGTTATAAAGCGCTTTTGCTTTTCCAGAGACTCCACAACCGGGGCAACAGCCTGTCCGGAGAAAAGAAATACCAGGATAAACATGGCAATAAGTGTAAATGCACCGATGAGAAGGGACTGGGTAAGGAGCTTGTAAGCATTGATGATTCCGGTGGTGATATCTGTAAAGACTATTATCTTTCCTCCGACGGACCTGTCAGCAACCTTGTATCTGTAGGAATGATAGAAGCCCTTTTTCCGAGAGGAGCCGTAAACGTCAGAAGCAAAGGTCTTTGCATCATCCTCTGTGATGGCTGCCACATGCATGGTGTCTACTTCTTCAACCTCACCGGAGCTGTTGTATTTCACCCAGAAATATCTGGACTGGTACGGCATCTCACGGGATCGCATGTCGTTGAGCATTCCAAATGCAAAGGGATCGTTGGGATCCAGGAACATAAAGTCTTTTCTGCCACGGAACCGTTCATCTCCTGTCGATGTATCGGAGTCGCCATCGGGAGGAGGGAGCTGTCTGTTTTCATCCAGCATCATTGGAAAGAACCCATCGTTGGTGGTGAGGATTGACAGCAGGTTATCTGCATCTCTTGTCATCTGATATACGTTTACCAGATTGATAACGGCAATCATGATCACCAGAATAAGGAGCAGGGAGAGCATGGCGGTTATCACGAATTTTTTTCGAAGTTTTTTTACCATAAGGTAGCCTCCTGCTGTCAGGTGGTTTCGTTTATTGAATAGCCTACGCCTCTTGATGCTTTGATCTCACAGGTCGCCTCAAGAGAAGTGAGCTTTTTTCTGAGGTTTGAGATATATACCCAGACCACATTTACGTCGGCTTCACCGTCTGCCCAGATCCTGTCCATGAAATTGTCCACTGAAATTATCCTTCCGGGAGAAGTCATGAGCATCTCCATCATCTGGAATTCTCTGCTGGATAAGTGTATCTTGTCATGGTCAGGGGTGGATAATTCATAGCCGGACCTGTCAAGGGTCAGGTTTCCGCAGGTTAGATTTGCAGGAGAAAAGTCCTCTTTTCTTCTGAGCATTGCCCTTACTCTTGCCAGAAGCTCGCCCATATCAAAGGGCTTTGGAAGATAGTCGTCGGCTCCAAGATCAAGCCCCTTTATCCTGTCATCTACTTCAGTTTTGGCTGTAAGGAATAAAACCGGAGTGGAAAGTCCTTTCTCTCTTATCTTTTTAAGGACTTCCATGCCATCCATTCCGGGCATCATGATATCCAGGATTATTCCGTCGTATTCCCCTGTAAGGGCATAATCCAGGGCATCAGTTCCGTTATAAACTGCATCTACAGTGTAATTACTGTGTTTCAGAATTGCCACAAGAGCATTTGACAGCTCTTTTTCATCATCCGCTAAAAGAAGTCTCATAATATAACCTCGCTTAGATATATTTCACATACAATTTTATCATAATGGAGGCAACAGTTTTTAAAATAAATGTATAATATATTTATGAAAAACGTGGGATTAAAATGGAAAATTGTTGGGGGAATGCTACTGTTTTGCCTTCTTTTTAATCTGGCAGCCTGGTGCAGTGCGTCCTTTTCAGATTTTTATACAGACAGGATCTTTCCCGTGTTAACAGGAGGCTATGCCAGGTTCACCAGTCTTTTTCCCTTTTCTGTGGGAGAGATAATGCTGGCGATAATACCTGTTCTGGTAATTGCGCTTTTAATAACCCTTATAATGAGGCGCTTCTTTTTATGGAAGGCAATGCCGGTACTGATATCGGTGGTCATGGTCATAATGTCTTTAAACTGCTTTGTGCTCTACCATTGCACGCCCATGAAGGCAGCAGCTGATACGAAGACTGAGTATGATCTTCAGGAACTGGCAGCCCTACGGGACTACATCGTGACTAAGTGCAATGAGCTTTCTCTTGATATGGAAAGGGATCAGAAGGGCAACGTCATTTACAGCGGGAATATGGCAGAGACTGCCAAAAAGGCAATGCTTGGGATTTCTGACCGCCAAAAGAGGCTTAATGGCTTCTATGTAACGCCCAAGGCGCTTACGTTTTCCGGATTTATGAGCCAGCAGTACATGCAGGGGTACTACTTCCCTTTTTCCATGGAGGCTAACTATAATGACGAAATGTACATTATGAACAAGCCCTTTACCATGTGCCATGAGCTTTCCCACACCCACGGATATATCTATGAGGACGAGGCAAATTTTCTGGGGTTTCTCTCATGTATAGAGTCCGGGGATCCTGTGTTTGAGTACAGCGGATATCTGGGGGTTCTCAACTACGTCAACAACGATTTCTACAAGGCTGTGGATAAAGAGACTTATAAGTCACACGTTGTCATCACTGATCTGGTGAGATATGACAATCAGTTTCTCACGGATGAAGCCTGGAAAAAGGTTGAAGACAACGCAGTTCTGGATACCGAGGCAGTAAAAAGAGCTGCAGATACCTTTATAGATACTAATCTAAAGGTGAACGGTGTTTCTGCGGGAAAGGTAAGTTACACTCACGTGGTGGCGCTTTTACTGGACTATTACAATGAAAATCCCTATAATTGAGAAATAGAGTCAAAATAGAGGACTCATATTTAGAGATATTTTTGGAGAGAGTATATGAAAAACAAAAACCTGATAACAGGCATTCTTATATCAGCTCTGGGGCTTATGCTGATGGCTTGCGGGACATCGGAACTTAAGATAAAAGAGGTTGAGGAAGCAAGAAATCTTATGATCCAGGCCAAGCAGGCTGCGGAACTGACATACCTTGATATTACGGACCCGACAAACGGCAGTGCTTTGGTGGAGCTGGCTGAAAAGGAAGCAGAGATCGAGGCGGTGGACCTTAAGAAATTAAAGGAAGATGAGCTTGATGCGTTACTTCCTCAGATTACCGAGCTGACAGAGCAGTATCAGAGCCTGGGAAAAGAAATGTCAGATGTTCTTACCCAGGAGACCGAGAGAAAAGAAGAGAAGGCAAAGCATTCCTGGAGGGATGTTTACTTTATAAACAAAACCGGGCTTAACCTTACGAAGATTGTTCTTCATGATCTGACCACCGGCTCATACAGCGACAATTATATCGGAGAGGGAGTAACTCTTCTGGACGGCTATACTCTGATGGGAGTAAGCCTGGATCTGTATGAGGGCAGCAGTGAGTGGGAATTTGTAGTGACAGACGAGGGCGGAACAGACCATGTTCTTAACTGTGAGGATCTTAGTCAGCTCAAGGAATCCGGAACGTCACTTTACCTGAATTATGATCCAAAGACAAATGAAGGAAGTGTAGCGGAACAGAACTAGGAAAAACAAAGAAAACCCTGACGCAGTGATGCGCCAGGGCTTTTTTATACATATCTTAAATTGTAATTCCGAAAAGGTCGATCAGCATTCCTGAAACAGTTCCTATTACGAAAAGAAGGATAGCTGTGTTGAAATTGGCTTTTCTTTCAGGATTGACACGGAACAGTACAAGGAGTCCTATTCCGGCGCCTACGAGAAGTCCTGACATCATGGTTCCCAAGGTAATCAGCTGGTCTAAATAGAGCTTTGTGATGATAACAGAAGGAGCACAGTTGGGAATAAGCCCTATAAGTCCTGCCAGGATGTGGCTTATGATCGGATTGGTCTTTAAAAGCATTGAAAGCCTGTCTTCTCCGATTAACTCGATAATAGCATTAAGAATCAGAGTCAGAACAAGGACAAAGAGGAAAATGTGGATGGTATGAACCATGGCACTCCTTGCGATACCAAAAAAGCCGCCCTCTTCATCATCGTCGCAATGACAGTGCTCTTTCTCGCACAGATCTCCGATACGTACCGGGTCTTCATCTGCTTTGTTGTGGGATCTGTGATGCATATGAACAACAAAATCGATTATGAATCCGGCAGTGATACCAATGACTGCCTTTATAATGAGAATTTTTATCATCGTCTGCACAGGAAAATGCTCGGAGATAAGAAGTGGTATCATCTCATCAGATGTCGAAAGATAGATGGCAATCAATGTACCAAGGGTTATTACTCTTCCGGCATACAGGTTCGAAGCGGCCGCAGAAAAACCACACTGCGGAAAGATTCCAAAAAGTCCGCCGATAAGAGGCCCGAAGTGTTCAGTTTTTTGTACAAGGGATGAAGTATATTCCTGGGTTTTATGCTCAAGATACTCCATTGCAAGGTAGGTTAAAAATAAAAAAGGAAGGATCTTGACGGAATCTATGATAGCGTCAAGAACGATGTCTAGGATAAGTTCCATTTTGATCTCCTGTCTGTGAAAAAACCCTGTAAACAATGAGTTTACAGGGCTACAAAAAGCGGGTGATGGGAATCGAACCCACGTATCCAGCTTGGAAGGCTGGTGTTCTACCATTGAACTACACCCGCTTGGTACTGACAAGTAGATATTCTACTTAACTTTTTATGGATTGTCAAGCTCTTTTATGGTAAACTTTGTCTTGACTGTCGAGACATTGAATTAGAAAGGAAAAAGATATGTCAGAAAACCACTTATTACAGGTAAAAGATTTATCAGTTTCAATTGATAATGAATTGCCTATTCTTCATAACATCAATCTTGATATCAAGCCAGGAGAGACTCATGTTCTCATGGGACCCAACGGTGCAGGAAAGTCCACTCTTGGATTTACCCTTATGGGAAATCCCCACTACTGTGTGACCGGAGGAAACATTTTATTTGAGGGCGAGGATATCACAAATATTTCTGCAGATAAAAGAGCTAAGGCAGGAATGTTTTTATCCTTCCAGAATCCATACGAGGTTCCGGGAATTTCACTTGGAAGCTTCATAAGAAATGCTTACCATGCACAGACAGGAGCTCCCGTTAAGCTTCTTGCATTCCAGAAGTCATTAAAGGCAGCTATGCAGCTTCTTTCCATGGATGAGTCTTATGCAGACAGAGATCTTAACGTAGGATTTTCCGGCGGTGAAAAGAAAAAGGCTGAGATCCTTCAGCTCCTTATGCTGAACCCTAAGTTTGCGATCCTTGATGAGACAGACTCAGGTCTTGACGTAGACGCGGTTCGTACTGTTTCAAAGGGAATCGAGGAGTACCAGAAGAAAAAGGATGGAGCACTTCTTATCATCACCCACAGCACAAAGATCCTGGAGTCACTTCATGTTGATTACACTCATGTGCTTGTAAAGGGAAGCATTGTCCACACAGGAGACGGAACACTTGTTGATGAGATCAACGAGCATGGTTTCGAGAAGTTTGTAAAAGAGGATTAAGATGGCAGAACAAAAGCAGGTAGTAGCGGATATTGACCGCAGCTTATATGATTTTAAGGATATAGAAAGCGATAAAGACTTTTATCGTATGGCAGAGGGTCTCACCAAGGAGACAGTCCTTAAGGTCTCCGAGGAGAAGAATGACCCTGACTGGATGAGGGACTTCAGACTTCAGTGCCTGGATCTCTACAATAAAATAGATGTTCCCGACTGGGGGCCAAGTATAGAGGGTCTTGATATGGACAAGATCTCTTCATATGTTAGACATAAGTCTGATATGAAGGGCAAGTGGGAAGATGTTCCCGAGGATATCAAGAACACCTTTGAGAGACTTGGAATCCCACAGGCAGAGAGAGAGTCTCTTGCCGGTGTTGGAGCGCAGTACGACTCAGAGCTGGTTTACCACAACGTCAAGGATGAGGTTGCAGCTCAGGGTGTTATTTACACGGATCTTGAGAGCGCCTTAAGGGGTGAGTATGCAGACATGATAAAGACTCACTTCATGAAGCTTGTGCCTCCCACAGACCACAAGTTTGCAGCACTTCACGGAGCTGTATGGTCCGGTGGATCCTTTGTATATGTTCCAAAGGGAGTGAAGGTGGATATTCCCCTTCAGTCTTACTTCAGATTAAACGCAGCAGGTGCCGGACAGTTCGAGCACACGCTTATCATAGTTGATGAGGGAGCAGATCTTCATTTCATCGAAGGTTGTTCCGCACCTAAGTACAACGTGGCTAATCTTCATGCAGGCTGCGTTGAGCTCTATGTCGGGAAAAATGCCAGACTCAGATATTCAACCATCGAGAACTGGTCAAAGAACATGTACAACTTAAATACAAAGAGAGCAATAGTGGAAGAGAACGGAATAATGGAGTGGGTTTCAGGTTCTTTTGGCTCCCACACTTCATATCTCTACCCTATGACTATCTTAAAGGGCGATAACTCCAAGATGGAATTCACAGGAATCACCTTTGCCGGAAAGGGTCAGAACCTTGATACCGGAGCAAAGGTAGTTCATCAGGGTGAAAGGACAGCTTCCGTTATAAACACCAAGTCCATCTCCAAGGATGGCGGAATCGGAACCTACAGAAGCAGTGTTATCATTCAGAACTCAGCAAAGAGAGCAAAGGCATCAGTATCCTGCGATTCTCTTATGCTTGACAGCATTTCAAGGGCGGATACGATCCCCGGAATGGACATTCGCACCAATGATGCAGATGTGGGACACGAGGCTAAGATCGGAAGGATCAGTGATGATGCCATTTTCTATCTCATGTCCAGAGGAATCAGCGAGGAGGATGCGAAAGCCATGATCGTCAGCGGCTTTGCAAATCCTGTTTCAAAGGAGCTTCCACTGGAGTATGCGGTTGAGATGAACAATCTGATCAAGCTTGAGATGAGCGGAAATGGCTGATAAGAGGAAAGACAGATGAACAAAGATATAAATATGAGGGTAAATGTGCTGCCGGTTCTTACATACAATTTTTTGCATGTAAATGACAGCAACCTTCAGATAAGCGATTTTAATATAGAAAGCCTGGCTTCTCCCAAGGCTGTCGAGCTTCCTGCCGGTGTCAGTGTCAAAGCGGGAGTTTCTTTTGAAGAAGCAGGTGAGATATTTAGAACAAACAAGGACAGGATTCTTTGCCCCAAAGAGGATTCTGTGATGCCAAACGGTGATACATCCGAGAGGGATTTGTCACAGGCAATAAGGACAGGTATGGGAGCAGATGTTGACGCTCTTATGATGAATATGGGCGTTACTGCTGATATCTATACCGTTGAAGAGGGTGTAAAGGCTGAAAAGCCTGTCGTTATCAGATATGATATGGAAAATGCTCAGGGAAATCTTTCTTCTCAGGTTATCCATGCAAAGAAGGATTCTGAAATGACCGTTATCATGGTCTATACTTCTGTAAAGGAGGCAGCAGGTCTTCTTGGAGTCAGCACAAGACTTTTTGCTGAAGAGGGCGCAAAGATAAATCTGATAAAGGCTCAGACTCTGGGTGATGGATTTATCCACTTTGATGATATCGGCGGTGCCTGCCTTAAGGACGGAGAGATTGATCTTATAACTCTCGAACTTGGTGCAGAAAAGGTATGGAACAGTGCCTACGTTACTCTTTCAGAGAAAAATGCAGTATTTGACAGCAATATGGGTTATCTTTGCAGGAATGACCACAGCCTTGATATGAACTATGTGGCTGATCAGAGAGGAAAGAAAACCGTAAGCTCCATGAAGTTTAAGGGCGTTCTTATGGATGAGGCTAAAAAGTCATTCAGAGGAACCATCGATTTCAAGAACGGAAGCTCAGGATCTGTAGGAGACGAGCAGGAGGATGCGCTTCTTCTTTCAGATGATGTTATAAACAAAACCATGCCGGTTATCCTCTGCCAGGAAGAAGATGTAGAGGGAAGGCACGGTGCAACAATCGGTCAGCTCGGTGAGGATCTTCTATTCTATATGCAGACCAGAGGTATTGACGAGGACGAAGCTAAGAGGATAATGATCAAGGCTAGACTTGAGAGCGTTGCAAGGCTTATTCCGGATCCTGAAATCATGCAGAAGACCCAGTATTATATTCAGAACATCATTTGATGGTTTTTTAGGAGAAAAAATGAAAACGTTCAAGGATTATCGCGAGGATTTTGACATACTTAAATCCGGCGAGTACGTATATTTTGATAATGCAGCTACATCTCAAAGGCCCAGACAGGTCCTTGATGCAGTAACAGAGTTTTACAAAACATCCAATGCCAATCCACTTAGAGGCCTGTATGACTGGAGCATGGAAGCGACTGAGAGGTACGAGGGTGCCAGAAAGACTGTCGCTGGTTTTATCGGTGCTTCCTCAACAGAGGAGATCATCTTTACCAGGAACACTACTGAGTCCATCAACCTGGTGGCATACAGTTACGGAATGAACAACGTAAATGAGGGCGACGAGATCGTCATTACGGTCATGGAGCATCACAGCAATATGCTTCCCTGGCAGATGGTGGCAAAAAAGAGAGGCGCAAAGCTTGTTTATCTTGAGCCCTTAATGGATGGAACTATCACAAAGGAAGAATACGAAAAGAAGATCACGGATAAGACTAAGATTGTTTCCATCGGTCATGTTTCTAATGTCATGGGTGTCACAAATCCGGTGAAGGAAATTGCGGAATATGCTCATTCTAAAGGCGCTGTGGTAGTTGTGGATGGTGCTCAGTCCGTTCCTCACATGGCAGTAGATGTAAAAGATCTTGGCTGCGACTTCTTTGCTTTTTCCGGTCACAAGATGATGGCCCCAATGGGAATAGGAGCTCTTTACGGCAGAAAAGCTCTTTTGGAGAATATGGATCCATTCCTTACTGGCGGAGAAATGATAGAGTACGTCACAAGGGAAGATGCAACCTATGCAGAGCTTCCACATAAGTTTGAGGCAGGTACCGTAAATGCGGGAGACGCTGTAGGACTTGAGGCAGCGATCAAGTATATTAAGGAAATTGGGTTTGAGGCCATTGAAGCCCAGGAGAAGAAGCTCACAAGGCTTATCATGGAAGGCCTTAAGCAGATGCCTTACATCAAGGTATTTGGCTCTGAGGACCCTGACAAGCACTGTGGTATTGTAACCTTTACAATGGATGGGGTTCATCCCCACGACATGTCATCGGTATTAAATGATGATAAGGTGTGTGTAAGAGCAGGACATCACTGTGCACAGCCCCTTATGCAGTTCATTGGAGCAGGTTCTACAGCAAGAGCCAGCGTTTATTTCTACAACACTGAAGAGGAAGTAAAGGTATTTTTAGACAAGCTTTCAAAGGTAAGGGAGGTCATGGGCTATGGAGCTTAAACAGTTATATCGTGAGATAGTTAATGAGCACAATCTTCATCCGGTTCACAAAAAGACCATCGAGAACCCTGATCTCGTTATGAGAGGGGTTAACCCAAGCTGCGGAGATGATATCACCTTAAGCCTTAAGATAAAGGACGGTGTTATTGTCGATGGAGGTTATGAGGGCTCAGGATGCGCCATTTCACAGGCATCTGTGGATATGATGGTGGACCAGATCATCGGTAAGAACAAGGAAGAGGCAATTAAACTTGCAGGAACCTTTATGGGAATGATAAAGGGCGAGATCACTGACGAGGAAGTCATTGAGGAGCTGGACGAGGCAGCAGCGCTGCAGGATGTGGCTCATATGCCCGCCAGAGTAAAGTGCGCCGTTCTTGGATGGCATACAATGCAGGAAATGCTGGAGAACCCTGAGAAGGCGCAGGGGTGAGAAGACGTAATGAGCCATGCCACTCGAAACGGACGAGCCGTTTCTCGTTCGCGATAGTTGCTATATGGACATAATAAAACACGCTGAATATCAAGTGGACTTGATTCAGCGTGTTTTTTATGTCCGCACAGCTCATTATATACGCGGAGATGAGCCATGCCGACATACTCGAAAACCGCAGAGCGGTTTCCTCGTTGTCGCGGCATTCGCCGTATGGGAAATGAGAAAATGTAATAACATATGAGCCATGCCGACATACTCGAAAACCGCAGGGCGGTTTCCTCGTTGTCGCGGCATTCGCCGCATTGGAAATGAGAAAATGTAATAGTATATGAGCCATGCCGACAGACTCGAAAACCGCAGAGCGGTTTCCTCGTTGTCGCGGCATTCGCCGTATGGAAATAAAAAAATCAGTATCAGAATGTGAGCGAGCTCCCATCTGCTACTGATTTTTCTATTTCCGCATGGCTCATTTTTCGCGCAAAAAAAGTACCATCCCCACAGGAATCTACCTGCGAAAACAGTACTCGGCGTGCACCGCCAGGGTCTCGAACCCTGGACAACCTGATTAAGAGTCAGGTGCTCTACCAACTGAGCTAGCGGTGCATTCGTTCTTAACGACAAGTGATATCTTACTACGGTCTGAAGAGAAATGCAAGTACTTTTTTTAAAAATTTTGAAAAAAATTAGAAACTCTGATTTTATGCGGTTTTCAGGGGCGCTCTTTTGTGTTATTTTATATTAGGAAAACTTTTCGGTTAGGTTTTTTGGAGGTTAAATGATATTTGATACACACGCTCATTATGATGATGAGCAGTTTGATCAGGACAGGGAAGAGCTTCTTTTGTCTATGAAGGAAGCAGGAATCGGAAATATAGTCAATGTGGGAGCCAATATGGCTTCTTCCGAAAGAGCATTGGAACTGTCCGATCAGTATGATTTTATATATGCGGCTGTGGGTGTTCATCCCAGTGACAGCGCAGAACTTAATGATGAGAATATAGAGAAGCTAAAGAGCATGAGCGCGCATGATAAGTGCGTTGCAATTGGAGAGATCGGCCTTGATTATTACTGGCCGGAGCCGGACCACGAGCTGCAGAAAAAGTGGTTTAGAAGGCAGCTAAAGCTTGCCGGAGAAGTAAAAAAGCCTGTGATCATCCATTCAAGGGATGCGGCGCAGGATACCGTCTCTATATTAAGAGAAGAAAATGCAGGAAGTCTCGGAGGCGTTGTCCACTGCTTTTCATATTCAAAAGAAATAGCGCAGGAATGTGTGGATATGGGCTTCTATATAGGAATAGGCGGAGTCCTGACCTTTAAGAACGGCAGAAAGCTTAAGGAGACGGCAGAGGCTATTCCGATAGAGAAGATTCTCTTGGAAACAGATTGCCCTTATCTGGCGCCGGAGCCAAACAGGGGTAAAAGAAACAGCTCCCTGTACCTTCCTCTTGTGGTTAAAGCTCTTTCTGAGATCAAGGGCATTAGCGAGGAAGAAGTGATTCGGATCACGGAAGAAAACGCCAGAAGAATGTATAAATTATAATTTGCGAGGTTTATATGGCATATTTGGGAAATGCAGCACGGACAAAAGAGGTGCTGGCGAAGTACAACATGAGTGCCAAAAAGAAGTTCGGGCAGAACTTTCTTATAGACAGCGGTGTCCTTGAGGGCATTGTGGAGGCAGCAGGCGTGACAGAAAGCGACTGCGTCCTGGAGATTGGCCCGGGTATAGGGAGTCTTACCCAGTACCTGGCTGAGTCCGCAGGTAAGGTCGTGGCAGTTGAGATAGACAGAGGCCTTATCCCGGTACTTCAGGATACTCTTTCGGAGTATGACAACGGCACGGTGATCAATGAGGATGTCCTTAAGGGTGATATCGAAGAGATAGTGAAGAACTACAATGATAACAGACCTATCAAGGGAGTGGCTAATCTTCCTTATTACATCACAACACCGATTATCATGAAGCTCTTTGAGAGCGGAGCACCTATTGAGAGTATTACTGTTATGGTGCAAAAAGAGGTGGCGGACAGAATGTCAGCAACTCCCGGCAACAAGGACTACGGATCACTTTCTCTTGCGGTGAGCTTTTACGCCGAGGCAACGAAGGTTCTGGATGTTCCGCCAAGCAGCTTTATACCACAGCCCGGTGTGGGATCTGCTGTTGTTAAGCTGGCAAGATACCCTGAGCCGGTGGTAAGTGTAAGGGACGAGAAGTACATGTTTGATATCATAAGGACTTCTTTTAACCAGAGGAGAAAAACACTTTCCAACTCCCTGTCATCTAACCCGTCTTTAGGGGTTTCCAGACAGGAGGTTCAGGACGCACTGCAGAAAATGGGGATGGATGAAAGAGCAAGGGGTGAAATACTAAGTCTTGAGCAGTTTGCAGAGCTTTCCGATATTTTACAAAGCATAGACGCTATGATAAACTAACACTAGATATAGTATTTTTTGTTCCAAAGAGGTGAATATTTTGGATAAAGTTGAGTACAAAATCCGAGCCGATGAAATAAGGGCTTTGATTGGGGAAGGCAGATTTGCCGAAGCAGTAAAGATAGCAGATACCATAGACTGGAAGCGTGTAAAGAGTATAAACATGCTCTGCACCATCAGTGACCTATATAAGATAAACAGACGCTATACGGAGAGTAAGGATGTTCTCCTTATGGCTTATGACAGACACCCTACTTCCCGCCCGATTGTCTATTCGCTTTGCGAGCTGGCGATCAAGATGGGAGAATTTGTTCAGGCGGTAGAGTACTACAAGGAATTTGTAAGGATTGCTCCCAGGGATACAGGCAGATATATCCTTCAGTACAAGCTTTATGAGGCACAGGAGGTCAGCCTAGAGGAGAGAATAGCTGTCCTTGAGGAGTTCAAGAAGCACGATTACCGTGAGAGATGGGCATATGAACTGGCTTATCTTTATCACAGGGTTGGACTTACCACAGAGTGTATAGAGGAATGTGACGAGATGTTCCTGTGGTTTGGCGAGGGCAGATACGTTATGAAGGCGCTGGAGCTTAAAGCGCTGCATGAGCCTCTTTCTCCTGAACAGCAGGATCGTTACACAAGATATAAACAGAGCCATGGCGGAATGGTTGATGCGTCCATCGTCAATGAGAAGGATGAAGTCGGTAAGGACGAGACCAGGACTGTTGAGATCAAGCAGCCTACAAAGGAGATGCCTCCTGTAACTGATGAGGTCATAGCTTCATATAACATGGGCGCAGCTGCGCAGGAGATTCCTGCGGAGGACCTTGGACAGACAAGAGAGTTTGAGGAGATTGTTTATCCTCATATCAGCGAGATAAAAGAGCCATCAGTTGATGTAAGTACCTTCAATACCATGAATCTTCAGGAGTCTTTGGCTCAGAGCCTCAGGGAAGCTCTCAGTGAGGACGATGGGGAGGACGAGGAAGACACAAAGGTATTTGATCCGATAAAGCAGCATACTGCCGATGTAGCTACCGGTGTCGGTGTTCAGCCCATAACCGAAGAGATCTATGAGGTTTCAGAGGAAACGGACTCAGATGAAATGGACACAGAGGAGGATATTCAGGAGGCTGAAGAAGCAGAAAACTCCGATATCATTCCTGACACAACAGAAGAGATAGATGAGGCAGAAAGCCTTGAAGATACAGAGGAGATACACTTTAGCGACATTTCCGAGGCACTTGAGGAGCAGGCTGCTTCTCTTGATGAGGCTTTGGAGGAGGAAGTGCGCGAGAAAGAAGCTTCTGCAAATGGGATGCAGGAGGTCTTTTTCGAGACCAGACCTCAGATGGGCATTGAGATCAAGTATGGCGGAAATGGCCCCATCCTTGGAGAGGAAAAGATATCTGAAAGCCCGGTAGAGCCAGCTATTATGGCGCAGGCTATGGAAGCTGAGGAAGAAGTTTCTGAAGAGGAGGAAGAGAAGGAGCAAAATCCTGTAATTCAACCTTTCAGGACCGTAACCTATGAGCAGAAGCCTCTTGAGGAGGAAGTGCCCGGAGCTGTTATCCATCCAAATGCCAGCTACCAGATGCACAGTCACTTTGAAAACATGCTGGCGCAGGAGCCTGACGGCCAGATCAGTCTTGCTGTGGAGCCTGAACCCGCCGTTGAAAAGCAGATTACCGGCCAGATCAGTATCGCTGAGTACCTTGAGAACTGGGAACAGTTCAAGAAGGATCAGCAGCAGAAACAGCTGGAGAGAGTAAAGAAGAGAGTTGCCGATGAGACCGGCGATATGTTCTCGGAGTTCGACGAGAAAACAAAAGCCGGACTTCAGGAGAAGATAGAGAAGGCAATCACGGATGCCATTAAGAAAGACAGAAGTGAGAGATATTCCGGCAGAAATGACTGGAGTGTGAAGCGGGAAGATAAGATAAACGCCGCCATTGATGAAGTAATTGAGCAGGACGGCGCTGTACCTC
>JAEEGL014621540.1_pt1 | contig 16237 bp, 12 predicted proteins | sample 9134231 | NCBI WGS metagenome assembly JAEEGL01 (sample SAMN16246548, study PRJNA631951) | gut metagenome | biome: gut microbiome; feature: rumen; material: fiber-attached | host: Bos | place: Iran: Karaj | collected 2018-10
CTTAGAGCAGACTTCCACGCGAATATCCTTCTTCGTAGAACCTGTCTCAATCACATTACCGCAGGCGCATTTGATAGTAGTCTGCTGATAATTGGGATGGATTCCTTCCTTCATTGCTCTTGTTCACCCCTTTCCGGTTCACTTGTCGATTGTGGTCGCCCACAAACGCAACGGTAATGATAGCACACTTCTTTGTGGATTGCAAGCATTTTTTTGCGGAATTCACAGGGAAATTTCCCGCCCTGTGGCGAAGAAATACAGCCACTTTTCCGCCACCGGGCGCTCCAGCACCCGGGTGAGAGCGGCGGCGTAGGCCTCCAGCTGAGGGCGGTAGCTCTCGGCGCGCTCCGCCTCGCCGCCGGGCAGGATGCGGTCGGTCTTGAAGTCCACGATCACCAGCCCCTCGGATGTGTCGAAGGCGCAGTCCACCACGCCCTGGAGCAGCATCTCCTCATCCTCCGCCGCGGGATCGTACAGTGCGGCGCTCATCAGCAGGGCGAAGCGGTACTCCCGGTACACCGTCTCCGCTTCGGCGATCCGCCTGCCCAGAGGCGAGCGCAGGAAGGCGGCAATGGCGGCGCAGTCCACCGCCTCCGCCTGCTCCGGCGTCATCAGGCGGCGCGCCGCCAGATCGGCGATCCGGGCGGCCACAGCCGATTCGTCAGCGGCGGCAAAATCCACAAACTGCATGGCAAGGTGCATGGCGGTGCCCCGCTGGGCGCCGGTGAGCTTCCGCTCCCTTTGCAGAAACCGGGGTTTTTCAAAGCCGGGGGTCCGGTAAGGCGCCGGCGCGCCCTCGGCGATCTCCAGATCCAGTTCCCGGCCCTTGAGCTGGGTGGCGGTGATCTTGGTGGGGATCACCGTGGCGCGGTCATGGGCATAGCCGCGCCAGAGTACGGCGGGATCAAAGGCCTGCTCCTTCTCCGGCTCCGCCTCCTCGGCGGCGGAGAATGCTTCGGCGGAGAAGTTCTCCCACACCCGGACAGTCCAGCCGGGGGCGGACACCGGCTCATCGGCGCTCTCCAGCTCCGCCCAGCGGCGGATGGGCTCGCCCTCCCGGGCGCAGAGCAGGGGCAGCAGCACCCAGTCGCCCAGGCTGCCGCACCCCGCCGCCACCTCCGGGTCTGCCGGATAGGTGGCCAGCCCCGCCAGATCCCGCACGTGGGAGCGGGCATTTTTCATGCAGTCCACCAGAATCAGCTTCTCGCAGGCACGGGTCATGGCCACGTACAGGATCCGCATCTCCTCGGACTTGCTCTCCCGGTCCAGCCGCATGGCGATGGCGGACTTGGCGGCGGTGTCGTACCGGATACGGCGATCCAGATCCACGCAGTCGGGACCCAGCCCCAGCTCCGGATGGACCAGCACCGGGTCGGACAGGTCGTTTTTATTGAAGGGCTTGTGGAGATCCGCCAGGATCACCACGGGGAATTCCAGGCCCTTGGATTTGTGGACGCTCATGAGGCGCACGCCGCCGCCCATGTGCCGCGTGCTGGGCGCCGGAGCCTCGCCCCGGTCCAGCAGGCTGCGCAGATGGGTGACGAAATCGAACAGGCCGCCCTTCCCCCCTGCCGCCATGGATGAGGCGTAGGTAAACAGAGCGATCAGGTTGCTTCTGCGCTGCTCCCCGTCCTCCATGGCGCCGAACACCGCCAGGGCGTGGCAGTCCGTATAGATGCGCCAGATCAGGCTGTCCACCGGCAGATCCCGGGCCGCCTCACGGAGAGAGTCCAGCGTGGCACGAAAGGCTGCCGCGTCCTCGCTCTCGTCCAGGCAGAGGGCGCCGTAGTAGTCCCCGTTGGGGCTCAGCGCGCGGATCTGGGCCAGCCGGTCCGGCGTAAAGCCGAACAGAGGCGAGCGCATCACGGCGATCAGCGGCACGTCCTGCCGGGGATTGTCGATGATCTGCAGGAAGGAGAACAGCACCGCGATCTCCAGCGCGGCGAAAAAGTCCTCGTTCTCATCCCCGGCGAAGGGGATATTCTCCCGGGCCATGGCGGCGGCATAGGCGCCCAGCCGCGCGCCGGGGGCACGCATGAGGATGACGATATCCTCCGGACGGACGGGGCGGAAGCCCTCGCCGTCCTGGACGGGATACCCCTCGTCCAGCATCCGCCGGATCCGCCGGGCCACGAACCGGGCCTCCGTATCCGTCCGGTCCACGGTCTCCTCCTCCGTGTTGGTCACGGATATCAGGTGGAATTCCGTGTCCGTATCGGTGCGGGGCAGGTAGTAGTCCGCCCCAAAGTAGAGCCGCTCATCCTCGCCGTAATCCATCTCGCCCATGGCGCGGGAGAGGATGCCGCCGAAGACGAAGTTGGCCGCATCCAGCACCTGCTGCCGGGAGCGGAAATTGCTCTGGAGCAGGACCTTGCGGGGCTCTCCCTCCCCCGCCTGCTCCGCGTTGGGATAGGCGTTGTATTTCCGCAGAAAGATGGTGGGGTCCGCCAGGCGGAAGCGGTAGATGCTCTGCTTCACGTCGCCCACGGCGAACAGCCTTTCCCCGTTGCCGGATACGGCGCGAAAGACGCAGTTCTGCACCTCGTTGCTGTCCTGGTACTCGTCCACCATCACCTCCCGGTAGCGGGCGGCTACGCGGTCTCCAAGCTCCGTGGGCGCGCCGTTTTCATCCAGCAGAAGCTCCACAGCCAGGTGCTCCTGATCGGAGAAATCCACGCAGTTGCGCCGCACCTTCTCCGCCCGGTAGGCGGCGGAGAAGTCCTCCATCAGCGCAAGCAGCGCCAGCATGGCCGGCGCCATGGCACCGAGATCCGAAAGATGCTCCGCCGAGGTCACCCGGTAGGGCGCCAGCAGCTTATCGTTGACCTCCTTCCGGCAGCGGTCCCACACCGCCTTGGCCCGGTCCTTGCGGGCTGCCAGGCTCTTGTCCGTCACGGGGCGCAGCTTGGGAAATTCCACCGCCAGGCGGCCCATGGCGTCCCAGCCGTCCTTGGCGGCGGCGCCGAACCGGCGCAGCTGATCCGCCACGTCCAGAAACTGGGGGCCGTATTTCTCCCAGATGCCGGGGTATTCCTGAAAATCAAGGGCTTCCCGCTCCAGGCGCTGCGCCCAGAACCCGGCGCGGCGCACCGTGTTCTCCATCAAAACCTGCCCGTAGGGCGTGTCCGCCAGGTCGCCGGGGAGGTTTTCCCAGATCCGCCCGGTCTCACGCAGCCAGCGCAGCGGATAGGGGTGGCTCTGGAGCTTGCTGTAGAGCTGCAGCACCAGCGCCTCCAGCGCCCGGTCGTCCCGTCCCGCGCCCAGCGTCCGGGCCAGCAGCTCGGCCCTCTCATCGCCGCCCTCCAGCTTCTCATAGAAGCGGTCCAGCACCCGCTGCAGCACACGGACACGCAGCAGCTCCGCCTCCGGCTCGTCCAGAACCCGGAAGTCCGGCGTCAGGCAGCGGTCCTCCACCGGGCCCAGCAGGTGGACGTTCTCCCGCAGCAGCGTGACGCAGAAGGCGTCCACCGTCTTGATATCCGCCTGATAGACCCGGAACATCTGGCGACGCAGATGGGCGTCCTCCGGATGATCCGCCACACGGCGGCTCAGCTCCGCGGCGATCTTGCTGCGCAGCTCCGCGGCGGCGGCTTTCGTATAGGTGATGATGAGGAAATCGTCCACGTTCCAGTGCTCTTCTGCCATATAGGCGAACAGCCGCTCCACCAGCACCTTCGTCTTGCCGGAACCGGCGGCGGCCGACACCAGCAGCGCGCCGCCCCGGTCGTGGACCGCCACGCTCTGCCGGGGCGTCAGTCTGATCTCAGCCATGGCTCTCCTCCTCTCCCGTCTCCCGGTCGATAAACGCCCAGAACTCCTCGGTTTTCGGCTTGTGCAGATAGTGCCACCTGTCGCGGCTCTCATCAAAGTTGCAGGCCGCGGCAAAGGGACAGTAGGCGCAGGCGGTCTTTCCGGGACCGCGCCAGCAGGGATCGGCGTCGATATTGCCCTGCTCCAGCTCCCGGGCGATCTGGCGCAGGATCCTGTCCACATAGCGGCTCAGCTTGCCCAGTTGGGCAGCCGAGGCAAGGCTGCCGGTGAGGCTGCCGTCCTTCTTCCGGGAAATGGGCAGGTAGCAGGGATCCTCCAGGGCGCTGTGCTCCATGGCCCGCAGCACCTCCGGCTCGTCCAGCACCAATCCGCTGCGCCGCAGCTCCTTGCGCAGGTCCTTTTCCAGCTCCTCGTCGCCGATATCCCTGCCCCGGCGCAATATCACGTCCCTGGCCGGCATATACAGCACGCCGGCAGGCACCACCGGCGCGCCGAAATAGGGCGCGCCCCGGTCGGTCAGCGTGAAGAGGTACAGCAGCATCTGGATGCCCAGGCCCGCTTCCACGTCGCCCAGATCAAATGCCTTGCGGCCGGTCTTGTAGTCCACCACCCGGAGGTACAGCCTGCCGTCCTTCAGCCAGCCGTCCACCCGGTCCACCTTGCCGCTGACAGACAGCGTGGTGTCGCCCTCCCGGACGGTGACGGCCTGCAGCACGCCGTCGCTCCCGCCGAAGCCCAGTTCAAAGGCGATGGGGCGGAAATCCGACTCCGCCAGCTCGGCGGCGATGTCGTCCATGACGTTCAGCGCCGTGCGGCGCAGCCGTCCGAACAGGTAGCGGAACCGGGCGCTCTTCTCCTCAAACCCGGGTATCTCCGTCAAGGTATATTGCTTTACATAGTGGTTCACAAGACGGTGCAGCTCGTCACGGTCCACCGCGCCGTAGCCGCCCCGGTCCATGACGTCGCGGGTCACGTTCTCCAGCAGGTAGTGGATAAACGTGCCCGTCTCCGGGGCCTCAAATCCTGCGCTTTTCCGCTCTTTGGCCTTGAGGCCGTACTCCATGAAGTAGGAGAAATGGCAGCTGCGCAGCCGGTCCACCCGGGAGGCGGACATGCGGATGGTGTGGCCGTACAGGACCCGCACCGCATCCGGGGACAGGCGGCCCCTGCCCATGGCGCGGGCCCGGTCCATGGCGGCGAGCACCGCGCCGAACCGCCCATCGGCGGCGAAATACCGCCACAGGGGGCCGCCGGGGTCCTCCCCCGCCAGCTCCAGCGCGGCAGCCGGCATTCGCTTTCGGAACGCCAGATCCTCGTCCGTGACGCGCAGGTCCGGAAACAGCTTCGTGATGCGGCCCACCACGAAGGAGGGGCGCAGCTCCGTGCCGTTCAGATCCGTCACGGGGTAGCTGACGGTGAGCTTTTCCGTGGGCTGGGCCAGGGCGGCGTAGATATTCTGCAGCTCGTTGTCCAGCTTGTCAAAGGTGGCGTCGGACAGCAGGATCTGCCGCTGCTGCAGCAGCTCGCGGGCTTCATCGTCCAGCAGGCTGCCGCCGCTGTCCACCTGGGGCAGCACGTGGTCGTTGGCGCCCAGCAGGAACAGGCACCGGACGGCGTGGCGGTCGTTGCGGGTGGTGTCGCTGAGCTTCACCTGGTCCAGCGTGGCGGGGATGGTGCCCACGCTGTACTCCCCCAGTACCAGCCGCAGCAGCCGGGCAAACTCCTCGCCGCCCAGCGCCGTGTCGCCCAGGATCTCCACAAACTGATCCAGTACGGCGCAGAAAATGCCCCACAGCTGGCTGTATTCCTCCGCCAGTTGGGCCTGTCCGCCGGAAAGCAGCTCCTCCGCCTTGGTCTGCAGCGTCTCCGGCACGCCGGCGCTCTCGGCAAAGTCGTAAAGGGCTTTCGCCTTACTCTCCGCACTGCCACTGCCCTTCAGACTCTCGCTTAGTGGGACCAGCGGGGCGCGGACTCGCCGACGGATCTCGTTGATCCGCGCCAGACGCTCTGTGCGCTCCTCCGTCATCTCCTGGCCGTAGCCGTCGGGGTTGGCGGTCCACGGTGTGTCCCGCAGCCACATACTCCCCCGGATCTCCCAGGTGATGACGTAGTTCTCCAGCAGATCGCACTCCGCCGCCGTGATGCCGGCCATGCCGGTTTTCAGGTAGCGGAACATATCCTCATATTCGAATCCGCCGGTGACGGCATCCACAGCGCTCAGCAGCAGGGTCAGCACCGGCTTTTCCAGAATGTCGCTGCGGCGGCTGATGTAGGCCGGGATGCCGTCCCGGTGGAACACGTTCTCCAGAATGGGGCCGTACACGTCCATGTTCCGGGCCATGACGCCGATGTCCCGGTAGCGGTAGGCGCCGGACGCCGTCAGCTCGTGGATCTGCTGGGCCACGTACTCCACCTCGGTGAAGGCCGTGCCAGCCCGGTAGACGCAGATGCCCTCCGGCTCCCCCTCCCAGGGGGTGTCGGCGCCGAAAACGCCCCGCTCCAGATGGCCCAGGGGGCCTGCGGGCGCTTCGGTCAGATAGACGATCTCACAGGGCACGCCATTCCGGCGCGCCATATCCGCCAGACGCTGGCGCTGTCGCGCGGCGTTGACAAAGAGCCGGTCGTTGTCCCGCTCCCCCAGCAGCGTCACCACCACGTCGTTTCCATGGCGGAGCAGGCTCTCCACCACGGATTCCTCGGTCTTGTTGAAGTAGGAGAAGCCGTCAAAATACACGTCCTTCCCCATCAGATAGCGGGAATCCTCCATCAGATCCCGCAGCTTCTGGACCCGGGAGCGGCGGTCGATGCCGCCGGCGCGGAGCTTGCCGTCGTAGGCGGCGTAGATCAGCGCCACGTCCCGCAGCTTGTCGCCGGCAGCGCCGGGCACGTCGGAAACGCTCTCGTACAGCGTCTCCGGCGCGATCTCATAGGCGTAGAGCTCGTCGATCAGCTCCGTCAGGCGGCGCAGGAACACCGAGCGGCGGGAGGGTCGGCCGAACACCTTGAGCTGGCTGTGGAGCTCCTGCAGCACGAGACGCACCGTCAGCAGCTTGCCGCCGCCGTCCAGCGTGAAATCCGCCAGACCGCCCCGCTCGGCCAGCACACGCCCCGCCAGAGAGCGGAAGCTGAGCACCTCGGCGCAGCGGGAGGCGGTGGGGCCCAGGGCGCGGCACACGTCCAGCTCCGCCTCATGGGACACGTGCTCCGGAACCATCAGCACCTGTGGGCGCTGCTCGCGCCTCTCGCCCATCCGCTCCAGCACGCGGCGGGACTTGCCGGAGCCCGCCCGCCCGATCCATATGGACAACATACACTCACCCCCAGGGGACAGTTTATCCCATCCGCTGTCCCAAAAACGCCCCACAACCGGGGCGCCGTTGTTTTTCTGATCTGATTTTGCCGTTTGAGAAACGTCTCAGCATGCCGACATGCTGCCGGCACACCGAGACGGTCACAAAGCTCATTTTCTCTCGTTTTTCATCTGCCGCGCCGTGTCGCGGGCCGTTTCTGCGCTGTCGGCGCAGACCGCCGCATGCACCAGCACGGTAATCTCATCGGACGCCACGTGGACCACGCCGTCACTGACAGCGACATAGTAATCCGCATCCGCCCGGGTGTATTTCAGCACGCCGCCGGTGACGGCGCCCAGAAGGGGCGCGTGGCCCCGGAGCACGCCGATGCTGCCGCCCTCCAGGGGCAGGCGCACGTAGCGCACCGCCTCATCCGCCACGATGGCGGAGGGCGTGACGATCTGCAAATGGATCTGATCCGCCATAGGTCACCTCTCGCGTTTGGCCAGCACCTCGTCGATACTGCCGCACATCAGAAACGCCTGCTCCGGGATATGGTCACATTCGCCGCCCAGGATGGCCTCGAAGCCCCGGATGGTCTCCTCCAGCGGCACGTATTTGCCGGGAATACCGGTGAAATTCTCCGCCACGTGGAAGGGCTGGGACAAAAAGCGCTGGATGCGGCGGGCACGGGTGACGGACACCTTGTCCTCGGCGCTCAGCTCGTCCATACCCAGCACGGCGATGATGTCCTGCAGCTCCTTATACCGCTGCAGCACCCGCTGCACGGCGCGGGCCGTGTCATAGTGGCGTTTGCCCAGCACCGTCGGGTCCAGCAGCCGGGAGGTGGACGAGAGAGGATCCACCGCCGGATAGATGCCCATCTCGGAGATGCCGCGATCCAGCACGGTGGTGGCGTCCAGATGAGCAAAGGTCGTGGCGGGTGCCGGGTCCGTCAGGTCGTCGGCGGGTACGTAGATGGCCTGCACCGAGGTGATGGAGCCCCGTTGTGTGGAGGTGATGCGCTCCTGGAGGGCACCCATCTCCGAGGCCAGCGTGGGCTGATAGCCCACGGCAGAGGGCATGCGGCCCAGCAGGGCAGACACCTCGCTGCCCGCCTGGGTGAAGCGGAAAATATTGTCGATGAACAGCAGCACGTCCTGCCCGGACTCATCCCGGAAATGCTCGGCGATGGTCAGCGCGGACAGTGGCACACGCAGACGGGCGCCGGGCGGCTCGTTCATCTGGCCGAAAACCAGCGCCGTCTTGTTGATGACGCCGGATTCCGTCATCTCGTTCCACAGGTCGTTGCCCTCCCGGGAGCGCTCGCCCACGCCGGCAAACACGGAATAGCCGCCGTGCTCATAGGCCACGTTGCGGATCAGCTCCTGGATCAGCACCGTCTTGCCCACGCCGGCGCCGCCGAACAGGCCGATCTTGCCGCCCCTGGCGTAGGGCGCCAGCAGGTCGATGACCTTAATGCCCGTTTCCAGGATCTCCGTGGCGGGCAGGACATCGGTAAAGGCGGGGGCGCTGCGGTGGATGGGCAGGCGCTTTTCCGCGTTGACGGGGCCCTTGCCGTCGATGGGCTCGCCCACCACGTTGAGCATGCGCCCCAGCGTGGCCTCGCCCACGGGCACGGTCACCGGCTCGCCCGTATCCACGGCGGTGCAGCCGCGGTACAGCCCGTCGGTGGAGAACAGCGACACGCAGCGCACCACGTTGTGGCCCAGCTGCTGCACCACCTCCATCACCACGGTGCGGTCCGGCAGGCACGCCTCCAGGGCGGTGTAGATCTCCGGCAGGCGGCCGCCGGGGAACTCCACGTCCACCACGGCGCCGATGATCCGTCTGACAAATCCTTGCTCCATACGCTGCTCCTTACTTCAAGAGTGGATGGTTCCGGCCTTCATGGCTTTCGTACCGCCCACGATGTCCGCGATCTCCGCGGTGACGGCCGCCTGGCGCGCGCGGTTGAGCTCCAGACTCAGCTGGTCGATCAGCTCCGCGGTGGCGTCCGTGGCGGCGGTCATGTCGGTCATCCGGGCGGCCTGTTCGCCCTGACGGGCCTCCCGCAGGGCGTCCATCACCATCGCATCCACGTAGATCTCCACCGCGTTATGCACCACGGCGGCGCGACTGGGCTCGATCAAATATTCCGCCGCCTCGCCGGCCGGCCGCCTGACAGGCAGGAACGGCACCCACACCGGCGTCTGGCGGAGGGCGGAATGGTACTGCTGGTAGACCAGGCGGATCTCATCCGCCTCGCCGCTGAGATACAGGTCCTTCAAATAGTCCGCCAGGCGGACGGCGTCTGCCTGGGTGGGCAGATCGCCCAGATCGGAAAAACGTTTTTTTACGGGGATCCCCTCGTCCTCCATCACATCGCTGCCCCAGCGGCCGGCAGCCACCACAAAGGCGGCATGCTCCTCCGCCGCCAGCAGCTCCCGGAGCTGGTGCACCAGGGAGAAGTTATACGTGCCGCAAAGACCCCGATTGCCGATAAACACCACGTAGCAGACGGTTTTGACCTCCTGCCGCGGCGTCAGCAGCGGCTCGTCCGTCTCCGCGCCGGAGAGGATATCCACGATCTCACGGGATTCGGCGGCGAACAGCTTGACGGCGTCCATGCCGCCCTGGATGCGGCGCAGTTTGGCAGCCGAGACCAGCTTCATGGCCTTGGTGATCTGCTGCGTGCTTTTCACGCTCTTGATCCGGCCCCGGATCTCACGGATATTGGCCATGGCGCAGCGCCTCCTTTCCCCCGAAATACATCAAAAAGCTGTCAGAATTGCTCCTTCATGGCGGCGATGGCGCCGCGCAGCTGCTCCAGCATGTCCTCCGGGAGCTTTTCGCCGCTGTGGATGACGTCCGCGATTGTGGGCAGCTTCCGGCGCACGAAGGGGATCAGCTCCGCTTCAAACCGGGCGATCTCCTCCACGCCAAGGTCGTCGGCAAAGCCCTCTGCGGCGGCAAAGATGACGATAACCTGGTCCGCCGCGTCCATGGGGGCATAGCGCGGCTGCTTCAAAAGCTCCGTCATCCGCTCGCCGCGGCACAGCGTATCCCGGGTGGCCTTGTCCAGATCCGCGCCGAACTGGGCAAAAGCCTCCAGCTCCCGGTACTGGGCCAGGTCCATGCGCAGCCGGGACGCCACCTGCTTCATGGCGGCAATCTGTGCCGCGCCGCCCACACGGGAGACGGACAGGCCCACGTTGACCGCAGGCCGGACGCCCGCGTGGAACAGGCCGGTCTCCAGAAAGATCTGGCCGTCGGTGATGGAGATGACGTTGGTGGGGATATAGGCGGAGATGTCCCCCGCCTGGGTCTCGATGATGGGCAGGGCGGTCATGCTGCCGCCGCCCAGCTGATCGCTGAGTCTGGCGGAGCGCTCCAGCAGACGGGAGTGGAGATAGAACACGTCGCCGGGATAGGCCTCCCGTCCGGGCGGGCGCTGCAGCAGCAGCGAAATCTCCCGGAAGGCGGCGGCATGCTTGGTCAGGTCGTCGAAGACGATGAGCACGTCCCTGCCCTGATACATGAAGTGCTCACCCATGGCGGTGCCGGCATAGGGTGCCAGATACAGCATGGGGGCGCTGTCCGACGCGGCGGCGGAGACCACAAGGGTGTAGTCCATGGCGCCGCAGTCCCGGAGCCTGCGCACCACGTCGGCCACGGTGGACTCCTTCTGCCCGATGGCCACGTAGATGCACACCACGTTTTTGCCCCGCTGGTTGATGATGGTGTCCAGGGCGATGGCGGTCTTTCCGGTCTGCCTGTCGCCGATGATCAGCTCACGCTGGCCCCGTCCGATGGGGATCAGCGCGTCAATGACCTTCACGCCTGTCTGCAGCGGCACACTGACGGCCTGACGGTCCGGAATGCCGGGGGCGGGACTCTCCACCGGCCGGAAGCCGTCAGCCCGGATGGGGCCGCGGCCGTCCAGCGGACGGCCCAGGGCGTCCACCACCCGGCCGATCATATCCTCGCCCACGGGGACCTGGATGATGCGGCCCGTGCGGCGGACCTCGTCGCCCTCCTGCACGTGGGAATAGTCGCCCAGCATCATAACGCCCACGCTGCTGATCTCCAGGTCCATCACCATGCCCCGCACGCCGCCGGCAAAGTCCAGCAGCTCGCCGGACATGACGTCCGAAAGGCCGGTGACCTTGCAGATGCCGTCCGACACACGGGTCACGCGGCCGAACTGATACGTGTCCAGCTCATCACCTGTGTCGGCAAGCCGCCGCCGCAGGACGTCCACCGCCGTTTCGGCGTCGTGGATCTCGCTGTCCCGGCTGCACAGGCGCAGCAGCCGGTGGGAAACAGTCCCGTCGTATACGGTGTCGCCCACCGTGATCCGTGCGCCGCCCGCAACGCTCTCGTCGGGCCGGTCCCGGATCACCAGCTCCTCCTCCGTCAGGCCGAGCCTGCCGCACACCGCTGAGGACAGGGTGTGCTTTTCCGAATCCGTCAAAGGCTGGACGCAGGTGACGGTGAGCTCCAGCTGATGATGGCGTTCCAGATGGAGCTTGTCATTGGCTGTGAGGGTGATCTCCCGGCCGATCCGGCCGAGGATGCGGCTGCGCAGCGCGGCCTGCGCCGGTGCATAGCCGCTCTCCGACAGGACGCGCCGGGTATCACGGACCACCTGGTCCACCGCGTCGCCGCAGAAGCGGCGGCGCATCTCCCGGCGCAGCAGCTCCGCGTCGGCCTCGGCCTCGTCCATCACCCGGCGGCATTCCTCGCCGCCCTCGCTCAGTTCCCGGCGCTCCTGCTCCTCCACGGCGGAACGGGTGTCGGAGAGAAGCTTCTCCTCCCGCTCCGCCTCCTCCGCGCGAATCTGAGCCAGTTCCCCGTCCAGGGCGGCGGCGTCCGCGCGGGACTGCTCCGCCTCCCTCAGGTCCTGCACCACCTGCTCCCGGTGGCCGCGCAGGATGGCGGCGATCTTCTTACGGCCGAAAACAATGATCAGTACGGCAAGAATGAGAAAGTTGATGAGCGCAAACAGGATCTCTTTTTCTGTCACGGTCGTCTCACCTCTCCTCCCCGCCGCCGAGCAGACGGTCCGCCAGAGCGCGGGCCAGCTCGTCGGCGTCCCGGGCAACGGCCGCGCGGGACTCCTCTTCCTCCCGGCCGGCGTCGGTGCGGGCGTTGGAAATGAGCTGCTCGCTCCGGCGTTGGGTCTCCTCCAGCTCGTCGGCGCGGCGTCCGGCAGCCCGTGCCGCGCCCTGTTCCAGCGCGGCGCGGGCCTCGTCATTCCGCGCATGCCAGCTCTCCTCCGCCGCCCTGCGGGCCTCGCTCTTAGCGGCCTCCGCCCGGCGTTTCTCGTCCCGTCCGGCGTCGATGCGGCGCTGCCGCTCATCCATGTGGCGCGTCAGCGGGTCGAAGAGAAACACCTTGAGGACCAGCAGAAGCGCAAAGAAGCAGATGATCGTCCAGATCATCTCGGAAACGTTGATACTCAAATCGGGTGCCTCCTTTTCGGCGCTCCTCCTCAGATTTGATCAGATCTTGCCAACCAGCAGGAAGGCCACAACGGTGCCGTAGATGGCCAGGGCCTCCATGAGCGCCATGGGCAGCAGCATACCGCCCCGGATCTCCTTGGCGGCCTCAGGCTGGCGGCCGATGGCGTCCATGGCGGACGCGGCAAACTTGCCCTGAGCCAGAGAGGCAAAGGCGGCGCAGACGGTGACGCAAAGCGCGGCGGCGATGGCGATGATGGCGTTGGTTTCCATGGTTCGTTCCTCCTATGTTTTGTTTGGGTTTGGATTATTCCTCGTGGTCCTCCGTGGCCTCCCCCAGATAGGCGGCCAGCAGCTTGGTGAATACGATGGCCTGAATGGCGCCGAACAGCAGGCTCAGCACCTGCATGATGACCGGCAGGCCCACCGGCAGAACGTGGCCCATCTGCTCCATGGCGGTCTCCTCGCCGAAGATGTTGCCGTAAAGCCGCATGGCCAGGGAGACAGGCCGGACGATCTGCTCGATGAGGTTCAAAGGCAGCATCAGGATGAACAGGGGCAGCGGCGCCAGGAACGACTTGACAAAGCCCCAGGCGCCCTTCTTGCGAAAGCCGGCGTACAGGCAGATCAGCAGGCTGCTGACGCCCAGCCCCGCCGTGACCGACAGGCTGGCCGTGGGCACGTCGAAAAGCTTGCCCGCGCCGGGCAGCAGGCCGGAGTAGTTGCTGAAGAGAATGAACAGAAAATACGTACCCAGCACCGGCAGGTACCGGTTCAGCTCCTCCCGGTGAAGGTCGTCGCCAAACAGGCCCCGCAGCTTGTCCACGGCGAACTCCGCCACATTCTGCAGGGGGCCGGGTACGTCCTTGAGCCGGCGTGTGGCCAGGAAGGATACCAGCCCCAGCACCGCGATGATGACCCACATGGTCACCACCGGCCGCGTCACCTCCAGCGGTCCGATGGAAAAGAGCGCGTTATGAACTTCACCCATGGCTCATTCGCCCTCCTTTTCAGCGCTGTCGGTCCGGCTCCTTTGCCGCATGGTCAGGATCGCCAGGCCGAAGATCCCCACACTCAGTCCCACCGCCGTGGCGATGAGCGTGGGCTCAAAGGGAAGCGGCAGCACGCTGCGCGTCAGATAGACCGCCCCCAGCGCCAGAAGATCCAGCACCGTCCGCAGCGCCACCGCAACCGTCAGCGCGCCGGCGCTCCTGCTGCGCAGAGCACGCGCCATGACGGCGGTGTTCACCCCTGCCACGGCCAGGCCGAACAGAAAACCGGCTGCAATTCCGACAATCAAATCCACGCACCTCCGCTCCGTCTGAAATCCCGCCCCATGCGGGTGTGAAGTATCTATTCTTTGGCAGTTTATTTTACACCATATATTGGAGGGGTGTCAAGGAAAAGGGCGGTTGCAGCCACAAAACACAGGGCCGGACGGTTTCCCGTCCGGCTCGTTTCCCTGCCGTTATTTGCCCAGCCAGCGGCGGATGGTCTCCCACAGCTCCACGGAGCGGAACTTCAGCACGTAGCCCTGATCCGCCTCGGTCACCAGGTCCAGATCGTCCTGCTCCCAGCCTGCCGCAATGGCCGTCTCGCTGCGGTCCGATGCGGCGGTGGTGCACAGGGGCGGAAACACCACGCACCACCAGTTCTGCCCTCTCCCCTCGCCGATCACCACCCGCAGCGCCGTGTACTCCCCGGCGGGCAGGGCAAAATCGCCGTAGGTCTTGTGGGGGAACTCCGTCTGCTCCAGCCGGGCCGTGACGGCGTAGTCATACCCCTGCCGGGCGATCTCCTCCTCCGCCGCCGTCTCCACGGCGGGCAGCGCGGCCTCCAGCCGCTCCATGGCATCCCGGCGGTTGTCGGCCTCGGTGAGAATGTCCTCGGCCAGCGTCAGCACCCGGTCCCGCACCTGCAGCTTCAGCGCCTGATCCGCTGCCTCGTCGGAATTGGCGATGACGTGGAGCCGGATCGTCTTGCGCTCCAGCCGGTCCTGCCGCTGCAGCGACCAGGCGCCCCACAGGGCGGTCACCGCCAGAGCCAGCAGCAGGGCGATCTCCAGGGGATACAGCTTGTTTTGATTGTTACGCATAAAAACACCGTCCATCACACAGAATCAACTGAATGATGGACGGCGTTTCCGTTTTTTATTCACTTTTCCCGCAGAAAGTTGCCGGGTACGTGCCCCGCAGGGCCGAGGCCGCCATGCGGGCGGTCTCCTCATCGGCAAAAACGCCGAATACAGCGCTGCCGCTGCCGGACATACGTGCGCCCAGGGCGCCCAGTCCCGCCAGCCGCTGCCGGATGGCAAAGATCTCACTGTCCGGGGGAATGACCCGCTCAAAGGTGTTGTCCATGGCGGCGCACACCGCTTTCAGATCCCCCGCCTGCAGCGCTGCCGCCATGGCGTCGGCGCCGCCCTCGTCATATGAGCCGCGCCGGTCGATGAGGCCGTACATTTTCCCCGTGGAGAAGGCGGCGTCCGGCTTCACCAGCACGAACCAGCAGGTCGGAAGAGGCGGTAGCTCCGTCAGCTCCTCCCCTCTTCCCTTCGCCAGCGCGGTGCCGCCCCGGACGCAGAATGGCACGTCGCTGCCCAGCGCCGCCGCCATGGTCTCCAGCTCGGCGTCCGGCAGATCCGGCGCGTACAGCCGCCGCAGAGCCCGCAGAACAGCCGCCGCGTCGGCGCTGCCGCCGCCCAGTCCCGCCTGCATGGGCAGGCGCTTCTGCAGGTGAACGGTCACGCCGTCGTTGGCGATCCCTGTATAGGAGAAGAACTTGACAGCCGCTTTATAGCAGAGGTTTGACTCGTCTGCGGCAAGACCCGGTTCATCGCAGGTCATTTGTATATCGCCGCCGGTATGGGCGGTGACGGTCAGGGTGTCATATACCCCCACGGTCTGCATGACGCTGATGAGCTCGTGGTAGCCGTCCTCCCGCCTGTGGCCCACCCGCAGCAGCAGGTTCACCTTGGCGGCGGCCCGCTCGGTGACGGCGTCCTCCTTCGACGCCTCATCCGGCTGATTCAACAGTGAGCGCTCCACGGGGATGACCAGCGCCGCCGCCAGCAGCGCTTCCGCCAGCATGACGGCCAGGACGATCACCCGCTGGGTGCCCTCCTCCACCAGGCGGGTGGACTGCATCAGCATGAAGCCGAGGGCGGCAAGCGCCAGCGCCAGCTTCCACAGCCAGGGCAGAAAGATCCCGTCGGCCAGCTTTTTCGATGGTTGGGGCAGGGAGCGGGGATAGCCCAGCCTGCCGGGAAAGATGGCGCTCAGCGCCGCGTACAGCAGCAGCAGAGCAGGGATCACAAACGTGCCGATCCAGATACGGAGCATGAAATCACCTCGCCGGGAATGGGATGAAAGCCGCCGAGGAGACCTCGGCGGCTTCCTGTAACGACCTCCTGTCGTTACAGGAAGCGCATCATCTGAAACAAAGACTTTGTTTCAGATGATGCAAGGATTATAAGTGAAGAGGGGACTCCCATCCCCTCTTCACAATCTCTCCATGCATTTCGAAACCACTTCGTGAAAAAGGAAGAAGGCTGTGCTGCACGGAAAAAAATCACAACTAAATGTCGGTTTACCGGATCTTGCGGGCCTCGATGTAGTAGCGCTTGTCCTGGGCGTGGCCCATTGAGAAGGTCTTGCGGGGCAGCACACCGTCGGCCATGACGGTCTTGAACAGCTGCTCCTTGCCCATGGC
>JAEEGL014644810.1_pt1 | contig 16237 bp, 13 predicted proteins | sample 9134231 | NCBI WGS metagenome assembly JAEEGL01 (sample SAMN16246548, study PRJNA631951) | gut metagenome | biome: gut microbiome; feature: rumen; material: fiber-attached | host: Bos | place: Iran: Karaj | collected 2018-10
ACATACTATTTTCATAAATTTACTCCTTTAAATATAAATCATGAAAATAGTATACAAAAGTATGTGGACAACTGTATGTCGTTATCTTAATATTATTTTTTTACTGATTTTTTCGTTGATTTTTTAATTGTTTTTACTTTTTTACTTAATACTTTTTTTGTTGTTTTTTTAGCTGTTACTTTTTTGGTTGCTGCCTTTTTAACAACTTTCTTTTTGGGTTTGGGTTCATCACTTTCCCATATATGCTCAAGGTTATATAATTGTCTTAAATCCTGGCTCATAACATGAACAATAATGCCACCGAAATCCAATACTTTCCAATTAACGGCAGCATTTCCCCCATCTCTTCTTAGCACTTCAACCGAATAATCATATTTGAAAGTCTTTTCTATTTCATTTATTATGGCATTTATTTGAGGCATAGAATTTGCAGTTGCAATAACAAAATAGTTTGTTATAGGAGTTTTTTCTTGAACATCCAACAAAACAACATTTTCACCTTTTTTATCTTCAGCGATTTTTACTGCCTGTTTTGCGAGCTTCAAAAAATCTATCTTTTTCATATTTTCCCCCTTGTTTGAAGATTAGAAGATTTGAGATTAAGTTGTAAAATTTGCAAAGCAAATTTTGTTATTTCTCTTTTCTTTTAATCTTCTGATTCTCTGTCCAATTTATCGTATATATTACAATCCTGTCCTAAAAAAACAGATACATCCGTTAATGGTCTTTCTTTCGGTCTAAAAATTATTTCACCGCAATTTAATACATATTTTATTTCTTTTATTTTTTCATAATTGTTTACCAAATCAAAAATCGTAGTAAACTCATATTTTTTTGAAGAAGACCCCCAATCAACAACATCAAAATCGTTTTCTCTTATTTTATCAACAGCTTTTATAGCAAGTCTTGATTTGCTTGTTGCATTTAAGACTTCTACCCTTAAATAATTTTCATCCGTAAATTCATCGTTATTGTAAAAATCAATAACTTTCGTTCTGTTGTTTTCATCAATTTCTATTCTTTTTCTTCTGTTCAAAGTAGGAATATCAGCGTATTTTACAGTTTTATCTTCATTTAAATAATAAGAATACAGTAAGAACAAATCTTTAAATTCAAAATTACTTTTTACAACAATTTTTTTATTATGAAAATCTTTTACTAACTTTATAAAAGAAAACCTGTTAAAATTATTATATATATAATTAACAATTTTTATAAAAGCAACCATTTTTGTATCTCTATCATTTTCGGATTGCAGACAGATATCAAATAACTTTAAATTATTGTTCAAATTTTCTTGTTTGGAAAAGACTTTAATAATATTTTTAAAACTTTCTTTATTTAAAGTTATAAAGTAATCTATATTCAGTTTATCATCAAAAAGTTTTTCTGCTTCAGCTTTTATAAATTCCGTTCTCTTTTCAGGTTCAACTTCTAAAATCATATCTTTTAATATTCTTGCTTTTTTTGTTTTATATAATATAGTTACATTTTCATCTATAAACACTACTTTTATATATTCGTGTAAAGAATTGTATTTAGCAACAAAAAACTTTATATTTTCATTGTTTTCAACATCATCCAACACAAATAAAATATTAATATTTTTCCCTCCTTTAAAATCTTTTACAATTTTAGAAGTAGCCGAAAAATAAACCAATACACCCAATAAACCTATTATTAAAAGCAACAAAATTCTTTTTATCATTTTAACCGTTATAATAATTCCATATTTTTATAATATCCGGATGCAAAACTTTAAAATCAGATACAACATATTTTATTTTATTTTGTAATACTAACTTAAAAGTTTTATCCAAATCACTAAACATTATTTTTTCAGACACAAAACTTTTCTTATATTTCCTATCTAAAGATAAAGCATCTGCTATAAAAATAATTTTTTCATATTTGCTCATACCTATTCTTCCTACGGTATGATTTTGTATTGAATTTACAATTTCTTTGTCCGTTATACCAAATTGTTTTTTTGCAATATCGGCACCTATATAAGAATGTAAAACTTGCGGAAGATATTTTATTATAAAATCCACATATTTTATTTTTAAATTGTTTTTCTTAATATACTTCACATAATCTTTTAAAGTCATATTTTTTGCACAATCATGAAGTAAAGCGGCAATTGATACTCTCATAACATCAACATTATAATTTTTGGCAAGTTTTATTGCCAAATCATTAACTGCCAATACATGATTGTATCTTTCAGGTTTCAGATTCAACGACAAGTAATTATATATTTTTTGTTCTATATTTTTATTCATTATACAAATTCTTCTCTTTTATATACTCTGCCACTTTTTTCGGAACATATTTTAAAATATCTTTGTTTTCTTTTAAACATTGTCTTATCTTTGTTGAAGATATATCTTCCATAATATTCTTTGAAAAACAACAATATTTATAGTAAGGACTTTGAACATCAATATTTATATTAGGCCTCGGGAAAACTATAAACCCGTATTTTTTAGAAATATATTCAATATTTTTCCAACCGGACAACTGATTAAAAGAATCAGCACCTATTATCATTTTTACATTATCCGCATCATGTTTGCTCTTAATATAATCTAACATTTGGTACGAATAAATAACTTTTTTGGAATCAATTTCGTAAGTATCTATTTCATATTGTTTGTTATCTTTTATTGCACTTACTAACATATTGTATCTATCTTTTTCAGATGCAATCAATTTCAATTTATGCGGAGGAACATAAGCAGGAACAAAGATAATTCTATCTAATTCAAATTCTTTTAAAGCCATATCCGCCATTTTTATATGTGCATTATGAACAGGATCAAAAGAACCGCCAAAAACACCTAACATCATATTTTATATTGTCTCCAAAGAATGTTTATCAATCCAACCACTCAAACCTTCAACCGACAATTTAATATTTGCCCATCTTCCGATTTCATCCAACACTATAACTTTTCTACCTGCATCAATAGAAAAAGAAATTTCTTCAGAAAATATAGGTTTATTTCTTACATCAACATTTTTTATAACGACAGCCTGTTTGGTTAACACTTCATCTTTTATTTTTAAATAAAAAACAGGTAAAAGAAGTAAAAAACATATAAAAAATGCGATTGAAAATTTTAACCATGTCTTTTTATATAAAATCAAATACAAAATAATAAATATGTTACTAATACCAAACAATACCAGTATCAAAATCGTTATCTCATTTAAATTCAAAATAAGTTTTAGTTTTTCTATCGTCTTTTCCGCAAAATTTTGTTCCGGCTCTTTTACTAATTCGGAAATATATACTTTTAAACTTCTAATATCTTTATCCCTTGGCATAAGCATCAATGCTCTTTCGTTGTTCAAAGAAGCTTTCCCCGGTTCATTAACTTTTAAATATGAATTTGCCAAATTATAATAAATTACCGGATTTGAAAAACCGTCCGATATAATATTTTCGTATATTTTTATTGTTTGTCCGTAATTTCCGGTTTTATAATTATCAACAGCAGCCATTAAATCACTTTTTATATCGGCATATAACGGCAATACCGTCAATAATAATAAAACAATTATTAAAAATTTCTTCATAATTTTTCATCCAATTTTTTCTTTAAACTAAGCAATTCGTATTCAATTCCCGTAACATTTATAGAATTAACATCAATATCTTTAAACTTATAGTTTTCAATTTTAGTTATAAATTTCATTATTTCATTTACCAAAGATTCTTCTATATTTAAAGAGCTCAACAATTCTTTTATTTCCGTTTTTAACATTGTATCGTACTTATAATCTATTTTTGTTCTTAACAACATTTTCATGGCAAGATCGATATAATATATAAATTTTATTTTATTGTTCTGAGAATTCTTAGCTTGTTCAAAATATTTATTAAATAGTTTTTTAGCTTCATCTTTTTTCACTCTTTCTTTGTCTCTGTAATAATAAAATAATCTTACTCTGTATATGAAAGATATAAGAACAAAAACAAACATTATTATAACAAACAAAATGATTGTTTTTATTTTTATTAATTGTCTCTTATAACTTTTCAGATTTGTATTTTCTTTAAATTTTATTTCTTTTGTTTGGGGTAAGTTTTCGCTTTTTTCAATATTTGATTTTTGTTCTTCATAAACCGTTTCTTTATTACTGCTTATAACTTCAACAGGTATTTCTTTTGTGCTTATGGTAGTGTAATCGTTTTTATCCGTATCAAAGTAAGAAAAATATATTTTAGGTATGAAAGTTTCACCTTCTATCAGAGGAATTATAGTAACTTTAAATCTTTTATGATTTATAATTGTTCCGGTATCCAACTCCATAGTTGTTGAATATTTATTCATATCACTGGGCAAATCAAATTCGGGTTCAAATACCGAATTAATATTCCCGTTACCTTGTATATCTATATATAGAATAAACGGTTCTCTGACTTTAACTTTATTTCTGCTTACTTTTGTCGATATATTATATCTTCCAACGGCACCGGAAAAACTTTCAGGCCTTCCGTTTTCAGGCAAAGGAAGAACTTTAATGTCTATCTTTTTTGTTTGAAAGTTTTTATTGTTTTTACTGCCTAAATATTTTAGTGAAAAATCAACAGGATCAATTGTTATAGAGCCTGTTCTCATAGGATATAACGGAGTTACCATTTCAACGGTAAAATAATTCTCTCCGTTGATAAGAGTGTACCCGCTTTTTAAATTTAATTTTCCTTTCCAAAAATCCTGAAATTTCGGCAATATATAAGTAGGATTGCCCGCTAAATCTTGTCTGGTTTGTAATTTTATTTTATAAAGCACCAACTGATTAACATAAACAACTTTCGTATCAACTTCGGCACTAACAGAAGTATCACTATCCCGGCTTACGACATTTAATGCTTTTTCGGCTTTATTATATACCTTTACACTAATAGTATTTGATGTTTCTTCTCCATAAGAAAAAGACGGAATCGTAAAAAAACCTACTTCTTTCGGTACAAGATTATATTCGTATATAACTTTATTTGCAATATTTTTCGAACCTTTGGAAATAACAACAAAATCTGTAATATTAGGGACTTTTAACTCTTCTTTCCCGGCCGTAATTTTAACTTTTAAATTAATAGCATTTGGAAATTCCACTTCTCTGTTATCTATGGTAACTTCTAAATTTTTAGCATAAACAATATTAGAAGCTAATATTAATAAACAAGTTAATGATATATATCTTATGAATTTAAACATTACCAATCTCTCTGATTATCTGCTATTTTCTGATTTTCTATTTTCCTTTTATTATCAGGCTTATCCATATCACCATAAAAATTTAAAACTCTATCCAAATCTTGATTACCCTTCTTTTTACCTTCAAGATTTTCATCTTCAAAATCTTCATCTTTTTCAATTTGTTCTTCCGAATCGGAAAAAGATTCATCCAGTTCGGAAATATTACTCATTGTTTTTTCATAATCTTTAGCAACTTTATCTTTTTCTCTGTTAAGTTGTTGTTCTTCTTGTTTTAAAGAATCTAATTTTTTCTCGGCTTTTATTTGGGCATTGCCATAGTCTTTAGATTCCATATTCATTTTATTAATCTTAGCATTAAGTTCTTTTATTCCATTAGTAACTGCATTTTCTCCGGTTGCTGTTTTTTGTCTTTGTTCCATAAGTTCCATTAATTGCTTTTCCACTTGTTCTTGTTTCTGTTTGTTATTTTGTAATCTTTCAAGTTCTCTTTCCAACTTTTTTTGTTTATCCAACATATCACGCGTTTTCTTTTTTTCTTGTTCTAACTTCTTTTTCTGTTCATTCAATTCATCCTGCAAATCTTTTTTCGAGTTATCTGCCCAATTTTTACCCTGTTCTTGTTTTTGTCTATCCAATTCGGTCTTAAATTGTTCTTCCTTATTTTTTTCCAATTTTCTGTCTAAACTCTTCAACATTTCTTTTTCTTGTTTTAATTTACTCTTTAAATTATCCAATTCGCTTTTATTTTTACTATTGGAATCTTCGCCTTTTGATTTTTGTTTGGATTTTTCGTTAGCGGAATTAGCATTTTGTTCTTTTTTTAAATTGTTTATATTTTCTTCCAACATACTTTGTTGTTGCTTTATCAAATTATTTAACTTTCTTGTCTGTTCTTCTTCCTGTTTTAATTTTTTCATGGTTTCTTGCAGTTCTTTGCTTGTACCCGAATCAATATTTTTTTGATTTTTTTGTTCATTAGACGGCGAAGAAGAATCTTTTAAATTATTTTGTTTTTGTTCATTTAATTTCTTAATATTTTGTTCACAATCAGTCAATTGCTCTTTTATTTTGGAATATTCTTTTTTTAAGTTTTCCAATTTGTTTAAATTATTGTTATTGTTTTGAGCGGAAGAATTTTCTAAGTTTTGTTCTTTTTGCTCAATATCTTTTTTAGAAGCGGATAATCCTTCCATTTTCTTTTTTAATGAATCAATTTCATTCTTATCTTTTAATTTATCCTGCATACTTTTATTTGTCGTTTCTAAATTTTTAATTAAATCCTGCTGTTTCTGTTGAAGGTTTTTATATTCCGACTCAATCTCTTCTTTTTGTTTTTTCAACTCATTTCTTTCCTTATCTTTTAAATATGCATCAAAACTATCCATTTTATTGTTAAAATTATTAAATTCATTATTTTTTTGTTCGTTAGACTTAAAATCTTCATTTTTATTTTCTTCCAACATCTTTGACATAGAATCAGAATACTTATTATTGTCTTGTTGTTTTAATTTATCGGATTCCTGTAAATAAGACTCCATATTTTCTTTTAATTTTTCCATATTCTGTTTTAATTGAGCTTTTTTGTTAGAATCCTGTTCTTTCTTTATTTGCTCATTCAATAAATTCATTTCCTGCTCTGTAGAACTTATCTCTTTATCCAACAATCTTTGTTTTGATTGATTTGCTTTATTCAAACTTTCTTCTATATTCTTATCCAATTCTTCTTTTATCTGATTGAATTTATCGGTATTATTCTTCAACTCATCTTCGGATTTAGCTTGTTCTATTTTATTTTTATATTCTTGTTTTTGTCTTAACAAGTTTTCCATTTGTTGTTCTTGTAACGAACTTTCAAGCAAACTCATATTTTTATTGTTTTTATCATTTTTTTCGGATTGTTTTTGCATTCTTTCGGATTCTTCTTTCATTTGTTCTTTTATATCTTGTCTTATTTGATCGGACTGTAGTTTACTTTCTTCTTCCAATCTTTCTTTTTCTTTTTCAATATCTTTAACTTTAGACAAATAATCTTTACTGTCTTTTTCATTTTTGTCGGCATTTGCATTTAATTGTTTTTCTAACATTTCGTTATATTGATCATCAAGTTTTTGTTTTTTATTTTCCATCTCCTTTAATTGTTCTTTTTGCTTTTTCAAATGCTCGCTGTTATCATTTAAACTGTTTTTTTCATCATTTATATCTTTAAGTTGATCTTCATTTTTTTGTTTAAATGAGGATAACAGTTGACTTTGTTTACTGTTTTCCATTTTATCGTTCAATAAATTCTTTAAATTTTCCAAATTATTTTTTTGATCGGTAATATCTTGTTTGTATTGCGAAAGGCTTTGAAGTTCTTTATCCAAGAAATCATTTTGTTTTTCAATATCTTTATTTTGAATACTATTTTTAAATTTATCAACATTTTCTTTAAGTTTCTGTAATTGTTCATTGTAGTTATCGTTTAAGAGTTCTTTTTGTTTAGCGGAATTGTTTTGAACTTGCATAGTATTATTCATTTTTTGTGAGTAATTCTGAAACTGTTCGTTCCCTTCTTTTATTTTTTCGGAATCTTTATTTTGTATTGCTTTAGATTGTTCCTGTAAAATTTCCTGTTGTCTTTTATAAAACTCATCCATATATTGAGAACGTTGTTGCATAGTTTTAGTGGTTTGTATTTGTTTATCTAACATACTGTTTTTAATATCCAACATATTTGCTTGTGTTTGAGCATAAATATTTTCTTGTTGTTGTTGTAAACTATTTAAATCTCTGTTAATATTTTGTATCTCATCTTTTGTAGCATTTTCTTTGTTTTTTATTTTGTCCAATTCTTTCTGTAAATTTCTTCTTTCATCGGGACTTGTTGCTTTTCTCATATTCGACATTAAATCTTGTTTTTCCTGTTGTATATTATTTAAAGAATCATTCATTAATTTTTGTTGTTCGGTTAACTGCTCCATTTGTTGAGCATTATGTTGCATCATTTGTTGATCTATTTGCATAATTTCATTCATTATGTCATTCTGTTGTTGAGTTGATTGATTAAGAATATTTTGTTTTTGTTTATTTATGCTGTTAAAAGTATTTTGAATAAAATTATTATTCTGTTGATTTTGTTCAAAACTACTATTATTTTGTTGACTATTCTGTTGATTTTGCTGTTGATTATTCTGTTGGTTTTGTTGATTCTGCTGTTGATTTTGTTGATTCTGTTCAATATTAGAATCTTGTTTACTGCTATTTTCTATTTGTTCGTCATAAATAGTTTCTTTTGCTTTGTATTTTTGAGAACCTTGAGCATTTTGTTCCAAATCTTCATGTTCATATTTATATTTTAACGGTTTTCCGTTAATTTCACCTACTGCTTTAGGATCATTATAAACAATTTGATGTTTCTGTTCTATAAAATTTTCTTCAACATTATGTTTTTGTTCTCCCAAATAAATATCTCTAAATATTAATTCTTTCTCTTTTTCTATTAAAAAATGAGTTTCATCCGTATCATGAATTAAACCATCCGGTTTAATATATCTGTCTATAATTTTTTTAGGATTAACAACTTTTTCCGGCCTTACAACTTCTTGAACAATATTTGTTTCTATTTGTTCTAATTGTTCAACTTTTTTATTTGCAATTTCAACTTCATTATTGAGTTTTTCCTGTAATTGTTTCTTTTTTTGTGCCAATTCATACATACTATTATTATTTGTTTGATTTGAATTAGTATTGTTATCAGAACCGTTATACTCGTTATTTTGTTTTTCGGCGTTTTCTATGTTATTGTTATTATAGTTATTATAGTTATTAGAATTGTTAGAGTTGTTAGAATTGTTAGAATTGTTAGAGTTATTATAATAATTATTATTTTTCTGGCCGGCAATTTTACTGTCTACTTGTTTTTTTTGTTGTTCAACATCACTTTTTTCCTTTAATAATTGTTGCAACTCTTTATTTAAATATTCTTTATTTTCAGAATTTATTTTATTTAATTTTTCGGCTATATTTTTATCTTTATAAGAAAAATCCACTTCTTCTTGTTGTATCTTGGATTTTTGTTCATTTAAAGATTCTTCTCTTTTGTTCAAAATTTCCTTTTGATTTTCAATATTTTGTTCTCTTTCTTCCAACAAAGAAATAGGATCTTCCATTTTTTTCGTAATGCTATATAAATATTCAATATTATATTTTATTTCTTCGTCTTCAGGATTTAATAATAATGCCGCTTTATAATTTTCTATTGCTAAATTATATTCGTCTTTTAAGAAATAAACATTTCCCATATTGTAATAGATTCCGGCCTTATCGGAATTACTGACATTTTTATAATCTAATAATTTATTATACAATACCAAAGATTCATCTAAGTCGTTGAGTTTGTATAAACTTGAAGCATAATTGTATGTGAATGCGAAATTATCTTTTTTCCCATTGACCAATTTCTTAAAGATTTCCGAAGATTCCTTATAATTTTTATTATTAAAATCAAAAACAGCCGAATTATTAACCCGCTTAAAATGAATAAAAAGATAATAAGAAGAAATTAATAAAATGCAAAAAACAAAAAACAAAATGATTTTGGTTTTATTTTCCATTTTCATACCAATTCATCTCCCCTTTTATTTCTAACAACAGATGTTAACAAATAGAAACAAAACAATATTAAAGACAATAATAAATAAGTTTGATACTTATCTTCTCTTTGTATTTCTTTACTGTTTTCTTCTTTAGCTTTATCAAGAGATTTCACTATTTGTAATATTTTGAAGATACTGTCTTCTTGCTCCGACAAACTTATATATTCTCCTCCTGTTTCATCTGCAATATATTGTAAAGTTTCTTTATCCAACTTTGATATTACAACATTTCCTTCTTTATCTCTTATATATTCTCCATTATAAATTATTTTAGAACCATCTTCTTTTCCTATACCGAAAGTATAAATTTTTGTTTTATATTTTTTGGCCTTATCTATAAGCAAATGCAAGCCGCTATCATCATCTTCTCCATCCGTAACCAATATTATCGCTTTTGCACCTTCTTCTACTTGAGCAACTCCATCCAACGCCAAATCCAAAGCTTTAGCTATTTTTGTTCCGCCTAAAGGGACATCTTCTATATTTACAGACATTAAAAAATTATTTGCAGAAAAGATATCGGAAGTAACAGGACATTTCCAAAAAGCCGAACCGGCAAAAGAAATAATACCGATATTGTTTCCTTTACAATCGGCAATAAGATTAGATAAAGCTGTTTTTGCATTTTCCAATCTGTTAGGTGTTAAATCTTGTGCCAACATACTTTTTGAAACATCAATTACCAAAACAATCGTTGATGCTTTCTTTGAAACCAAAGAAGTTTTTGCACCATATTTAGGACCTGCTAATGCTATTATTAAAAAGAACATCGACAGTATTAAAAATAAAGTTTTTAGCAAATAAAAGTTCATATTAATATTGGAAATTTGAGATATCATGCTTTCATCAACAAATTTATAAATATTATTTTTTTTCTTAAAATAAATTAAAACAAAAAACAATATCAAAAATGGTATTAACAATAAAAATAATAAATATATTTTATGCTCAAACATTATATTGTCTTCCTAAACACAATATGTTCCAAGAAAATATTAAACATAAACAAGATAAATAAAATTAATATAAATTTATCATACAATTCAGTATAAGAACTAAATTGTATATTATCTAATTTTGTTTTCTCTATTTTATCTATTTGTTTCATAACCTTTTTTAATGATTTAGTATCACTAACCATAAAATATTCACCATCGGTAATATACGCAATTTCACTAAGAGTTTCCTCATCTAACTCACTATCATCAACTTTAACTTTTTTAACGGCATCATCACTAAAAGTCTGGTAATATGCTCCATTTTTGCTGCCTGCACCTATAGTGTATATTTTTATTCCCAAATCCTTTGCTATTTCCGCTGCCGTAATAGGATTTACTTCTCCTATATTATTTGCACCATCGGTAATTAATATTATTACTTTACCTTTTGCTTTACTTTCTTTTAATCTGTTACATGCAGTAACTATTGCAGAGCCTATTGCCGTACCATCAACGGAAATCATTCTTGTTGTAACTTTTCCTATTATTTTAGTTAAAGAATCAATATCATTTGTCAGTGGGACCTGTGTAAAAGCCAGTCCCGAAAAACAAACTAATCCGATTCTGTCATATTTTCTGTTTTTAATAAAATCTATGGCTACTTTTTTTGCAGCTTCAATTCTGTTAATAGGCTCAAAGTCTAAAGCCTCCATACTTGATGACACATCCAATGCAAACATAATATCTATCCCTTGATTTAGAACATCGGAGGTCTTATTGCCGATTTGCGGTTTAGCTAAAGAAATAACAAATAAAGCCAATATTACATAATTTAATATTGTTATAACAGGATATATTTTTATTTTTTTTGATTTCGCAACTTTTTCAACTAAAATATGTTGCGGAAATTTAAATAAAGATTTTTTTCTCTTATTTTCTTTAAATCTTAAATAAATAATAAACAATATCAATATAGGAATAAGCCAGAAAAAAATCGGTGAATCAAAATGAATCATTAATAACCCTCGTAATTATATGTGCTAAAATTTTCTATAAAACTTTTTGTTTTATTAAACGTATCCACAAAATCGTTTGCATATAGTAAAGACGTAGAGTATTTTACATCATCATATTTTTTAAAAAGATATGCTATTTGAGGATAAGAATTATAAAATATATTATTCTTATCCGATATAACGTTCAATAATTCTTCCGTTGTCATTTTAATATTGCTTGTTTTTAAACTATCGGACATAAATGTTCTTAAGGATTCACTTGTAACAAAACAATATTCTTTTATTTTGTTCATATCAAAAGATTCATTATAAATAATGTTATTTAATTTCCTTATTGCTTTTTCCTTAGGAGAAAATGTAATTTTAGTATTTTTCTTTATTTTCATTTTAAAAATAATTCCATATATTACAATTAAAACAAATAACACAAACAAACAATAAAAAACATATAAAGTAATCGGTATAGATAACATCTTGAGATTTTTTATATCAAAAATAGTATCGTTATTATATTTCTTAACAATACTGTTAACTTGTATAGGAACGCTATTAGTAAAAAAATAAAATTTATCTTCATAATTATCTGTTTTCGATAAATCTTCTTTGTTAACAAAAGATAATCTTATTTTCGGAATTCTGGTCATTTGAGAATCAAACGTTGTTATAAACAAGTTCAGTATATATTTGGAATCATTTGTTACATCTTGTTTAAAAACAAAATCTTGTATTTCCCACCCGTCAATAAAAATATCATTTTCGCCTTTTAGAAGCTCAACAAAATCCGGCATAGTTATATATACATCTACTTTTATCGTTTCACCTATTTCCATTTTATCTACACCACATTTTAATGTGGCTACAGGAAAAGAATTAAAAGCAAAAACATTTACACTTAAAATTAAAGAAAAGAATAAAAACGCAATAATATTTTTCAGTTTAAATTTATCCATTTGCTCTTCTTTTATGCCTATTATTGAAAAATCTTATTAATTCCGGTAAATACGGTAATCCGTTTACAATATCAATACAATCAACACCGGCTTTTCTAAATATTTCTTTTTTATTTTTACTGAATTCCGCCATTTTCTTATAATAATCGTTTAACATCTTTTTATTCGTAGTATCTATGAAAAAAGATTTATTGTTTTCAACATCATAACATTCAAGCATACCGATTTTAGGAATATCAAATTCTCTGGGATCTGTTATATCTACACAAATCAAATCATGTTTTTTTGCCGTAAGAGTTAAATCTTTATAGTAATCTTTATCTTTAAAATCAGAAACTAAAAATACTACTGCTTTTTTTCTCCAAATTTCATTAATAGCTTTAAGTCCTACACTTATAGATGTTTTTATTCCTTGAGGTTTGAAAGATAAAAGTTCATCTACCATTCTTAAAATATTATTTTTGCCTTTTTTAGGCCTAATAATTTTTTCTATTTTATCCGTAAAAGTTAACATTCCAACGGTATCGTTATTTTTTATAGCCGAAAAAGCAAGGACTGAAACTATTTCTGCCGCAAGAGCCGCTTTAGTCTGCAAAAGGCTTCCGAAGAACAAAGATGCAGACATATCTATAAGGAAAATAACGGTCATTTCTCTCTCTTCGGTAAAAACTTTTACAAAAGGTTTTTGTTGCCTTGCCGTAACATTCCAATCGATTGTTCTAATATCGTCTCCGGGCATATATTCTCTAACTTCGGCAAATTCCATACCTCGGCCTTTAAACGTACTTTGATATTTTCCGCCAAGGCCTTCATTTACCAATCTATTAGAACGAATTTCTATTTGTCTTATAGTTTTTTTTATAATATCTTTTGAATTCATAAATTCTTTAATAAATTATGGTATAGGAACAGCATCAAAAACTTGTTTTATTATATCGTCCGACTTTAATGATTGTGCTTCCGCTTCATAACTCATTATTATTCTGTGTCTTAAAACATCGGGAGCAATTGTTTTTATATCTTCCGGAATAACAAAACTTCTTCCCTGTAAGAAAGCATAAGCTTTTGAAGCAAGAGTTAAATTGATTGTCGCTCTCGGAGAACCGCCAACAGCTATTAAAGATTTTAATTCCGATAATGAATACTTTTCGGGATCTCTTGTAGCAAAAATTATATCTACTATGTAATCTTTTATTCTATCATCAACATATATATTAGTAACCAATTGTTTAGCTTTTCCAATATTATCCAAACTTAAAACAGGATTCGTTTTAAGTTTTATACCTTGAGTCATTCTTTCCAATATCAATCTTTCATCTTGTATTGTAGGATAGACAACATTTAACTTTAGCATAAATCTATCAAGTTGAGCTTCAGGTAAAGGATATGTTCCTTCCTGTTCTATAGGGTTTTGTGTTGCCATAACAAGAAATGGTTTTGGTAATTGATATGTGGTATCGCTGATTGTTACTTGTCTTTCCGCCATAGCCTCAAGCAAAGCGCTTTGAACTTTAGCCGGGGCTCTGTTAATTTCATCTGCCAATACTATATTTGTAAATATAGGACCTTTTTTTACACTAAATCCTCCGCTCTGCGGGTTATATATTAAAGTACCTATCAAATCCGCAGGAAGCAAATCCGGTGTAAATTGAACTCTTCTAAAATCTGCCTGTATTGCATTTGCCAAAGAATTAACAGCTAACGTCTTTGCAAGACCGGGTAAACCTTCAAGTAAGATATGTCCGTCCGCAAGAAGACCTATAAGCATTCTTTCTATAACATATTTTTGACCTACTATGACATTACCGATTTCATCAACTAATTTTTTTATTAACAAACTCTCTGCTTTTATGTCTGCTTCTAATTTATCTATATCTTGATCTTGCATTTTACCCTCCGAAAAATTATTTTCTTATATTTCCGTTACCTCTTACAACAAATTTTGTTGAGGTTAATTCTCTTGCGCCCATTGCACCTCTTGCGTGCAATTTACCTGTAGATATTCCGATTTCGGCACCTAAACCAAAAACTCCGCCATCGTGAAGTCTTGTAGATACATTATGGAATACAGCTGCAGAATCAACTTCTTTTAAGAATTTTTCCGCTCTTTGTTTATCTTCCGTAATTATTGAATCGGAATGTTTTGAACCATATCTGTTAATATGATTTATAGCTTCTTCTAAAGAATTAACAACTTTTATCGAAACAATATTATCATGATATTCCGTAGCCCAATCTTCTTCCGTAGCATCTTTAACTTCCGGTACAATAATTTTTGTCAATTTACATCCTCTTACTTCGGTATCGTGTTCAAAAAATTGTTTACACAATTCAGGTAAAACTTTGTCCGCTATATCTCTGTGAACAAGTACCGTTTCGGTAGCATTACATACTCCCGGCCTTTGACATTTGGCATTTATGGTAACTTTTACAGCCATATCAATATCGGCTGCTTTATCGATATATGTGTGACATAAACCGCTACCATGAGAAAGTATAGGAATAGTAGAATGTTGTTTTATAAACTCTATCATTTTCCCGCTTCCTCTCGGTATTAACAAATCTATATAATTATCAAGTTTTATCATTTCCGATACGGCAGCTCTGTCAACTACATCTATAAAAGTAATTGCTCCAACAGGCATACCTGCAGACTCACCTGCAGAAGAAATAATTTTTGCAAGTATCTTATTTGAATTTATTGCTTCCGAACCGCCTCTTAAAATAATGGCATTTCCGGACTTAATACATAGTGCAGCAGCATCAACCGTAACATTCGGTCTTGATTCATATATCATTGCTATAGTTCCTATAGGAACTCTGATTTTTTGAATATTTATACCATCAACATCTCTTGTTTCAATGATTTCACCGATAGGATCTTCTTGATTTACTATGCTTCTTACACCGCTAATCATATCTTCTATTCTTTTTGTCGTAAGTGTAAGTCTGTCCAACAAAGCTTTATCCATACCGGACTTTTTTGCGGTTTCAACATCTATATCGTTATGAAATTGTATCTCACTGATATTTTTTTCCAAAGCATCGGCTATCGATAACAATATTGCATTTCTTTGTGTAAAATCAAGAAGGCCCAACTGCATTGAAGCAATTTTTGCCAAAGAAACTTTTTTATTAACTATTTGTTTTATTTCTTGTTCTTCCATATTATTTTATTCCCTCTTTAATCCAATTTAATAAACCGCCGGCAAACAATATTTCTTTTTGTCTGTCGGTAAAACTATAATTTAATTTAATATTTTTACCGTTAACGGTTACAACTAAATCTTTGTTTTCTTTTATAATATTTCTTATATCTTTAAACTCAATTTTATCTGCAAGTTTTATCAATTCGTAATCGTTCACATTATCAAATGTTAAAGGAATAATTCCGAAATTTATTAAGTTTGCCAAATGTATTCTTGCAAATGTTTTTGTAATAACAACTTTTATTCCCAAATATCTCGG
>JAEEGL015701558.1_pt1 | contig 16237 bp, 6 predicted proteins | sample 9134231 | NCBI WGS metagenome assembly JAEEGL01 (sample SAMN16246548, study PRJNA631951) | gut metagenome | biome: gut microbiome; feature: rumen; material: fiber-attached | host: Bos | place: Iran: Karaj | collected 2018-10
AGGTAGGGGACATTGCCGTACAAGCAAATGGAAATTTCAGGGTGGAGATCCTGGCAGTACTTGGCTATCATAGCAAAGAATGGGGCTGGAATTACAGGATAAAATATCTTAATGGTGGTGCTATAACAGAATTTATGTTTGATAAAGATTTGGTTTGATGCTGGCAGAAAGAGAGTCGGATATTAAGACATCGGACAAATTTATGCTGAAAAAAGGACGGGGCAATCCCGTCCTTTTTGAATGATAAACTTTTGTGGATTTTTTAGACTCATTAAGTATCTGAAGAATTCGGTTTTGGAAGAGTAGCGTTGCTAAACGGCATCCCGTATCCTTTAGAAAACCTCATCATTGAATGCATTCCCCAGCCTCGCTTATCCAGTCAAGAATAGTCTCGATACCAGTGCCTATAATATCTGCAATATCTTCCGTATTGATGCCTTTCTGATACAATGAGCCGGCTCACTATCAGCGCCTTTAATGATTTTCTTTTCATCTTATCTCCTTTTTAACTGAATTTAAGTCAGCATTCACTGTTTATTATACAACATCAGATTTTTATTTGTTCTTTATCCTAATCTTCATGCCTGCATACCTACATATCCTGTCATTTCTATTTTTTACCTGTTTTATTGATTATTCTCATTTTCGTTATTCATGTTGCCTATAAAATTCCGTGCTATTGATTTGATAAAATCTTCTTCCACAGCAATCTGTTTGGCGGCATTATAGTCCATTATATATTTGTTTACTTTTTGACTAAGCTCCTTAGATACCTTTTTCTTATACGGATCAAGGAATCTTCTCATCAGCTCTATTTCTTCGTCCTGCTTGATTACGATTTCTTTTTTCTTCTTATTTTCAGCTTTCTTCTTATTTTCAAACAACTGCCTCTTTTCCAATTTTATATTAAACTCTTTCGCATAAACAAGCTTTTTGACCTTATTATCTTCTGTCAGCAATAAGCGGGTCTTTTTAGCATCACTTACTCTTTTTTTGGCCTCACCCTTTATGTAAGGATTCTCTCCTTTTTTTACAGCTTCATTTATCATGCTGACCGCAGCTGCGGCACCGGTTACGGGCAATCTTGACAGAACCTCGTTCTGTTCTTTCACAGATCTGTATTTGTAACTTTCGCCTTTTTTAAACTGCACTGTGTATGGCGTGGCCGGCACTTCTCCGGTATACGAAAGTTCCATGCCGTTTCCAAAGAGCGCATGCTGTATACATAAAGATGAATACTCTACATAATCCGTTGCCACCATCAGATTGAACATAAATTCCAGATTTTTCTGATTCGGCAACGCCACATAATCATCTTCATAAGCTTCGTACAATGCCTTGGCATTATGCATGAAAGCAAGATGCCGTATGGCCCTGTCCCGGTGCTTCAATATATATGCCGGATTCTGAAGCTGATCTACCGTAAAGAACAGTTCATGAGCCTGCTCTGCTACCGAATTCAGAAACTCAAATCTTTTTTCCTGATCACCTTTTATCAGATAAGCTATATCATTATTATTCAAATCAAGCTTCCTTTGCTCATCTTCATTAATGGGATGTCCGTCGGCATTAACTTTCACCGGACGCATGAGCGCAAGCATACGCTTATAATCCATACCATTCAGTTTTTCCTTCAGTTTTCCCTTTTCCCCGTGTTGAACGAAAATGTCATATGTATTTTTCGGAAGCGAATATGCTATGCTCTTTTTAAACTCATATGATGACTTGGTCACCTTACGCATTTTCTCCATCTCTTCTTTCGGCATGTCCACTCCCTCGAACTGCTGCTGCAGATTCTCATAAGCCTTCTCAAGAGATGCGGGGAGTCCCAGATCTATCACTTCCCTGTTGATAGGTTTTACCTTAGGGTCAGCAAACCTTCCATAGAGCTTATCATCCCAGCCCTCTGCGCGTGCTCTTTTGCGGACATCCTTTATATATGCCTGCTGTTCCTTCTTGCTCAGGCTTGCCCCTCCTATGTCCTTGTCAGTGATATTATAATGTTCTTTGACCCCCTCTTCGTTTATTCTCGACGCAGTACTTCTCAGTTTTTCATCATAAGGGGGTGCTTCCTTACCCAGTTCCTCATATTGAGCATAGTAAATCCCATGGGCAGACAAGGTATTTGTAAATGTCACATAATAATAATGTGACAGATTAAAGAACTCCTTATCTTTCTCATTATTCTTCAGATCAAAATATCTTCCGCTGCCAAGCATCTGTACAACATCCTGCACAAGGTCGAAATCTGCGGCAACCTTAACAAAATCATCCCCTACTATACGAAGGATATCATGAGGGTGCATCTGTGACAATTTCCTACCGTATGTATTTTCAAGCCTCTTCAGGTGGGTATAGTATATATTTTTCAGTTCATACATGGCAGCATCAAACTGCTTATTCGCTTCTTCTCTTGTAAGCTTATTATCCTCCATGTTCTTCTTGGCATTGAGCCTTTCAAGAATGCTTATGATCTCCTCATTACTCCTTCCTTCGCCGGCAGGGCCTCTCAGGTTTATTGCCAGCCTGTTGATGGCAAGGCCGGATATAGTAAAGGGTTTTTCTTCAACATTAGTAACCTGTACAGACGGTGCGTGAGCTTGTATCTCGTCTGTTCCTTCCCTATACACATTTTTGGATTTGCCCAATTTCATCGACTTATAGAAGTTAAATTCCTTCTTAAGCTTCTTTGCCGCTGCCGGACTGATATCATAGTTATTAAGCGGTTTTTTCATAAGCTCCGCTTCCTTCTTTTCGGCAGCTTTTCTCTCTTCCTCTTTTTTCCTGGCAGCCATTTTATCGGCTTCCTTCTTTTCAGCAGCTTTTCTTTCTGCCTCCTTCTTCTCGGCAGCTTTTTTCTCAATCTCCTTTTTCCTGGCAGCTTTCTCCTGTTTTTTCTTCTGCTTCGCTATTTCTTTGGCACTGAGTTGCTTGTTTTCTTTGTTTTCTTTGTTTTCTTTGTTTTCTTTATTTTCTTTATTTTCTTTATTTTCCTTATTTTCCTTATTTTTCTCTTTCTTTTCGGACTTGTCTACTTCTACTTCTATCTCGGTCCATTCGTCATTTTTCTTTTTGGGCTTTTCTCTTTCTACTTCTATTACGGAAAATTCGCCAAAGTCCTTTTCCGTGTACTTTACAGGTTTCTCATCCGTCTTCTTCCGGATGACCGTTTTCTTTTCGCTCTTACTGATAGACTTGATATAGGCATCCAAAGTAACGGAATTTATCTTCTTTTGGGTATCGGGAATATAAGACATCTGCGCGATATCCTCATATTCTTTTTCAAATTCGGTATCATCTTTTAATATGGTTATCCCCTTTGTGTGGGTAATTGATTCCGAAAACTGGTTATGGCTGACAAAGCTGGCAGAAAATCCGTTTTTCTTATCATACCGTAGTCTTTTGTATTCTTTAGTCAGCTCCTCCGGCTTCTTCATATCAGACAGCCAGTTGATCTCAATGGTCATATCCATATTAACCAGATCCGATATGTCTCTCTCCTTCGGCTTTCCTCCATATCCTGCAGAGTCATAGATTTTCACTTTACTTCCGTTTATAGCCGAGATCGTTATATAATGTGTAAAGCCTTCGGTCTGATAGCATACTCCGGCTATACCGCCGCTGCCCACTATCTCATTTATCTTGGTTGCAAATGCAGCCTGCATGTTCCCAAGCTTTACCTTATTCCTTTCCTTTATTTTTTTCGGAGCATCCACTTCATCCATTGGTGCTTTGATCACCATCCTGTTAAGGACAGCATCCTTTATCCCCTCTTTTTCAAGCTTCTCGAACATAAAATCACCGAGTGCAAAGATATTTCCGGCAGCGGTCTTTCCCTTACCGCTGTACAGATTTACATTCTGCACATTCTTGTTATATTCCGCCTCTTCCATTATCAGCTCGTCTTTTTTATCATATATGCGTACCCTGGGTTTATATGCGCGAAGATCTTTCTGGGTATATTTCCTTTCTACCGTCTTGCTTCCCTTACGCCTTGCTATGAACTGATTGAGCATAGCGGTACCTGCGCAGGCATAACAGTTGTTAGTTTCCTGACTTTCATATGCCTTGTCCATCCCCTCTATTTTCTGCTCAGCTTTATAATTTTCCATCCGGACGGCTTTCAGCTTGCCCTGACGGTTTATCACCGCAGTCGGATCCCAGACGCAAAAGTATTTGTAAAGCCATTCATAATAATTTATAACTTTCTCATCGACATCCTTTTTCCATTCAAAGGTGTCTATGATTTTCCCATCCTTTTTCACCTTCTTCCATTCTTTATTCTGGTTTATAATCCTCTCGGCATGCTCCCTATTTGTAGGCACCTCAATATTATTTTGTTTTAGCCATTTCGTATACAATTGTCTCTTATCATTATTATAGGCTAATCTAAGCCTTTCTATGTTGTCTTCATTAATCTTAAAATCCTTAGCGGAAATACTGTTGTCTTCCTTGTGGTCCTCTTTATCGTCTTCCTTGTGATCCTCTTTATCGTCTTCCTTGTGATCCTCTTTATCGTCCTCCTTGTGGACCTCTTTATCGTCTTCCTTGTGGACCTCTTTATCGTCTTCCTTGTGGACCTCTTTATCGTCTTCCTTGTGGTCCTCTTTATCGTCTTCCTTGTGGTCCTCTTTATCGTCTTCCTTGTGATCCTCTTTATCGTCTTCCTTGTGGTCCTCTTTGTTGTCTTCCCTGTGAGTTTCCTTATTGCCGTCTTTGTTCTCTTCCTCGTTATCTGTCTTCTCTTCTTTATGATAAGTGACAACTGAGGTTTTTATACTGCGCACTTCAATCTCCTCGTCATCACCATCCTCATCTTCTTTCTCTTCAATTTTTTTGATGTTCTTTGACTGCTCCTCTTTCTCATCTGATACGCTGTTGTCGTCTATCTCATACTTCTTCATAAAGCCGAGTCCCTGTATGACTCCGGTCACTCTTGCACCCAGGTCCTTCACCAGCCTGCCGGATGTTTTAAATACCTTAGCCTTTTTTGAAGCCTTTGAAGCTGTTCCTTCCATTTTGTCAAAGAGGTATGGGAAGCCATGGACAACGCCCTCATATACACCCACCGGGAGCGCAGCCAGACCCTTTGCACATTCCCTTAGTATCCGGCGGCCTTCCTCAAGCCCCACCCAGCCTTTTGTAAAGTCATATTCAACATTCCAGCGTTTTTTTGATTTTGCTTTCTTTGATAAAGCATTAAACGCCATTGACAGAAGCTTGAGAGGTGTTTTTGCTATCTTTCCTGTCATTATCAGAGCATTGGAAGCCAGCATTGTACCAAATCCGAGAGCACGGTCTACCAGACCGCCGGTCACATGGTACACAGCTTTGAGACGATCAATATTATTCAGCATGGCCGTCTTCCACCACTCCCCGCTCCTTTGTTTAAAGGAAGGCAGCTTTTTTTCAGTTTCCTGCTTCTTTCTCTTATCACGGTATTCCTGATTTCTGACGCTTATGGAGTCAGCTGCATGGATGGCCTTCAGAAAAGTCGGAAATCCGGTGTCGTCCTCATTCTGACCATCCATAGTCATCATCATTTTTCTTCTTGACTCCGACAGCATGAAATCCCTGCTGTCCATAGTGATGATCTCTTTAATGCGCTCCATCCTTTTAAGCCGCAACTTTCCCTTGCCATACTTCAGGCTGTCACCATGGATCATAATATAGTTATTCAGATTTTCTTTGAGCTCATCATAGACTGCTCCCAGGGCTTCCCTTTCTTCAGCGGTTATCTCTCCCTTATTTCTTCCTTTCAGGATCTGCTTTCGCAGGGTAATATATTTTCCCAGGGCTTTCTTAACCATATCCCTGTTACACTGTTCCATAGTCTCTTTATCCATCTGGTCTATATCAAATCCCAGATTGCTGCCGATAATCCCCGTGTCGGACAGATTACTTAACTTCTCCTTCTCAGTTGTATTCAGTTCGGCAGACTTGATCTCCTCCTTGGGAATTTCATCATATCCCAAAAGGAGGTTCTCATTATGCTCCGTATTCTCTTTAGTCCGCTTCAAATCCTGAGTGAGCGTTCTGTTAATCCGGTTTTCTCCAAACTCCTCGTTTTCTTTATTCAGATTCAGGTTTGTCTTTAAATAAAGGCTGTTTTTTCTTTTTTTTGATTCATTATCCTTATAATCCATCTTTTTCTCCCGTTTTTACAGCTGTCAGGTCTTTTTGCAAATATCGACTATATGTTAAATGTTAAGAAATTTTAACAGTGTATTCATCCTGTCCTGTGAATACTCCTCGTCTCCCGGCATCCCTTCGGGAATCTTATCATCCGAGAATCCCGCCTCCTGCCTGAGCAGCCCCCACTGCTCACTGCTTATCACCTCTGACCTTCCGGGCAGTGACAATACGCCATGGTATTTCATCGGCATCCATGCCGTAGGAAACATCTTCTTCACAGACAGAAAGCCCTCATCACTTTCGAAGGAACCATATACCATTGCATCCTCTGCTTTCATATCAATTGCCGCGCTGTATGAATATCTGATAAGCTTTATTATCTCAGTGGGATCGTTCCCTGACTGGCTGCGCATTATCTCATATCTGTAATTGCCGTTTGCCAGCCGGTGGAACAGAAGCATCGCCCTGATGCTCTTATCACGGACGATCACACAGCTCACCTTAGGATCAAAAAAGCTGTAACCGGTGTTCATCATATCCGTATCATAACTGTGATTCAGGGATTTGAAAAAACGCTTTAGCATATCCCGGCCCCCCATTCCAAGATCTGCAAGTGAACAGGCACCTTCCGTTGACCCTTTCAGGTATTTATTATCCTTAAGGTCTGAAAGCTTCAGGTAAAATTCATTTCCTGTTCTTACCGAAAATCCGAACTTCCATGAATCGAGAAAATTTTCAAGGACCGCAAAGTCTTCATTCTCATCATCACTTTTAAGAACCGGTATGTTCATATCAAGGGATATACTGCTGCCCTCAAACTGCAGGGCATATCCCGCTACCTCTGCCATCAGCATGTTGCCCACGCCGCTCTTTCTGTACCGTTCTGAGACATACAGCCAATCGATCCTGATATCCTTGGCTTCATCCTGCGGGATGGATTTTTTCTCAAAGACCACCACACCTGCGACATACATTTCATCCTCTTTATGCCTTACTGCTCCCAGCGCCATCTTCCTGCCTTCAAGAATGTCGTCATAATTATCTCCGGGGATGATGCTGCGGAATACCTGGGCATTATTTGATGACACCCGGGTAATGAGAGGCCAGTATCTCTTCTCAAAATCCCTGAGTATCCCAAGCCCCGCTTCCAGACGGTCTCTTCCGAATCCCGCCAGAGGATTGACCACCTTTGCCGTTTCAAATACCGTATCCAGCAATGACAGATACGGAGCCTCCGCCTGCTCCGGAGAAAGTTCCTCATCCGACATCTCGATAAGGCTCACAAGCGACAGCTTATCTGCAAGCTCTTCAAGAAGATACTCATCCTCGGTGAGTATATTTAGCGGATCATTATCCGGATCGTTTTCATATGCATCTGCAATTTCTTCGAAAAATCTTCCGGATTCCTCAGACTGTTCCACTACAGCCTTGTCATATTCTTCTTTTTCATTTGCCCAATCGTTAAGCTCATCCAAAATACTTTCCAGATTCATTTCATCTTCTTTGTTCATAATCCTTACTCTCCTTTACTACAATCATTATTTCCCCGGAGCATATATCTTCCTCTGCTTCTTTTATTTAACATCCTAAGTGTTTCCGTGCACCTTCTTCTTCGCTGTCTTCTTTTTCTGTACGGGTTTGGTCAGTGTGGTATCATCAACCAGTTCAAAACCATTGGCTGCCGAATACCTTCCGAAAAGCCTGTCGCTCCAGCCTTCTTCTGCAGCTCTCTTCTGAACATCTTTTATATAAGCTTCCTGTTCTTCAGGAGTAAGTGACGGGCCATGTATATCGGTCTCTTTTACATAGCTGTACTCTTTGGCATTTCCTTCATTCTTTTCCGACATATCATTAAGCTGCTTAGCGCTTAACGGCATATACTTCCCGTTACCCGCAGACTTCTCACTGCCTGCACCATAAGCAAACAGTACCTGGGAAAATGCACTATTGTAATAATTTAACAGGTTTACGAAGTCCCGGTCTTCCTTCTTCGTGGGATCGAAATATTTTTTTCCATCTTTGGTCAGCTGTACCAGATCCTGTATTATTTCAAATTCATCCTTAACTTCCGCATACCTGTCCCCCATCATGCGCAGGACATCATGCGGATGCATCTGTGTCAGTTTTCTTCCATACGTCGATTCCACCCTCTTCATATGGGCATAATAAAGACCCTTAAGTTTTATCAAAGCTTCGTCAAACTGTTTCTGCGCTTCTTCTGCTGACAGATTGTTTGCCTCTTTATTAGCAGGACCGTCCAGCTTTTTAAACAGGTCGAGCCATTCCTCATCTTTCATCTGCTGTCCGAACTTGCCCAACACAGTTGCCATGATCCGGTTAACACGGAGGCCTTTGACAATAAGTTTACCGTCAGGGCTCTGTACGAGGCGATTCCCCGGAACATTCTTGAAAGCTTCCGGCAATGCCCTATGCTTCAGTTGCTCACCCTTGACATTTATGATGCTGAAAAAATCAGCGTCTTTAGGTAATTCCTTAACTGCCTCAGGAGAGATATCGATATCATTGAGGGCCGGATACTTCTTCCTGTCTTCTAAATCTGCCTGCATTTCCGGATCCATCATTTCCTCAATGCCCTCCACCTTTCCTGCGAGAAGAGGTAATAATTCATTATTGATAATCTTCCGTTCATCAGCTATTTCCTTCATCCTGATATGGTATATTATGTATTTTTCCAGTTCTCCGTCATAAAACATATCTAATACCATTCTCTTCTCATCCAGTGCTGCCAGGCGTTTCAAAAGTTTATCTATCCTCTTCCCCTCGCTTCCCGCAAATTTATACTCATTTGCTTTTCCGGCAATAAAATGCAGGATTCCGTCTTCCAAAGGATATGCTTTATATTTCTTCCCATTGACCGTCACCACCGGGAATTCGTAATCCTCACCCATCTTCTTGTTTTTGAACACTTTGAGCTGGTTATTCAGTTCTTCTTTTATCCTCGTCTTGTCCTCCAGGCGATTTTCATATTTTCTATCCTGTGACATAGGATATCCCAGGCTGTTGAAACACCCGAATAATTCTATAAAAGCTGCTTCGTAATTTTCCCTATACTTCCTATAATCATTAAATATCTGATCCGGCACCCTGTTATCATCAAACTTTGACAACCATTTTGCCTCCTCGGTTCCCTTTATCGCCTCATTCTGCATGTCACATTCTGCTGCAAACGTAAGCTTCTCAATTAAGTTATAGGCGCGCTTGGCACGGATGAATTCCCTTCTCTTTGAAACCCATTTCTTAAACGCATCCTGTATCCTGGACTTATGTTCCTTTGCGATCTTAACTCCGAATATTTTTCCGCTCTTAATGGAGCCGGCGATCATCTTTTCAAATTTGCCCACTCCGTCTCCTTCACAGAGGAGGAAAGTTGTGCCCATGTTGCCAAGTTCTGTTTTATTTACGTACTTTACATCATCTTCAGCCTCATTCTCAGATTCTAGTATGATCTGCTGCATATATACAGTCTTTAAGTTATCGCATTTATCCTCATATGAAAGATCCCAGTTTTCAATCCCTTCATCTTTTGTGACATCCTGTCCCTCCGCTACCTGTTTCATAAGCGATCTTAGCACCGGAATATCTTTATTCTTCTGCATCTCACGCTGTTCATTTATAATACGGTCCGCCGCTTCCTTTGAGCTGCTCGTCTTATTATTCTCCACTTCACGGTAGAGATTTAAAAAGTCAGCAAGCCCCCGTTCTTTTACCTTTGATATTTTCTTTTTTCCGTCCTTGCCAAGGAAAGCCTTAAGCTCATCCTCCGGTATCAGGGCATAGTAAGGTGATGATATGAGCTTATATCTATCCTCATACTCTTTCTTCAGGGACCTGGCCAAACCGCTGATTATACGAACTTCTGTTATTGAGCGGTTCATAACATACACCGATCTTTGTGCCAGAACATCTACCTCTGCCAGCCTGCACAGCTTGTGGTATTTTTTCGCATAATTTGACACAAACTCTTCATCCGAAGCATACTTAAACTCAGATATGTCCGTTCCGAGGGCAGAGGTGATCATATCCACATCTATATCTCTGATATTTACAGTCCGTAGAATATCCAATCCTTTATTATTTTTTCCTGTGAGCAGCACCCTAAGTGCATCCCTCTCATGCTCCGTTTTTATTCTCTTCTCAATTTCCTCAATATTATTCAGCGATATATAGTCAGATACCTGTTTCTTCTCATCTTTCCGGCGGTTTACAAATACTTCGCCTTCCGATATCAGATGCTTCTGTATTGCAAGTTTTCTCTTTGTATCCTGAAGGATATTTTCAGCAGCTTTTACATCCCTTTTTTTCCCGAAAGAAACTTTATTATATGCATCATTTACCCTGCCTTCCAGCTCCTTTTCGCTCAGCGCATTGTCTATAATGCTTTTTATATGATCCGACTTTTTTAGCTTTTCAAGGTCAGACCGGAACTGCTCTGCCTGAACATCCTTTCCAAGGGCTTTTTCGAGCCTCCGGGTCTCCTCCGGGGATTTCTCCTGCTTCCTCATAAGCGGCGACGGATGCCACTGTCCAAAGTCAGTCTTTACCAGATTCAGCTCAGGCAACTCTACCCGCCTGTTTTCCTGTTTTTCCTCTTTCTTCAGTTCGTTCTCTTTCTTCTCTTCCTGCTCCGGCTTGTTCTCATTCTTTACTTCTTTCTTTTTAGCCTGTTCTTTTTTCTTTCCGAGTGTTTGTTCTTCCTTATCTTCTTCTGCGAATCCTCCGAACAGGTCCTCAAGTTCATCCTGCCTTCTGTCATCTTTCCCGGTCTTATTCCCGTCTTTCTTAGTATCTTTTTTTCTGTCTTCTTTTCTTTCTTCTTTTTTTTCTTCTTTTTTCTCTTCTTTTCTCTCTTTTTCCTCTTTTACCCTGTTTACGGTACTGTTTTCAAGTATCTCCGCGTCATCCCCTGTCACAACAGCGTCATATTCTTTGGCGATACCGAGGCTTTTAACGATATTGACCATCCTTCCGCCAACGCCGCCCATCAGCTTTGCGGATGTCCTGAATACTTTTTCATCCTTTTTTGCATTTCCCGAAATTTTTCTGCATAGATAAGGAAAGCCATGGACCAGCGCATCATAAGTGCCCACCGGGAGTGCGGCCAGACCCTTCGCGCAGTCCCTCAGTATCTGGCGACCTTCCCTCATTCCCACCCAGCCTTTTGTAAAGCTGTAGTCCACATTCCAGCGCTTCTTTGAGTGGATAGCCTTAGATACGCCGTTGCACAGAAGCGAAAGTATTTTAATGGGTGTTTTTGCCACTTTTCCCGCAAAGACAGCTGCATTTGAAGCCAGCATGGTGGCAAGTCCGAGGCCTCTCTCCGTAAGACCTCCGAATATATGATAGACCATTTTCAGGCGGTCAAGATTGTTCCTTCCGGCCAGCTTCCACCATTCTTTGTAGCGCTGCTTACGTCCGGGAGTCTCCCCTTCCCTTTCCTGCTGCTTTCTCTTCAGGTCATAGAGCTGGTTCCTTGTCATGATGCCGTCAGCCAGATGCGCGGCTTTCAGCAGTGTGGGAAAGCCCGTATCCCCTTCATTCTGCGCATCAAGGGACTTGGAAGGAGTCCTTCGTTCGATCGACAGATTAAACATACGGTTGTCTATGCTTATAAGATTCTTTATGCTTTCTATTTTTCCGATCTGCTTTTTTCCCTTACCGTATTTGAGCCTTTCACTGTTTCCGTCCAGATAAGCCCTTACCAGCGCATCAAGCTCATCATAGGCTTTGCATACAGCTTCCTTATCAGGCTCCGATATATCATTTTTGGGATTTCCTTCTTCGTCAAAGAGCACCTTCCTCTTATCAAGGTATTCCTTAAGGCTGTTTTTTACCATATCCAGCTCCGCCTTATCAGCCTGCGCCCTGTCCACCTGGCTGAGCTTAAGGCCCACGCCCTTTTGTCCGTAGGTCTTCCCTTTCCTGCCCCGGATCTTATCCTTTTCCTTTCGGCTGAGCCGGTTGATCACAATGTCATTTGCAGGGATTTCCGTATGCTCTTCTTCAAAGAGCTCAATCTCCATCTGCCTTTCCTGATCGGCATATATACTTATATTCAGTGCCGACTCTTTATTCTCATCCTTATTGACATTGATATTCTTATTCTGCTCTTCCTGCAGGCGCTTCTCGATTTCCCTGTTTACATCCATCTTTTTATCTCCTGGCTCTTGTATCCTTTTCCCGCTCTTTTACTGCAGCTTCAATAGGTCTGACAGTTTCTTCAGCCTCTCTTCCGAAAAATCCTCCACCGTGAGGCTTCCGGCCGGTATCTTGTCATCCTTAAACCCGGCTTCCTTTCTGAGCATGCTCCATTGGTCTCCGGTAATTATCTCCTCATTCGGCAGGGTATTCAGGATGCCGTGATACTGCATAAGGGTATGGGCATCAGGGAATATGCGCTGCATCGTCAGGAATCCCTCTTCGCTTTCAAATCTGCCGAATACAAATGTATCCTCAGCTTCATCCTTCACAGCCTGATAAGCAAAGCGGATCAGCTTCAGCAGCGACATCGGATCGTAACCGGGACGGCTGCGCAGCGCTTCATATCTGTAATCCCCGTTTGACAGCTTATGGAAGAGAAGCAGCGCCATGATGCTGTTATCTTCGACTATGGCACAGCTGCTCTTCGTATCAAAAAAAGCATAATCGGTCTCCATTATGCCGGTATCGTAGCTCCGGTTCATGCTTTTGAAAAACCTCTTTATCATCAGCGGTCCCCGGTTCCCGAGGGCAGCGAGGGACGTGACCCCTTCTGCCGGTCCGTTCATATATTTATTACCCTTCAGGTCTCCTACCGCTATGTGAAAGTTCCATCCGAACCTGATGGTAAAGCCGAACTTCCATGAATCCAGGAAGTTCTCAAGCAGTTCAAATTCCTGCCTCTCCTCATCATCCTTAAGCTCCGGTATGTTAATGTCGGTGGTGATCATTGTACCCGGCACTTTCACCGCATATCCGGCGATCTCAGCCATCAGCATATTCCCGACACCGGCCTGTTTATACTCATCCGCCACATATATCCATTCCAGCCTAATGATACCGTTATCCCCTCTCGCCCCGGGACTGTAACTGTATACGGCTACACCTGCCACCGACTTCTTATTTCCGCTGTGTCTTATGGCTCCCAGCGCCTTCTTCCTGCCCGCCAGGATGTCATCATAGTGCTCATCCGGTATGAAACCCCGGAAAGCAACGGCATTCCCAGGGGTGATGCGGCTTACAAGCGGCCAATACTGATTTTCAAAGCTTCTGAGCACGCCAAGCCCCGCTTCCAGCCGGTCCTTGCCGAATCCTCCGAGGGGATTCCTTATCTTAGCACTTTCAAAACAGGTATCAATAAGGGTAAGATAGGGTATCTCCCGTTCCTCGGCAGTAAGCTCTTCATTGCTTATCTCCATCAGGCTTACAAGACCCAGCTTATCCGAAAGCTCCTCCAGCAGGTAGTCATCCTCCGCCAGAATGTTCACTATGTCATTTTCCCCATCATCGTTATATGCCTTCATCAGGTCCTCAAAACAGGTCTTCAGCTCCTCCGCCTGCTTCATTACCTCACCGTCCAGCGTCACACTGTCTTCCTTTAGCCAGCTGCCGAGTTCTTCGGCAAGCTCCCTTCCATTCGTTATATCTTCCCTTTTCATTAGGCATCTCCTTAATCTATGGTAAAGTTTTATTTCTTCATCCTATAGAGCTTCTGCATACCGCGCTATACGGCATCCTTTGAGGTCTTCCAGTCAGCATCCTTGCAGAACGGGCACTCGCCGCCTGCATCCATGGCATCATTCAGCGGAATCGTATACAGTTTTTCCTTCATATTGTATAATCACCCCTTTTAGACAGGTCGCCAAGAATAATGTTACTACTCCGAGCGTACCTGTTTCGTACTTTTTCTATACCTTTTGCATATACTCGGCACATGATAAAAAAAGACAAGTAAACCTTGTCTTTTCAATCCAGAACTTTATATCTTGTACAAAAGCATATCAATATCCGGTTTCATATTATGTCTCCCCATTGAACAGCGTATGCAGGTCCATCAGACATCCGAAAATTACTTTAATAATGATACCATAATATGGTCTTATTTTCCATTTGATAAGGGCGGAAATGCGTTTTGGAAACGGCACGGGGAGTTTTTATCAGGCAAAATTATGTTATAATCTACAGCATATGGGAGGGATATGTAATGAGGCCATACCTATTTTTTACAATAAACACAATAAACAGCCATACCAAGTATACGGGATAATCGACCATATAAGCAGAATTTATTGTCTTTGTAAATCGCAGATGATAAATTCATATCATAAGAAAAAGCACAGAACCCCGGAGCAGATTCCGGAACCCGGACCACAAATGAGGAAAAAAAATATGTCAGATAACAAGATCGCTATCATAGCAAAGAATGGGGCTGGAATTGCTGAAAAAAGGACGGGGCAATCCCGTCCTTTTTAAATGAATTCTCAGCCCTCAGTCTTTTTCTCAGCTTCGCCGGACTTTGCTGCCTTAGCGGCTTCGGCGGCTTTCTTGGCCTCAGCTGCCTTCTTGGCTTCCGCAGCCTTCTTTGCCATTTCCTCACGCTGCTTTGCTTCAGCTTCGAGAACTTCCGGTGACTTGGTGTAGGTCACGGTTTCCTTCTCACCGTCCGGTGTCTGGTAGCCTGCTACCATAGTAAGACACTTCTTTGGACATTTCTCTACACAGAAACCACATGCGATACAGTCAAATCTGTTGATGGTCCACGTGCCCTTTATCTTATCGATGGAAAGAGTACCGCAGGGACAGCACCTCGTACACATACCGCAACCTATGCAGTCGTCTATTGAGATTTCGATATGTCCTCTGGTACGCTCTTTATACTCAGCAGGCTCTGCCGGATATTTTGTCGTCACCGGCTTTGAAAAGAAATTCTTAAGTGCGGCACCCGCAAATGTCATTACTGCCATTTCATTTCCTCCTAATAAATCCTTCGCTTTGCTAAGGATGACAATAATCTGTTTTCAGCTTATCAGTTTACTGAAACGGTTACTTTTACCTCTCAGTACAGCTGATGCAAGGGTCTATGGTTACGGCAAGTATACCAACATCTGCATAATCAGCACCCTTAAGTACTGCGCAGAGACCTGCAAGGTTTGCAAAGGTAGGGGTGCGGACACGCATACGGTCCAGATTAGGTGTACCGTTGCCCCTGATGTAGTAGTCTGCCTCACCACGGGGCTGCTCTATTCTCATGAAATATTCACCATTGGGATTGCCCTTTACAACTGCTGCCAGCTCACCGTCAGGAAGCTTGTCTATAGCCTGTCTGATAAGGTCGATTGACTGATAGATCTCACCGATCCTGACTTCACATCTGCCATAGCAGTCACCGTCGTTACTGATAATAGGCTCCATATCCAGCTCGCCGTATGCGGCATAGCCTCTCATACGCATATCTGTAGCGATTCCGCTGGCTCTTGCGAAAGGACCGGCGCATCCCAGTGCATGTGCCTGCTCCTTAGTGAGTACACCCACTCCCTTCATACGGGACTGAACTGTATAGTCATTCATAAAGGTCTTCTCAAGAACCTTGGTCTCTTTTTCCACATAATCAAGCATCTCAAGGACAGCCTTCTGCATCTCGGGTGTGATATCCTTGAGTACGCCGCCGACCTTATTTACGGAGAAGATAACTCTTCCGCCGGTGGTAAGCTCTATCACATCAAGCACCTTTTCACGCACTCTCCAGCACTGGTAGAAAAGATTCTCAAATCCGAAGGCATCAGCCATAAGACCTGCCCAGAGCAAATGGCTGTGAAGTCTTGAAAGCTCAAACCATATAGTACGGAGGAACTTTGCCCTGTCTGGTACTTCGATATTCATGATGTGCTCAACAGTATCGCAGTATCCATATCCGTGACCAAAGCTGCAGATACCGCATACACGCTCTGTCACGTAAACCATCTGATTGAAATCTCTTTTTTCTGTAAGCTTCTCCAGACCTCTGTGTATGAAACCGATAGAAGGAAGAACATCAACGATCTTTTCATCCTCCAGTACGAGGTCCAGATGTATAGGCTCCGGAAGAACCGGATGCTGTGGTCCGTAA
>JAEEGL016866069.1_pt1 | contig 16237 bp, 10 predicted proteins | sample 9134231 | NCBI WGS metagenome assembly JAEEGL01 (sample SAMN16246548, study PRJNA631951) | gut metagenome | biome: gut microbiome; feature: rumen; material: fiber-attached | host: Bos | place: Iran: Karaj | collected 2018-10
CGAAGAGGAAAGTACCACTTTATGTAAACACGGAATTGAGCACAAGGCCGTGAATAGCCCGCCATGTGCCTACATCGGAGATTCAGGCGGAAGTAGTTACTTCGGCGGGGCAATTTGTTTCTCATTTATAGAGGAAAGGTAGTGATTTGTTTTCAAATTCTTTGTGGTTTGTTCTTTTTTTACCAACTTTCCTCTAAAGAAAATATAAATTCTTGATGGGTCAGGCTGATAATTCAAGTTTTTTGTGTACATTTGCAAACAATAAGACAATTTGCAGAAAAGTGACGACACAATGGAAAGACAAACTTTGACAAGGCTGATTTGCCTGCTGGCATGGATGATGCTGCCGCCGACGGCTATGGCCGACGTGGCCTACAGTGACTCACACGTCCGCATCACGGTCATCGACGGCGGCACGCTCCGTCTGGAATATGCTCCGGACGGACATTTCGTGGACAAGAAAAGCTTCGTGGCCGTCGTACGCGATTATCCCTTTGACGCCTATTCCATTTCGGAGACGGGCAAGACGGTGACGCTGACGACCGACAAGCTGAAACTGGTGTACAAAAAGGGCGATGGCGGGTTTTCGGCCGATAACCTTACCATCAGCAGCACTACCCTGAGGCCGTTTGCCCTTCAGGGGACGGGGAGCGGGCAGGAAAAAAGCACTCCTCCCCTAAAAGGAACGGTCGGCTCTTTGGGAAACGGCTTCACCTGGAAGCCGGGCATGAAGCAGCAGGGCAACCTGAAAGGAACCTACCGCACGCTGGACGGCTACAACGGCGACCATCGCAACAATGCGGAGAAGACGCCCATCCCTTTGGAGGATGGTCTGCTCTCTACCGACGGCTGGACGCTGATTGACGATTCAGAGGGCTTCCTTTTCAGCGACGATGCGGACTGGGACTGGGTGGAGAAGCGGCCGTCGGCCGCCGGCGCCCAGGACTGGTACTTCCTGGGCTACGGCCACGACTACAAGGCAGCCCTGCAGAGCTTCACCCGCTTTGCGGGACGCGTGCCGCTGCCGCCGCGCTATGCCTTCGGCTATTGGTGGAGCCGCTATTGGAGCTACTCAGACCAGGACTTCCGCAACCTCGTGCGCTGGTTCGGCGAGAACGACATCCCGCTCGACGTCCTTGTCATCGACATGGACTGGCACCCCATCAGCGAGCAGGCTGGTGGCGGATGGACGGGCTGGGACTGGAACGAGAACCTCTTCCCTGACTACCGGCAGTTCCTCCGTTTCCTTGACGAGCGAGGCATCAACGCCACTATGAACCTGCATCCCGCCGATGGCGTGCGGCCTTATGAGAAGAAATACGCGGAGTTTGCCCGGCGCATGGGCGGCACCGACGGCAAGGCCGTGGAGTGGCTGGGCAGCGACAAGAAGATGGTGAAGGCCCTGTTCGACACCTACCTGCATCCCTATATGAACGACGGCGTCGATTTCTGGTGGCTCGACTGGCAGCAGTGGCTCAACGACAAGAAGGTGGAGGGGCTGAGCAACACGTGGTGGACGAACTATCTTTTCTTCTCTGACATGCAGCGCCAGCACGACAAGCGCCCGATGCTCTACCACCGCTGGGGCGGGCTGGGCAACCATCGCTATCAGGTGGGCTTCTCCGGCGACTCCTACATCACCTGGGAGAGCCTCGCCTTCCTGCCCTACTTCAACAGTACCGCGTCGAACGTGCTCTACGGCTACTGGAGCCACGACATCGGCGGCCACATGAGCCTGAAATGGGGCACGCCCGTTCCCGCAGAGCTTTACACCCGCGCCATGCAGATGGGCCAGTACCTGCCCATCCTGCGTACCCACTCCACCAAGGACCCTGCGCTGAACAAGGAGCCGTGGGCCTTCGACCACGCTACTAAAGACCGCCTGAAGCGCGTCGTCGACAGACGCTACGCGCTCGTACCTTATATATATACGATGGCCCGCGAGGACTACGAGACGGGTGTCTCGCTCTGCCGGCCCATGTACTACGACTATCCGCTGCAACCGGAGGCCTACGACTTCCGCAGCCAGTATATGTTCGGCAACGACATGATGATTGCCCCCATAGTGGAACCCGTCAGCAAGGACGACGGCTATGCCCGCCTGAACGTATGGCTTCCCGAAGGCGAGTGGCTGGAGTATGACACGGGCACGATGCTGCAAGGCGGCCGGACGATGGAGCGCGCCTTTACCATCGATGAATATCCCGTTTATGTCAAGGCCGGCAGCATCCTGCCTTTCTACGGCAAGCTCAAGAACCTCGGCGGCACCGGGCAGGAAGTCTGTGTGCGCGTGTTCCCAGGCGCACATGAAGGCAGCTTCGAGCTGTATGAGGACAACGGCAACGACTGCGACTATGCCACGCAGTATGCCACCACCGTCCTGAGCTACGAGCGCGAGGGAAAGACGCTGCGCGTCAGCATTGCAGCACGCAAGGGCAGCTATCCGCAGATGCCCGCCAGCCGCCACTATCGTCTGGCGCTGCCCTGTGCGCTTGCTCCCGCCAGCATCCGGCTTGACGGACAGCCGGTCTCCTTCACCTACGATGGCTATGCCCTTGAGACGCAGGCCGACCTGAGCCTGCTCGACTGTTCGCAGAGCCATGTCGTCGAGGTGGAATACGCCGATGCCGACTTTACCGTAGCCGACGGTACGAAGGCACGTATGGCACACATCACAACCATCGTGGCCGACTACAAGCAGATAAATGCGGGCATGGTCTATACCGATGCAGTAGGCTATCTTGAGGCAACGCCGCTGCGCCTGGCCTATTTCCCCCAAGACCAGGCGCAGACGCTGCAGCAGTTCAACGCCTATTACGCCGACCTGCCCAACGTGCTCAAGGCGCAGATGGGCGACCATCCGCAGTCGAACTGGCATCCGGCGGGCAACCGGCTGAAGAGCGCGTTTGCCGAGCAGGTCGACCCAGCCGCCCCTCTGCCTGAGTATCCGCGTCCTGTCCTGACCCGTAGTGAATGGCGCAACCTCAATGGACTCTGGAGCTATTCCATTACCAGTGAAGACGCCCTTTGTCCTGATGAATTCGACGGGCAGATACTCGTGCCTTATCCCCTGGAGTCCAGTCTCTCGGGCGTTCAGCGCAAGCTGCGCCGCGACCAGGTGCTCTGGTACGAGCGCACGTTCACCATCCCCCAGTCGTGGCAGGGGCGTGACGTCCTGCTCCATTTCGGAGCCGTCGACCATGAAGCCGTCGTCTATGTCAACGGTCGCCGCGTGGCCGCTCATGTGGGCGGCTACACCGCTTTCTCGGCCAACATCACTTCAGCCCTGCGCGAGGGCGACAACCGTCTGACCGTCCGCGTTGTCGACCATACCGACGACCGCCTGCAGCCCGTCGGCAAACAGCGTCTGAACCCCGGAGGCAACGGCAGCATCTGGTACACCAGCGTCTCAGGCATCTGGCAGACGGTATGGATGGAGCCCGTGGCCAAGCAGTATATTGCTGATGTCCGCACCACGCCCGACCTTGATGCCTCGCGCTTTGCCGTCGATGTGAAGACCGTGGGTGCCAATCCCTCAACCGATTATGTCGAGGTGACACTCCGCTTTGGCGGCAGTGTGGTGGCCCGGGGCAGCGCTCCTGCCGGACAAACCGTCTTCCTGCCTGTGAAGGCCCCCAAGCTGTGGAGTCCCGACAGCCCCGACCGCTATCAGATGTCCGTACAGCTGATGAGCAACGGCCGGCAGGTAGACCAGGCCGGCAGCTATGCCGCTATGCGTAAAATCAGCGTCGCCCGGCAGGCCGATGGCGTCTGGCGCCTGCAGCTGAACAACAAGAACCTGTTCCACTTCGGCCCCCTTGACCAAGGCTACTGGCCCGACGGCCTTTATACCGCTCCCACCGATGACGCCCTGCGCTTCGACATCCAAAAGACCAAGGACTGGGGCTTTAACATGATTCGCAAGCACATGAAAGTGGAACCTGCCCGCTGGTACTATTACTGCGACTCTATCGGCATCCTCGTGTGGCAGGACATGCCTTCCGTCTGCCGTTCCGACCAGCACTGGGATTCACGCGGCTGGAACCGTCAAGCCGACGGCGGACATGCCGAAAGCGTCGAGGCCGACTATTTCCGCGAGTGGGGCGAAATCATCAATGAACTCTATTCCTATCCCAGCATTGTCGTGTGGACACCGTTTAACGAAGCCTGGGGACAGTTCAAGACTCCGGAGGTCGTTGAGTTCACCCGTCGGCAGGATCCTTCCCGTCTCATCAACCCGGCCAGCGGCGGCAATCACTACCATGCAGGCGACTTCCTCGACTTGCACGACTATGCCCGTCCGCCGCAGCTCTACCTGAACGACACTACCCGTCCGGTCGTACTCGGCGAGTACGGCGGCCTGGGCCGACATGTCGAGGGGCACCGATGGGTAGAGAGCGATGCCACCACGTACGTCAATTTCAAGGATGCCGGCGAACTCACCGACTCCTATGTAGAGCAAGGCGAAGCCGTGCTGAGGATGGCTAAGGGAGTACAGCTTCAAGACGGCACTCCCGCCGCATTCTCCGCCGCCGTCTATACGCAGACCACAGACGTGGAGACAGAAGTCAACGGCTTGATGACCTACGACCGGAAAGTGATGAAGATGGACGAAGCCCGTATCCGCGCCATCAACAGTGCCATCGTCCACTGCCTCGACAAGTAATCGTCCGCTATTCCTCACAACTTATTTTTCAGTAGCATGAAGGTTGTTATCGCCATAGACTCATTCAAAGGATGTCTGACTTCCAGGGAAGCAAACGAGGCGGCGGCAGAGGGAGTCAGAAAGGCTTATCCTGATGCGAAGATTGTGGAGGTGCCTGTCAGCGATGGCGGTGAGGGCTACCTGGAAGCCTTCCATGCCGCCATTGGGGGCAGGCTGGAAAGCGCGACGGTGAGAGACCCGCTGATGCGCCCCGTCACGGCGAAGTATCTTTTACACGACGAGATGGCCGTGATAGAGATAGCGCAGGCCAGTGGCCTTACCTTGCTGACAAAGGAAGAGCGCAACCCGATGGTGGCAACGAGCTATGGCACCGGGCAGCTGGTGGCCGACGCTGTCCGTAAGGGGGCCAGGCAGATCATCGTGGGACTTGGCGGCAGTGCCACGAGCGATGCCGGCATAGGCATGCTCAAGGCGCTCATCGACAGCCTGCCCCCAGCCTCCTCCCATGGAGAGGAAGACTGGTGGCGGCAACGACGGTGGGATGATGTCTCAGCCCTAAAGGATGTCACGTTCACAATGGCCTCCGACGTCAGCAACCCGCTTTATGGCGAGAAGGGGGCGGCCCATGTCTTTGCCCCTCAGAAGGGAGCTACGCCCGAGATGGTTCTCCGTCTGGACGAGCGGGCCAGGAAATTTGCGGAGCTCTCCGCCAGGCATTTCGACTATGACCGTTCAGGGATGCCCGGCGCCGGCGCTGCCGGCGGTCTTGGCTATGCCTTCCTGCAATACCTCGACGCGAAGAGCATGTCGGGCATTCAGCTGCTACTCGACACCATCCGCTTCAAGGAGCTTGTCGAAGGTGCAGACCTCGTCGTCACTGGCGAAGGCGCTGCCGACCGTCAGACGCTGATGGGCAAGTTGCCGATGGGCATCCTGAAGCAGTCGGGGCGTGTGCCCGTCTTCCTGATAGCCGGTAAGGTCAGCGACCGCGAAGAGCTGCTGAATGCAGGCTTCGCCGAGGTGGAATGTATCAATCCGCCAGACATTCCCCTCGAAGAAGCCATGCGTAAGGAGGTGGCACGACAAAACATCCGTCAGTTGCTGAGTCTCCGTTTCGGAACTTAAATAATGGCAACGACATAGCAGTTGGCACTTAATCGATTATTCCGCAGGGCGCTCCCCTCCCCTCAAGGGGAGGGGTAGGGGTAGGGTCTCTAACTACCTTTCAGCGAATCTTTCATCGGCTAATCGAACTCCGGGGAAAAGTTACAAACCCCACCCCTGCCCCTCCCCTGTGTAGGGGAGGGGAAAGGCTACGGGTAGGCGACCGAAGGTCGGGAATGCGGCTACCGCCGGAGACGTCCCGGGTCAACTGCTATATTGTTGCCGTTGCCTAAATTATTTCACCTTGAGGTAGCTTTTCAGAGCCTTCACATAGTCCTTGAAGGCTTTCAGGCCCACGGGAGTTATCCGGCAGATGGTGCAGGGCTTCTTGCCCTTGAAGGTTTTCTCTACCTCGATGTAGTTCGCCGCCTGAAGCTTGTCAATCTGCACACTGAGGTTGCCCGCCGTGGCTCCCGTCTGCTCCTTGATATACGGGAACTCGGCTTCCTCGGCACTCACGAGCAGCGACATGACGGCCAGTCGCAGCTCGGAGTGCAGCAATGGGTCTAACGTGGGGAATATCATAGGCTCTTCTTTCTAAGCATCATGCCTGGGAGCGTCAGGCCGATAAAGGCAAAGATGGCGACGATGATGGCAGGAATGATGCCATTGGCCATTCCTATGTAGTTGACGTCGGTGTAGGAAAACAACCAGCCCACCAGCGTCTGTGTCACATAGAACGATTCCCAAATGAAGCCTCCTATACCACCAATAATGCCGCACCACACCATCCAGCGGCTCTTCAGGATGTAACCATTAATGGTGATGGCCATGCCCATCAGCAGGAGTATGATGCGGAACGGGTGAATCACCAGGCGCGAATAGACTTCAGGGCTTTCCATTCTGCCCATCAGCAGGTTGTAGAGATTGACAAACACAAAGAACGAGAGTGCGAAGATGCCAAAGGTCTGCCACGTCTTATCTACCATCGTCCCCACAAAACTGGCCGGTACCTTGGGCTTGTTGCGCTTGGCATAGCGGTCGGCGAAATAGATGACGACTGGCAACAGGATGTACAGCAGATAGAAGGCCATGTTGCCCGTGAAATAGATGCATATGCCAATAATAATAGGCATAGCCATCGTGCAAAGGCCGGCAATGTAGAGCGACTGCCCCGTGTCTTTACCCACTGCCTGGCGGCTGCGCTCTATCTGCTCGGTAATGATTTCCAGACCGCGCTCGGCGGTCATATTGCTGTTTTCTTCCATCGTTTTTACTTTTTTAAAGGTGTTAATAACTTGGGTTTGTTGTTCTCTAGCCTCAGCCCTGCCCCTGCAGAAGACACGGTTTCAGCCCTGTGTGTTCGAATCACGGTGCAAAGATAAAGAACTTTATTTTATAAACCAAATTATTTCGCAAATAATTTTGATTTTTGCCTGCTTTTTAACATTTGAGCATCGTTTAGCGGCCGAAATGCGGCCTGTGATGAACCGAACGGCCTAAAAAGCGACACCAGGCTGCCGGCTTCTAACGCACTGGTTGTGAAAAACAGCGGGCCGATATGGCTTTTCGCTGTTTTTCTGCCAAAAACGCCTGCTTTCTGTGATTATTTCTGCTCATTATTAGGTGGTTTGAAAAAGAATTCGTAAATTTGCATCAAGAAAGAAACAACCACTTTAAACTAAATGACAAAAACATGAAGAAGAAGATTTTGACGGCCTGTGCCCTGCTCCTGGGGAGCATCGGCACGATGACGGCGCAAGTGAAACTGCAAAGCAGCAATGTTGATGAAGTGCTCAAAGCCATGACGCTTGAGGAGAAAGCCATGCTCGTGGTGGGCGGTAACCGCCAGACGGCCTCTACGGGCAACAATGGCATGATTGGCTCGCATGCCCAGCGCGTGCCCGGTGCTGCCGGCACCACGCAGGCCATCCCCCGCCTCGGCATTCCCTCCACAGTGCTCACCGACGGCCCTGCCGGTGTGAGAATCAGTCCCCGGCGCGACAACGACCAGAACACCTATTTCTGTACGGGCTTCCCAGTGGGCACGGCCCTTGCCTGCACCTGGAACACGCAGCTCGTAGAGGAGGTGGGCCGGTGCATCGGCAACGAGGTGCTGGAGTATGGCTGCGACGTGCTGCTGGCTCCAGGTATGAACATCCACCGTTCGCCGCTCTGTGGCCGTAACTTCGAATACTACTCCGAAGACCCGCTGGTGACGGGCAAGATTGCCGCCGCCTATGTGCGCGGCGTTCAGAGTCAGGGCGTGGGTACGTCGGTCAAGCACTTCGCTGCCAACTCGCAGGAGACCAACCGCATGGGCGTGAACGAGGTGATGTCGCAGCGTGCCCTGCGCGAAATCTACCTGAAGGGCTTCGAGATTGCCGTGCGCGAGGCTGCCCCCTGGACGGTGATGTCGTCCTATAACCGCATCAACGGCCCCTTCACCCAGGAGAACGGCGAGCTGCTGACCACCATCCTGCGCGATGAGTGGGGCTTCGACGGCATCGTCATGACCGACTGGACGGGCCTGCGCAACACGGCCGCCCAGATTCAGGCCGGCAACGACCTGATGGAGCCGGGGGCCGACTCACAGATTAAGGACGTGGTGGACAAGGTGAAGAGCGGCGCGCTGAAGGAGGCCGACCTCGACGTCTGCGTGAAGCGCATCCTGCAGTATCTGGTGAAGACCCCCGCCTTCCGTGCCCATAAATACACGAACAAGCCCGACTTGAAAGCCCATGCCGAGGTCACCCGCCGCAGCGCCACCGAGGGTATGGTGCTGCTGAAGAACGAGGGCGAGACGCTGCCGATGGGTAACACGAAGAGCGTCTCCGTCTTCGGCGTCACGTCCTACGACTTCATTGCCGGCGGTACTGGCTCGGGCGACGTGAACAAAGCCTACACCATCGACCTGATGCAGGGACTGGCCGAGTCGGGGCTGAAGGTGAACAGCAAGCTGTCGAACCTCTATAAGAGCTATCAGAACTACCAGCAGAGCATCACCGCTGCAGGGCCTGCCCGTGGCGGCTGGTTCTGGGGCAAGGCTCTGTTGCCTGAAATGCCTGTCAGCCGTACCGTCATCAACGTGCAGGCACAGGAGTCCGACGTCGCCATCATCACCCTGGGCCGGCAGGCCGGCGAAGGCTCCGACCGTCAGGTGGACGGCGACTTCACGCTGACCGACGTGGAGCGCCAGCTCATCACCGATGTGTGCAGCGCCTTCCATCTGGCCAATAAGCCCGTCGTCGTGGTGCTCAACATGGGTAATGTCCTCGAGACCGCCTCCTGGAAATCCATGCCCGACGCCATCCTCCTTGCCTGGCAGCCCGGACAGGAGGGCGGCTACTCCGTGGCCGACGTGCTGACGGGTAAGGCTTACCCCTCAGGCAAGCTCACCATGACCTGGCCTGACAATCTCACCGACCTCCCGTCGAGCTCCAGCTTCCCCAACGTGCGCCCGGCGGCTCCCCGCCAGCGTGGCAACAACAAGGTGGAGTTCCAGGACTACACCAAGCACACGGAAGGCATCAACGTGGGCTATCGCTACTTCACCACCTCGCAGAAGTCCGTGTCCTATCCCTTCGGCTTCGGCCTGGGCTACACCACCTTTGCCTATAGCAAGCCTGCCGTCAAGGCCACGAAGGATGGGTTTACGGCTACTGTCACCGTCACCAACACTGGCTCCCGCGTGGGCAAGGAGGTGGTGCAGCTCTATGTCAGCGCCCCCGCTGGCGGTCTTGAAAAGCCTGCCCGCGAGCTGAAGGCATTTGCCAAGACCAAGGAGCTGCAGCCCGGCCAGAGCGAGACGCTCACCATGACACTCTCGCTCTACGACCTGGCATCTTACAACGAGGCCACCCAGTCCTGGGAGACGGCTCCCGGCAAATACACCGTCAGCTTCGCATCGAGCGTGGAGGACATCCGTGCCACTGTCCCATACAGCCTGTCCAAGCAGTATGCGGTGAAGTGCCACGACGTGATGCGCCCCGACATGCCGCTGTAACAGCTGGCCCATATACTGAGGCGGGCGGAAGTGACAAGACACAACACTTTCGTCCGCTTTTTTTGCAAGTTTAACGCCTAAAACTAACGATAAATAAAAAATATTGCTTACCTTTGCAGCAAGTTTAACAAAATCTGTAACAGAAAGGAGTGAAAATATGGCAAGGCAAATCGCAGAAACCCCGATTCTCTATGGCGAGGACGCCATGCGTTTCCTCCGCGACATGGAGAATATACAGCCCGCCTCGGAAGAGGAGAAGGCGAAGTCATCAGATGCATACGCATGGATGAAGAGCATCGCAACCTTCCAATTATAAACTGCCATGCGACTGACTAAGCTGGAAGACATAGAAACGCTGAAGCCGTTCGATTGCGGAGACGACGATCTGAACGGCTTTCTCATTGACGATGCAATGTTCTACCGTCAGCAAATGCTGGCCAATACCTTCGTGCTCGAGGATGACGAACAGACGCTGGCCTATTATAGCCTGCTTAATGACAAAGTGACGAATACCACTGTCCCTAAGAACCTCTGGCGCAAGCTTCGCAATACCATCCCACATGAGAAGCACTTCAGCAGCTATCCCGCAGTGAAGATTGGACGTCTGGCCGTCTCACTCACGTGCAAGCAAGGTGGCATCGGCACCCGCCTTGTAGCAGGTATCAAGCAGATGCTCGTCATGCAGCAGTCGCAGTCAGCCTGCCGCTTCCTCACCGTCGATGCCTACCGTGCCGCAGTTCCTTTCTATGTGAAGAACGGTTTCAAGATGTTGGTTAACGATATTAGCGAAGATGCTTATACCGTTCCTATGTATTACGACTTGAAACAGCTGATGAAGTAACCTCCCTCTCCTTACTCCCCTTCCCTACAAACCCGTAATCCTGACCACTGACGCTGTTTACGCGCGCGTATATATGTGCGAAAAAACCGAGCTACTCGCGCTACTTTGGTGCTAAACAAATTGATTATCAATTGGTTGCTGGTAGCTACAGGACTCTTTTTGGTGCTACTGTTGTAGCTACAGGCAAATTGCTGGCGTCGTTTGGAAAAAAACGCACGCCGTTTTGAAAAATACGCACGCCATTTGGAAAAATACTAACGCCGTTTTGAAAAATACTAACGCCATTTTGAAAAATACGCACGCCATTTTTTCGTCCCAAGGCTTGGGACTTTCAAAAGCGACGGGCGCGCCCCTGTAGCTACAATGGTAGCTCCAAAAACAGCCCTGTAGCTACAGGCAACGGGCTGCAATCCAGTTTGTTAGGTGTCAATGTAGCGCCTGTAGCGCCAAAAATCATGATTATAATATAGCAGTTGACCTGAATTTGTTTTTCCGGATGGCGCATTCTTGCGTCCCTTTGGTAGCAAGCGACCGGAGGTCGAGCGCCCGACCTGCGGTCGCCTACCCGTAGCCTTTCCCCTCCCCTCAAGGGGAGGGGTAGGGGTGGGGTCTCTAATATCCTTCAGCGAATCTTTTATCGTTTGTTCTTCTCGGCGGAAAAAGTTACAGACCCCACCCCTGCCCCTCCCCGTAAGGGCAGGGTTCAAGAGGGGAGTGGCTACCGCCGGAGGAGGATTCCTGGGTCAACTGCTATATTATTACCATTATTTTTGCAGATCGTCTGTGGTGCGCTGCAGCATGGCCTTGCTGACGCGGAGCAGACGGTCGGCATCTGGGCTGTCGGCGACGATGAAGTGGCGGGCGTCGAAGTCGTAGAGCACGTGGCCGGTGGAGTCGACTATCCATTGGACGTTGTTGTAGTTGTTCACCGCCGTGGGGTAGGTGTAGGAGCGGGAGAGGACGTCGCGGCTGAAGAGGAAGTCGTCGTGGGGCAGGGCGAGCTGGCCGAGGAGGGTGGCGGCGAGGTCGCTCTGGTTGCAGAGGGCATCTACGGTGCGTGGCTGGCGGACAGCTCCTCCGAGCCAGAGCATGGGTATGTGGTTTTTCTCGCGCGGGCGCGACTGGTCTATTTGCCGGTAGTTGATGCCGTGGTCGGCGGTGAGGACGATGAGCAGGTTCTGCCAGGCGGGTGTCGCGCGAGCCTTATTGATAAAATCGTAGAGGCAGTCGTCGAGATAGGCGAAAGCATTGAGTATTTCGTCATCGTGGCGGTGCAGCGGCACATCCCATGGCTCGTGGCTGGAGAGGGTGCTGTAGCCCCAGAGATGACGCTCCCTCAATTCTCCTGAAGTGGAAAAAGGCGGATTCTCCCCTTCGGGCTGGTCAGCAGGGGCATTCTCCCCAGTGGGGAGGCTGGCAGGAACCTTAGCTATTTGCTCATAAAGCGTCTGGAAGGTGATGTCGTCGCGCACGCCCCATTCTGCGCTGCTGCGGTCGGCAGCGCTGTAGTCGTCCATGCTGGTGAGCTGCTCCCATCCTGTGGCGATGAGGTAGCTGCGCATATTGGTGAAGTTGATGTCGCCGCCATAGAGGTAGCTGGTGGCATAGCCCTGAGCCTTCAGCGAGCCGGCGATGCCGGGCAGCAGGCGGCTCTTCTCGGGCATCTTCATCACCGAGATGCTGGGGAACGACGGATAGCCGCTCAGCGTGCAGAGGGTGCCTCGGTCGGTGCGCCAGGAGTTGGCATAGCACTGGGTGAAGCAGATGCCCTCCTGCTTCAGCTGCTGCAGGTGGGGCATGGCGCTGGCAAACTCCTCGCCGGCGCTCTCCATGAGGATGATGACAATGTCGGGGCGCTGCGTGGTGAGCAGTGTGTCAGAGCCGGTGCTGCTGGTGGTGTAGACATCGGCCGTGAGCCGCTGGCATTCGTCATCGTCCATGAAGTGGTATTGCGACAGGTCGCCCAGCTGGTGGCTGGCGGAGTAGAGGAAGTTGAACACGGGGTTCACGGCAGCATGGTTGAGAAACTGGTTCTGAGAGTAGTACACCTGGCCGATGTTGGTGGTCGACTCGCTTAGGCCGCCACGGATGCCGACGACCAGCAGGGGGATGAGGAGGATGAAGAGGAGCGTACGGACAGCTTTCCGCTTTACGGATGGCTGACTGTCGGGCCGTTGGCACCATGCGCTGCAAAACCGTAAATTGTAAAGAAGATAGATGCCTCCTGTCAGCAGGATGGTCAGCAGCAGCCTCAGCAGCAGATAGCCCGTGCTGACGCTCTGCGTGATGCCTTCGGGCTGACTGAGATACTGCAGGCACGAGGCGTCGAGCTTGAAGCCCCAGAACTGGTAGAGGCTGGTGTCGGCCACGAAGGCCAGGGCGAAAGCCAGGGCCACGACGGCGTAGTAGACCTTCAGCACCCAGCGGGGCACGCGCAGCCATACCGACGCCATGCAGGCCAGGAAGGGCACGATGAGGAAATAGAGCGCCGTGGAGAGGTCGAGCGACAGCCCGTGGCGCACCACATCCGAATAGTCGCCCGGTGTCACCCCGTGCCCCGCTCCGTTGCAGCGCACGAACACCACCTTGGCCGCGATGAACAGCAGCACCGTCACCGCGTAAGTCTTCAACAGATAAAGCAGTCGCTCCTTCATGATTTCTTTTTTCCTCTTCGTTTTTAACTAAGCGCTGCGGCGAATACACCGCACACCTGACCGCCTGGCGACGGGAGAGCTTGGCTCTAAACGCTTAGCTCTTGGGGCCTGACGCTTATTCTTGGCTCCAAATTCTAAATTGCTGACTCAAATGTTGATTCCGTGCTCGTTTTTCACCTCGTCCATCACGAAGGTGCTCTCCAGCGAGCCGAGGCTCTCGATGGCTCCCAGCTTGTTGAGCACAAACTCCTGATACTGCTTCATGTCGTGGGCCCGGATTTTCAGCAGGTAGTCGTATTCGCCGCTGGTGTTGTAGCACTCTATCACCTCGGGGATGCGCTTGATGCGGCGGACGAAGGCCTCGGCTATTTCGCGGTTCATCTGCTTCAGCTTCACCTTGCAGAACACCAGCAGCCCCTGGCCCATCTTCTCCGGGTCGAGCACGGCCACGTATTTCCGGATATATCCCTGCCGCTCCAGCCGCTTCTGGCGCTCGAAGACGGGGGTGGGCGTCAGGTGAACCACGTCGGCCAGCTCTTTGGTGGTCAGCTTCGCGTTGCGCTGCAGCGTGCGGAGTATCTGTAAGTCGGTACTGTCCAATGTTTCCATACGGTTTCCTTGGTATTTGAAGTTTTTTCTTGGGCGTGCAAAGACAATCGTTTTGTTGCAGGGTGCAAAATTAGGCATTTTTTCTGAATCGGGCAAGGATTTTGGTGGATATTTCCAGCGAGGGGGATGCCTGGTGGCTTTTTCTCGCTCAGGGGAGGGAAGGGATGGCGGCAAGTATGCCGCACACCCGACAGGAGGGTGCTGAGGGGGCGCGCTAGAGGGATGATGATGGTCGTTTGGGAGGGGGAGTTACGCAAAATCGTGGAAGGAAGTTCATTTTTTGTTGGAAAAACAACGATAATAGAATAAAAATTAGTACTTTTGCACGCGATTAATCAACAAAGGAACACATGGACGACCAGTTAAAACAGATTGGAGAGCGGCTGCGCGGACTGCGCGACGTGCTCGACATCCCGGTGAGCGAGATGGCTGAGACCATCGGCATCGACTCGGAGAAGTATGAGAGAATAGAAAAGGGCGAGTTGGACATCACCATCTCTAACCTGATGAAGATTGCCCGTAAGTATGGCGTGTCGACCGAGGAGCTCATCTTCGCCGAGTCGCCCCACATGAAGAGCTACTACGTGACGCGCAAGGGCCAGGGCATGAGCATCGAGCGCACGAAGGCATATAAGTACCAGTCGCTAGTGGGCGGCTTCGTGGGTCATAAGGCCGACGTGTTCATCGTCACCGTGGAGCCGAAGCCCGGCGCCCGCACCATCTATAAGAACAGCCATCCCGGGCAGGAGTTCAACCTCGTGCTGGAAGGGGCTATGGAGCTCTACATCGGCGGGAAGACCATTATCCTGGAAGAGGGCGACAGCATCTATTTCGACTCCACCAAGCCTCACGGCATGCTGGCCGTCGGCGACAAGGCAGTGAAGTTCCTCGCATTCACGGTGGAGTGATTCCGACATTTCGGCATTTCGACATTTCGACATCTCGAAATCTCGATATTTCGACATCTCGATATTTCGACATCTCGAAATTTCGACACCCCGAAATCCCGACACCCCCGAAAGAACAACATAACGAAAACTAGGTAAACAATGATAGAGAGATTTTTAAAGCAGACGAAGTTCACGTCTGTAGAAGACTATAATAAGAACCTGGAGTTCATCATCCCTGAGAACTTCAATTTCGCCTACGACGTGATGGACGAGTGGGCCAAAGAGCGCCCTGACGGGCTGGCACTGCTGTGGACGAACGACGAGGGGGCAGAGATACGCACCACCTTCGCCCAGCTGAAGGAGCAGACCGACCAGGCCGCCAGCTACCTGCAGTCGTTGGGCATCGGCAAGAACGACCCCGTGATGCTCATCCTGAAGCGCCGCTATGAGTGGTGGGTCATCATGCTGGCCCTGTGCAAGATTGGTGCCATCGTCATCCCTGCCACCCACATGCTGACGAAGAAGGACATCGTCTATCGTAACACCCGTGCCAGCGTGAAGGCCATCATCTGCGTGGACGACCCTTACGTGACGGGACAGATACAGCTGGCCAAGGACGGGAGTCCGACGGTGAGCAGATACATTGTCGTCGGGACGAATATTCCCGAAGGCTTCCACGACTATCTGAAGGAGGTAGGCCAGGCTCCGAAGTTCCAGCGCCCCGCCTTCGTCAACGACAACGACGACACCATGCTGATGTACTTCACTAGCGGCACCAGCGGCGAGCCGAAGATGGTGGCACACGACTACCTCTACGCCATGGGACACCTGACCACCGGCGTCTTCTGGCACAACCTGCACGAAGGCTCGCTCCACCTCACCGTGGCCGACACGGGCTGGGGCAAGGCCGTCTGGGGGAAGTTCTACGGACAGTGGTTCGCCGGAGCGACGGTCTTCGTCTTCGACCATGAGAAATTTGATGCCGACACCTTGCTCCGCCAGATGGAGAAGTACCGCGTGACCAGTTTCTGCGCCCCGCCTACCATCTATCGCTTCATGATACGCGAAGACCTGTCGAAGTACGACCTGTCGTCGCTAGAGTACTGCTGCACGGCCGGCGAGGCCCTCAATCCCGCCGTCTTCGACAAGCTCAGGGAACTGATAGGCCTTAACATCATGGAGGGCTTCGGACAGACGGAGACCACCATGACCTTGGGCACCTTCCCCTGGATGACACCGAAGCCCGGCTCGATGGGCATGCCCAACGCCCAGTACGACATCGACCTGCTGCGTGCCGACGGCACCTCGTGCGAGGATGGTGAGAAGGGCGAGATTGTGGTCCGCGTGGGCGACAGGAAGCCCATCGGCCTGTTCAAATACTACTACCGCGACGAGGAGCTGACACGCGAGGCTTGGCACGACGGCGTCTACCACACCGGCGACATGGCCTGGCGCGACGAGGACGGC
>JAEEGL010242086.1_pt1 | contig 16236 bp, 12 predicted proteins | sample 9134231 | NCBI WGS metagenome assembly JAEEGL01 (sample SAMN16246548, study PRJNA631951) | gut metagenome | biome: gut microbiome; feature: rumen; material: fiber-attached | host: Bos | place: Iran: Karaj | collected 2018-10
CTATCAAGCATTATGGGAATCGCTGGGATTATAAGTTCTAAGTTTTAATTTTTCGGCGTAGGCCACAGCAAGGATGATGATATGGCCAAAAATTTTGCCCCTCGCATTGCCAAAAAAGACCGCAAGATTCTTGATTTTTCGGATCGGCTAAGTGACCTCTTTAAGCATTCGGATGAACGTTTATTAAAAGGGGCCACGTTAAATGAGATTGAACTGGCCGATATTGTGGTGAAAGATCAAGTCCGCACCAAATTTAATGATGCTTCGATTAAAGAATTGGCGGCCAACATTCAAGAGAATGGATTAATTCAACCATTAGTCATTCACAAAAATGCCCATGACAACAAATACACGCTGATTTGTGGGGAACGGCGCTTTCGAGCGATGACCAGTATTGCGATGAAGAAGGCCCCCTGTTTTGTCATTGTGAATAAGACCCCGGAAGAGCTGATGGCAATTCAATTTTCCGAAAATTCTTCCCGGGAGCAATTACATTACATTGATCAAGCGAATGGGATTTATAATTATCAGCAAGCGACCAAAGCTACGGAAAGAAAGATTGTTTCGGTGTTGGGGATTTCCAAATCGGAAGTCCATCGTTCCTTAGTGATCGCCAAGTTGCCTTTAGAACTAAAAGAAGCGGCCAAGCAATTTGATATTGAAAAGTATGTTCTGGTGGAATACGAGGCCTTAGAAGAATCGCCTATTAAAGATAAGCTTTACGATCAAATTGTCGCGGGAAAGATTTGCAAGTGTACCCAATTTAAGCGAGCGATTAAGGCCTTTGGGGGCAAATTAAAGCGCAAGATTCGTTTAGACAATGACGATCTAATGGATTTAGTGAAGGCCCAACTCTTAGCGAACGGTAAATCGAAGAAGATGTTAAAATCGCTCCTCCAAGAAGCGGCCGAATAGGCCTTAATTTAAATTTTATGAAGCGGTGGCCACTTGTATTTTGCTCTTTTCTTTGGGCCATCATGGCCTTGGGGCAAGAAGTGCAGTGGCGTGCAGATCGGGTGCAACGCCTCATCTTTCCATATGCTCAAGTTTGCCAAGCGATGGGGGTGCAAGATGCTCCGCTCATTACGCCTGCGGGCCATCAACTTCAATGTATGAGCACCAAAGTTAATTTAAGTGAGTTTTGCCTATCCCAAAAGGCCAAAAAACCTTTCCTCCGGGCGGTAGTTTTAGCGCAACACCGTGAAGTGGCCTGTGAATATGGGATGCGGGGGATTTTAGATGTGAGTTGCCGCCACGCGGACTGTCATCATCCACAAGAGCAATGTCAAGGCCTTAAAAAAGGATATGCGGCACAACTGGATTTAATTCATAGTGGGGTGTGGGCCAAAGGGGATTTGGTGCAAGAAGATGTTGCGGCCCATGTCCTCCCCGAGTTAAGTATTTTCTCCTTTGATCAACTAAAACTAGAATGTATTTATGAAGCGCGAGCGTCGTTTTGGGAGCATGATGATGGCCGATTATAAGAGCAGTGGGCGAAGTAGTCGTGCGGCAATTTTGCGGTGGGGGATTGGTTTTTTCGTAGGCCTTGCTCTTTTTCCTGCGTTAGGCCTGGCCGATTTTGGCCAAGTAATCCAAGTGAAAGGGGGGACGGTTCAGCGGATTAATCAAAGTCGGCGGATCAATTCCATGTTGGCCTTAGACAATATGGTTTATGAAAAAGACATTTTACGGGGGGACGGCCAGGCCCAAGCGATTTTAAAAACAGGATGGGGGACGTGGTATTTGGGCAAAAATATCGAATTACAAATTATTCCCAACGAAAGAACCCTTCTCGAAATCACCCACGGCCAATGTAAAATTCTTAGCACTAGTTCGTTACACAACGCTTTACCGGTCAGACTGGGCAACTTAGAGATTCAATTTATGCATAAGTTTGCCTTATTAGAGGAAGGGGAAGGAGCTTTTAAGGGAGGTTGGTTAATTAGCGGCCTAGCATTATTGACGCTCAAAATGCCGGATCAATCGCGCCAGCGTTTTGAACTGAGCAGTGAAGACTGGTTAATTTTTTATCATTTGGCCTTAAACAAACTAACGGCCTATCGCTTAAAGCGGCCTAAATTTTTGCAAAAAGATAATATTAATTCGTTCTTTCGGGATTATCGCGAAGTTTATGCCAACGAAGTCTTGGAAGAAATTCCCTTTGCGGCGGTGACCCCCACCCCCGTTCCTGCGAAAAAGATTATTCGTTCGGCGGATGAATTGCGGCTTTCCGAGGGGCAGGAGCAGAAGGTCAATTTGACTGGTGATCCCGATTTATTTCTGGAAAATTACTATCAAACTCAATTGCGCCAACAAACGCAAACTCCTCAAGCAACGACTACCGGCCGGAAAAACGTCTCCCAAAAACGGGGTAAATCATCCAATGTTTCACGAGGCCGTTAGGCCCTATATTGTGCGGAGCAAAATAAATAAATAAAAATAAATTAACCTAAATCAAATCAAATCAAATAATGAAATAGGTTTACTTAAATCTAGTTCTATTGGCCGAGGGCCTAGTTTTCGATACTTTTCCTAAAAAAATAGTGTTAGTATCTTGCCGATTTTAAACTTTAAACGTTTTGAGTTGGCATGAATTTAGAGGCCTTATTTGATAAAATAAGTGCTTTTTCCCAGGAGACCCACGGCAGTTCTAATTACGATCATGAAGCAGTTTTTGTGAAGGGCCAGCATGCTCAAGAATATGCGCCCTTAAAATACCTGGTGAAAAAATGCAATTTGGCCCTTGATGGCAAAGCCTTGCAAGCGGAGGGATTTGTTTGTGATTCCTACGATCTCTATCCGCTGCCAGATTTTACGGCCTGGTACAAGAAACAATTTTCCCATCAACTGCCGCACACCTTGGCCCGTGAGGTTTTTATCTACTCCTTTCCTGATCGCAAGGCCATTTTGGAAGCCGTGGAAGCGGTTAATCGCAGTTTTATGGTGTTTCGGGAGCAGCACATTATTTTGAATGGTAAAAATATTTCGGTGCAATTAGGGGAATGGTTGGCCAAGATTATTTTTGGTTTACGCCAAGTTAAATCCGCTTCTCAGCGGGGTTTTGATTTCTTTTTAGATGAGCAGCGGGTGGAAGTAAAAGTCGATTGGGGAGATGTGTCGCCGCTCAAGGGTGTGAAGATCAAAAAATCGCTGGTTGAACTGAGTGACAACTGCATTATTATTTATCTCGCCCAAAATTTAATGATTCGGGAGATATGTTTTTTAGATGCGGAATTTGTATTGCGTCGTTTTGCCGACAAAGGCCATACCTTATTTTTAAAAGATCAAGATTTGGCCCCGTATTTCTTTTCGCATTCAGATCGCCACTTTGATAAAGTGGCCAACAGTCATATTTTATTAAAATATGCTACCCCCTTGTTGGCCGCCCAGTTAGCGGAACATTTTTAGGTACGGCCAGTTGGGTGGATTATTTTTTACCGATCAATTTTTTTGTTCTATGCTGCGGCATTCACTAGAAATGAATGAATAATGGAAAATTTTGCGTTTAGATTTAACCAAGTTAATTGAATTGAATTAAGTTAAATGAAAATGATCATAAATGCCTAGAATTTCGAGAGGGGAGTGGTCATGGTGGCAACCGATTTTAAGATTAAGGATATCGCTTTAGCGGAATATGGCCGCAAAGAAATTAGCATGGCCGAAAAGGAAATGCCGGGTTTGATGGCATTGCGGGAAAAGTATGCCCCAGTGCAACCCCTGGCCGGAGCGCGGGTAATGGGTTCCCTCCATATGACCTTGCAAACCGCGGTTCTTATAGAAACCTTGGTTGCCCTCGGGGCCAAAGTGCGCTGGTGTTCCTGTAATATTTATTCCACGCAAGATCATGCCGCAGCGGCCATGGTAGCGGCAGGGATTCCGGTATTTGCCTGGAAAGGTGAAAATCTTGAGGAATATTGGTGGTGTACGGAACGTGCTTTAGATTTTGCGGGCCAAGGGCCAAATTTAATTGTCGATGACGGCGGAGATGCCACGTTAATGATTCACCGCGGACTAGACGTAGAAGAGAAAGGCTTGGCCTGTTTAGGTCCTGGGGATAGCGAAGACGAAGTGGCCTTGAATAATACCTTGAAAAAAATCTATGCCCAAAATCCGCATCGCTGGCAAACGATTTTGCCGCAACTTTATGGCATCAGTGAAGAAACCACTACGGGAGTTCATCGTCTTTATCAAATGGCCGCCCAAAAAACTTTACGAGTACCGGCAATTAATGTGAATGATTCGGTGACCAAATCAAAGTTTGATAATTTGTATGGTTGCCGTGAATCTTTACTTGACGGGATTAAACGCGCCACGGGGGTAATGGTGGCAGGCAAGACGGCGGTGGTTTGTGGTTACGGTGATGTAGGCAAGGGTTGCGCTCAATCCTTGCGTGGCCAAGGCTGCCGGGTTTTTGTGACGGAAATTGATCCGATCTGTGCCTTGCAGGCCGCGATGGAAGGTTATCAAGTGGTAACCATGGATGAAGTGGCCGCGCAGGCGGATATCTTTGTGACGGCCACCGGTAATTGTGATGTGATTACCGCGCAGCACCTCGCCCAGATGAAAGATCAAGCGATTGTGTGCAATATTGGCCATTTTGATCATGAGATCCAAGTGCCCGAACTGCGCCAATGGCCAGGCATTCAGCGCGTAGAAATTGCTCCGCAGGTGGCCCAATACATTTTTCCGGACGGCCATGCCATTATTTTGTTAGCGGAAGGCCGCTTGGTTAATTTAGGATGTGCACGGGGGCATCCTTCTTTTGTGATGAGTTGTTCTTTTTCTAATCAAGTCTTAGCGCAGATGCAGTTATGGCAACAACGAGAGCATCGCCAAGTGCAGCTCACGACGATAAGTAAAAAACTAGATGAGGAAGTGGCGGCCTTTCATTTACCTAAATTAGGCGCACATCTGACCAAGCTTTCGGCCAAGCAAGCTGCATACATTGGGGTTGAAGTGGATGGCCCTTATAAGAGTGATTATTATCGTTACTAAGTTGTGCTAAAGCACGCGGGAGATGGCGATGCAATGGATAATCGGTTCAGATCATGCGGGTTTTAAGGCCAAGGAAAGCCTTAAGTTGTTGTTGCAAGAACAATGGCATGATGAGGTCGTCGATGTAGGGACGGCCAATGAAGAATCGTGTTCCTATCCTGAGTTTGCGATGCGCGTATGTGCGAAGGTTGCCACTTGTCCAGATGCTCGCGGGATTTTGATTTGTGGCACAGGTATTGGAATGTCGATGGTGGCCAACCGCTATGCCCATATTCGGGCGGCCTTATGTCAAACCCCGGCGCAAGCGCAACTTGCCCGGGAACATAATGATGCAAATGTATTATGTCTAGGTGCCAGAATTTTGACGTTAGATCAGATGCAAGCAATTCTAAAAATCTTTAAGGCCACCAATTTTGCTCAAGGCCGACATCAAGCGCGAGTGGCCCTTTTTGATTCTTTAGGGGAGAAAATATAAAATAGTGGATAGCATTATCCTGGTGAAAGTTAGTACGGAAGAAAGGCCAAGGCAGACTTATGAAAAATATGCATCACAGTGAGATTATTTTATATTTGCTGGTGTTGTTTCATGTAGGGTTGGGGGTACTGTTATCTTTTATTAATCCGGACTATTTTGCCCAACATTATGTGATAGAAGATGGCATTCTAGCGTGGTTAGGTTTTGATGCGTTACTTTTAGCGGGGATTGTTTCCTTTTATCGTTTACGTTTATGGCGTAAGCGGCCGCTGACGTTTTCCGTTGGGGTATTGCTCACCGCCTTAGTTTTTACTTTTGGGGCAGGTGAAGAAATCAGCTACGGCCAACGGCTTTTCAATTTTGCATCCCCGGCCTTTTTTAAAGAGCATAACAAGCAGGGGGAATTTAATATTCACAACTTGCGGTTTAAAAAGGCCGATCAATCCAAGAAAGAATTTAGTGTTAATAAAGTGGTATTTGGTTTGGGCCTTAGTATTTTTTTGGCCGTGTATTTAATTGCCTCACCTTTTTTATACCGGCATAGTCGGCGAGCGAAGGAATTGGCAGATCGCTGGGGGATTCCCATCCCGGAACCTTTTCATGCGTTATTTTTTCTCATTTTATTTGGCCTTACCGCCATAGTCGATTCTCCACGCAAAGGGGAAATTATGGAATTTGGCGGGGCCTGGATTGCTTTTCTATTGGTTTTATATCCGCAGAACGAAGACATTTTTACTTCATCGCCGGAAGTCTAATTTAACCAATGAACTTCTGCCATTTTGTTCCTAATTTTTGGCCTATGGTGCCTCTATAAGCGGTGCCATAATTTTAGCCAGCGCAAATAGGGGATAGTCAGCAAGGCCTCTCGAACGATATGGCCGCTCATCTTTGAAATGCCATGCCGGCGTTCGGTGAAAGTGATGGGGACTTCCTGCAATTTAAACCCGTGACTCCACAAACGATATTTTACCTCTATCTGAAAGGCATAGCCATGGGTTTTAAGGGGAGTCTGGGTAAGATATGCCAAGGCCGCGCGATGATAACCATTCATCCCACCGTTGGTATCGAGGACAGGGAGACCAGTTATGAGGCGGGTATAAATGGATCCTCCGTAAGAGAGAAGTAAGCGTTTAAACGGCCAATTAATAATTCGAATGCCACCAATATAGCGCGAACCAATGGCGACTTGCGCACCTTCTTGTAAGGCCTGCGCCAATTGGGCAATATCGCGAGGATCATGAGAGAAGTCTGCATCCATGGTGATGACAAAGGTAAAATCGTGTTTTAAGGCCCAGGCAAATCCGGCGAGGTAAGCACGGCCGAGGCCTTCTTTTTTGGCCCGAGAGAGTAAGTGTAAATTAGGAAATTCTTGTTGGGCCGCTTGGACTAATGCCGCGGTTTGATCGGGAGAGTTATCGTCGATCACCAGCAAAGAAATAGTGGGGTAGAGCGCAAAGATTTGTTGCAGCATCGCCGCGATATTTTCTCGCTCATTATAGGTGGGAATAATCACTAAAGTGGCCGCTTCAGGAAAGGCCATGGCAATGTCCTTAATATTTAAAGTTGGAGGTAGTTTATTTCTTGGTTAATTGAGGGGCCTTTATTTGGTAGCGCCGGCTAATAATTTTAAAGAGGTCTTCTTGCGGACTATTATTGATAGCGGCCGCGGCCTGGGCCTTTTGGCCAAAAGAAATAATATCTCCTTCGCTACGGTCGGCCTTGGATCCTTGTTGCATATTCTTTAATTGTTTATTGATATCGGCCATATAGTCCTTTTTCTTTTCAGTGTTGCGATTCGTCTTTTTACCGTACCAATAAACATTACTGCCTCCGCCATCGCTGGAACCGGAGTAGCGTACGCTGGATGGATAGTGGGCCAAAAGGCCATTTCCCACACCAGAATCAGGTTGCGCAGCAAAAAAGCGACTAGCGGATACCGGGACGCCGAGGGCCTTACTTAATTTAAGGGCGGCATCTTCTGTGGAGGGATCTAATTCATTCACCCCCGGTAATTTAGAACCATACTTGGCCAGAATTCCTTGGGCGTAGGCCGCTTGTTTTTGGGCCTGGGCATCAGCGGAACCGCCTTCCAGTTCTCCACGATAGATCTTTTTAATGGCGGCAAAATTACTTTTGGCAAAGCCGGGAGGTAGCGCGCTGGCCATATTGTCTAAGGTTTGGTCGTAGCAGGAATTCGAGAGGAGACAATGGCAATCAGGACCATCTTCCATTTTATTATTGAGGCAAGAGATTTGACAATTGTTAGCATCGCCCAGCATGCGCGCCTTAATACTGGGAGCGCAGTATTTGATGTCGTTTTTGGTTTCCGGTTGGGCGCAGTAACAAACGGTTTCGGTAATGGGATTACAATCGCCTTGGCCACTTAGCCTGGCCGCAATGGCCCTGGTTTTATCGGCGGCCTGGCGGTTGATATCATATTCCTTAACGAAATACGAAGTCATAAAAGCAGAGGCCGCTTGTTTTACAATAAAAGCAGGATTGGGACTTACAAAATTGGTTACCAGCATACCGGCATAGCATGCAGTGGTGGCCCCCCAACCACTTAATTGCACCAAAGAAATCTTGGCCCGATCTTCGTGGGCAATGGCCGCTTTATAGATTTCATCTTTTTGCCGGGAAGCTTCGCTAGAGGGAAGTTGATTGATATTATTACTCGAAGTAGTTTCCATGGCCGTAGCGATGGTTTCTGTACCTACTGCCACAAAGGCACAAAAATCTTTCCGCTTTCCTTGATTATTTTTATATTCTTGTACTTCCTTGGCCTCTTTGGCGGAAATTGATTTGTTTTCTGCGAGCTTGCTTGGATCACTGGTACTGGAATCTACGGATCCTGTGTTGGTATTACCGCCATCATCTTTTAGAGAATCTGGTTTGGGCATCTCTAAAGAAAGTAATCCTGCGGCACTCATCGATCCTACGACCGTCGAATAACAGCGAGACACAATCTTCATCATGTCATTGCTGATGCCCATAAACTTAAACTTGGCCTCATCGCCGCGGCAGATATCTTCCATACCTTCACAAAGTTCCTTGGCCTCGCGGGCAAGGTATCCCTCATGAACATAAGTTTTACTGAGATTATATTCTTGATCAGTTAGGCCCCCGGTACGCGGAGTAGGCGTGACGACTTTAATCGGCGTGGGTGACGGGGTTGCTTTAGATTTAGCATAGACCCCGCGTTGTCCAATCACCCCAATTCCGGCCAGTACTAGCAAGGCCACTGTAAATATAAAACGACGCATAGATTTACCTTTGTGGTTTATCGTTTAAACCAGGCCAAAAACTTCTTTTTTGCTGCTCTTTTAATGATGGCCGAAGACGCATTAAAAATTAAGACTAAAGGTACTTCTCGAGCAGAATTTTTGCTGGGCCAGTGCGGTAGCTAGGGATTTTCGGTGGGAGGCGGAGGAGGTGGCGGTGTAAATGGGACATAGCGAATCGGGGTGTACATAATAACATCTGTACTACCACTAGGATTCCACGGTTTATGAAACAAGACAAACATGAAAAAATTCCAAGGGGTCATCAAGCGGTAATCCGGCACCCACCAATCGCGGAGGGGTACGATGACTTGATTATACTGCTGCGGATCTTTTAATTCGTCGGGGATATCTTTGGCATCGCGGTTATAGAAGATATAATCAAAGCTTTTCAGGGGTTCTTGGCCGCGAATGAAGTGATATTCTGGCAGAGCGTACAAGTACCAGCTAATTGGCCAACCTTCCCCTTGACTGAGTACTCGCACTTTATGGCCGTCGAGAGGATCTACCATATGGCGGCGAATCTCTAAGATTACATTTTTGTACATCCGCGTGGTGTGAACTTGGCTAAATGGTTCAGTTTGTGGCGAATAACTGACACTGCCCCCGCGAGTGAAGCAAGACATCAAGGTCTTGTAGCCATTAAAGGAAAGCAAGATCACCATTATCACTAATGCTAAACTCTTCATGCCACTATCACAAGGCCGCAGGGGAAAGACATAGCGGCCCCAGCGGTGGGCAAAACAATAACGAACAATGCCTCTTTGCTGAAAATAAAAGGCCATATAAATTACGCCAAAAAAGAGCGGATAGATCGCCAACCATGGCACACGTTCCCCGGCGTAGCAGTAGGCAAATAAAGTGGCAAAAAAACTATAGCTCCACCAGGCGAGATACTTTTCATCGTGGCGTAGGTGATAGACGACGATATTAACCGCGTGAACGATGGTGATTAAAAAGACATAAAGGTCGATATGAATTTTAAATTTGAAGAATTTATAAAATTCAATGTTGGTCAGATTCGCATCATAATTTACGATATGAAACGTCAAGGCCACCAGGATGGCCGCAATCATGATAATGAGATAAGTACGGGCCGCGTGGCAATAGAAGTGAATCATATGCCACAACACGGCCAGCATAAACAAAAAGTCGTACCATGTTAAAATCAAGAAGGTAAAACTAAACGGCCCACTGATGCGTTCAATGGAGTGCTGATTCCACCAATAGGAAATACCTTTGCCATGAAAGAAATCGGCAATCCCCGCACTATGGCGAAAGATTTTAGGAAATTGGTCATGACTCGCAAAGCCGGCCCCAAAGAGGTAGGCCAAGATGGCAAGGGAGGCCACCAGGGCAAATTCAATAGCAAAAGGATGGCGGCGAATATAGCGGCCTATATCAAAGACCATGCTCTTTTTTAAATTAGCGGTGAAAACGGCATTGAACGACACTTCAAAGGCCAGGTAAGCAGCAAGTAGAATGGTCGTGACAAAGGCATTTTCTTTAATGCAAAACTGCAAGGTAAAACCGAGGAGTACCCAGAAGACCTTTTTGGCCCCTTGGGCCATCGTGACCCCCCAGATTACCATCAGCATTGCGGCCAAAACAAGGTATTCGTGGCGCAAGAAGCGAGACCAATAGACGAGGTTGGGGGAGAGGGCGATAAAGGAGACGAGGAAGAGCAAGGTTTGGCGGGTAAAGTAGCGGCGAAAGAAGAGCGGCAAAAAGATAAAAAGCGAGCCGAGGAAGGCCGGAATGACTCGGGCCGACCAATCCGACGGCCCAAAGAGGTGGTAAATTAGCGGCAATATATGAAACAGTAACGGCCCATTGAGGAGGGGGTCGTACTTATAGAACTGCTGCTCCGGATGAGCAAAAAAGTATTGGCCATAAATGGCGAACAGTGATTCATCGTGGTGCATTGGCCGATCATCGAGCTGATACCAGCGCAAGAAGATACCCAGGGCGATGACCGCGATTAAAAAGATATTTTCCTTGGAAAATGTGACGAGTTTGGCCGTAAAAGTCGGCAATTCCTCCCCCAAACTGGAGGCGGAACCTGGTAGGGTGATGGGAGCGATGTCGTATGATGCTAAAGCGGGGTTTGCTGGTTGGTCATTTTTGGTCTTAGAGGAAGACTCTTTTGCCATAAGCTCCACCTTAATATATGAAGACAATACTTAAATTTTGGAGACGAGTATGTCGATTGTCTTAAAATATTTAAACGACATTTACGCACAAGTAAAGCAATTAGACGCAGCGGTTCGTCGCTCGTTGTGGATTATTGTGGTGATGCTCTTTTTGCTTCTTGGTTCCTATCCCTTTATTCGGATAGCATCGGAAGCGTATTTTAACCTGGCCTACGGCTCAGAAGATTTACCCAAGGTGTGGATTGGGGCAGTGGGGGTCTTAAGTCTGTCGATGCTGATCTACAATTTCTGCCAAAATCGTTTTACCGCCCAGAAATTATACTTTTTGACCATGGCGATGACCGTGCTATTTTTCAGTTCTTGTATTTGGGGGATCAGTAATCCTCTGGTGCAAGGCCTTGGCCGTCAGGCCTTTATTTACCATTTCTACATGTGGAAGGAAGTTTATATTATTCTGCTTTTACATATGGCCTTTTGTTACTTTAATACGCTTTTCACCCTTCCCGTCGCCAAACTGTTGTACGGCCCTTTAGGGGCAGTGATGGGCATTGCGGGTTGGCTTGGTTCGCTGATTGCCAAGCTTGATTTAACCAATGGAGTAATTCTTCCTACCATCATAGGCATGGTGATGATCATCTTGTCGGGGTTACTCTTTCTCTTTTTACCGCCGCGGCCGCTCCGTTCGGCCGGGACTTTGTCCCCGGCCGCTGCTTCTAGGACAGCATTAGTCCCACCATCATCATCTTCTTCTCCTTCTTCTTGGGCCAATCTAACGGCCAATTGGAGGACTTCTTTACCTAAAACTGGCCATTGGGTGGCCAAACTTCCTTCGCCACTCAAGACGGTACGGCAGGTTTGGCCGTATGTTACGGGGTTAGTGTTATTGATGATGTTATCCCAGTTTGTGATTAATCTAGCGAATTATGCCTTTAATTCTTCGTTAGATGGGTTAGGCGATTTAATTTCGCGCAAACAATATTTGAGTACGTGTTATGTGTGGATTAATGGATTAAGCGTGGTGGTGCAATTATTCGTGGTGGCACCGTTATTTCAGCTTGTATCCCAGAAAGTAATTCATTTTATAATTCCCTTTATCTATCTCTTCGCGGCCGGTTGGGGCATAGGCCCTGCGGCCTCGGCCTTCTCGTTGGGTGCGGCGTATGTGGTGATTAAAGGTGTCGATTACTCCCTATTTTCCACGGCCAAAGAGATTTTTTATTTTCACCTCAATGCTGCTCAAAAGTATGGGGCCAAATATTTAGTAGATATGGTGTCGTATCGTCTAGGTAAGGCCCTCATTTCGCTGGTATTGTTAAATGAAGTACTCAATCAAATCAAAAACGTGAAGATCTTACTGTTTGTTTGTTTGGCCTTATGGCCATTGTTGCTCGGGTGGATTTTTTGCGAACAACAGCGCATGATGCAAAAAAACCAGCAACGAGAAAATTTGCTGCCCCATAAGCAGTAAAATCAACTAGAATAATAATGACGAACAAGTTTGCATTCTAACGAGCAGGTGAAGCGGCGTATGGCATTAGATCTGGCACAACTTAGCAAGACCGTGCAAGAAGATATGGCCCAAGTGGGGCAAAAATTTCGTCGCTTAATGGAGCGGCAAGCGATCTGGCGGCCGCCAGAAGAGGCCGTTAAAATTTTAGAATTTATTGCCGCTTTCCAAGATGATTTACAGAAGATGTTTGCCCAATATCCTTCGCTGGGCGGAGTTTTTGAGCGGCGATTTATGTCGCGGGGAGAGTTCTTTACGGAAGAAAACGTCTTGCGCGTGGCATATTATTTGAATTGTTTATTTGTGCGGCGGCCCCAAGAATTTGTTTTAAGTCTGCGGCCGGAAAAATTAGCGGATCAACTCACCAGCTACCGTGCATTTTTTAAGGAGTGGATTCAACAGGCCATCACCCATCATGAAAGGATGATGGAAGTTTTAGCGCGGCCGTTGGTCTATCCCCCGCAATCTTCTCATTTAATCTGTACTTGTCCTTCCTGTGCCGGCCAATGGCAGCAACAGATTTTTGAACATGGGGCAAAAATTATTCAAGAAAAGGTCGAACGAGCGATTAAACAGCTGCAAGAAGTGATTAATCAACCCCAGCGGCCGGTCGTGCTTTATCAAGAACTGCAAGAAGAATTTGCCCAGCAGCTAGATCAATTGCGTCAGCAACCTAATGCGCGTTACTTTTTGTACAAAGCAATTCGGCGTTTAACGCAAGAATTTAACCGTTTAGTATCTGCCTCCTTTGTTTACCCGGCGCCGCTGGCCCAGGTTTACATTAATGAAAATTTAAAACCACGCTTGCGTCCCATTTTGGAACAGCAACCGGTTGATCCTAATTTCATTGCGCCAGAACAATATGATAATTTTTGGCGCAAATTAGGCCTTAAATTATGGCGGAGCGAAGATTTAATCAAAGCTGATTTTAAGGAGTTTATTCGCTCGGCCTTAATGTTCAAGCGGCATGATATTTCCGCGACGATTTTGAATGCCTATTTGGCCGAGTTTTGGCAGCAGATGCCGGTACGCAAACAGCGGCGCAAGATTATCTATCACAAAGGGCCGACCAATTCGGGGAAGACCTATCATGCCATGGAAGCGCTGCGGGCCGCGAAGACCGGATGTTATTTGGCCCCTTTACGTTTATTGGCCGCGGAAATCTACGATACGATGAACAGTAAAGGGACGCCGACGACTTTACTGACGGGTGAAGAAATTATTGAAGTACCTCACGCGACCCATGTTTCCTCGACGGTGGAAATGGCCAAATTACATGAAGCATATGATTGTTGCGTGATTGATGAAATCCAGATGATTACCGATCCGCAACGTGGTTGGGCCTGGACGAGGGCCTTGCTGGGGATGAATGCTCCGGTGGTTCATGTTTGTGGGGATAGCTCGGTCGATGAACTCTTACAAAAGATTGCCATCTTATGCGGAGATGATTTTGAATTTAAAACTTATGAGCGCATGGCCGCCCAAGTTTTGGAAGATAAACCGGTGGTCATTAACCAACTCCAACGATCCGATGCCTTGATCGCTTTTTCGCGGCGCAATGTTTTAAAGTACAAAATTTTATTGGAGAATGCCGGTTTTAAGGTTTCAGTGGTATATGGCCGTTTAGGCCCAGAAGTGCGGCGTGAACAGGCCCGGAAATTTGATCGCGGAGAAACCGATGTCATCGTGGCCACCGATGCCATTGCCATGGGAATGAATTTACCGATTCGCCGGATTGTATTTTCCACACTATCCAAATTTGTCGATTTACAAGAAAAAGATATTTCTCCCAGTGAAATCAAACAAATTGCTGGCCGTTGCGGCCGTTATCAAAGATTTCCGACGGGGTATGTGAACTGTTTAAAAGCGGTACCCCAAGGCCTCAAGAAAATCGGCCAGGCCTTACAGATGGAACTGCCCCAGAAAAAATACTGCATGGTTGGCCCTGACTTAGAAATTTTTGCCCAAGTCAATCAGGCCTTAACCGGGCATCATTTAGAATCTTTGACCTTGCCCGAGTTTTTACGGCTCTTTAATACGGTGGCGTTTAAATCACCTTTTTTGGGGGTTGATTTAACTGACATGCTTGAACTGGCCGAGATGGCCCAAGTCGCAGATCGCTGGCATACCTTAACCGATGCGGAATTATTTGGTTTTGCCTGTGCGCCAGTGAATTTAGGTTTACCGGATCATGTTCAATATTTTAATGATCTCCTGCATCGTTATGCTGCGGGTAAGGATATTAACTTTACGCCCGTAGATTATACTTCTGACGACATTGAATATTTAGAAACCGCGATTAAATGTGTAGAGCTTTATCAGTGGTTAGCGCGGCATTTTAATGGCAAGCATTTTGTTTTTGTTTCCGAAGAATTGGCGGACAACAAAACCAAGGCCATTGAAAAGTTAAATCAACTTTTATCCAACAAGATTGTTCCGACCTGTTCTTCTTGTGGCAAAAAACTGCCGGAAGATGCCGAATTTCCGATATGTGAGGAATGTTTTCAGGCACGGCGGCGGCGACGGTATGAACGTCACACGAAGCAGGAGGGGAATGATCACCATTTACGTCGGGGTACGGATCGTTCACCATCATCGCGGCGGTCCGCGCGTTATACGAGACCTCGTTCATCCGGCAAGAGAAAATATACCTCTGCCTCATCTTCCTTTCGCTCGCGGGGCCATAAAACTTCGCGCAAACGGTAAGGCCTTATCCCACACCAAGTTATCTGGCCATCAAGATTCCGACTAGGCCACTCAAGTTTTTAGGTTAGAGAGTGGCAACAATGGATCCTAGACTTTGGTTGATCCCAATTTGTGTTATGATAGAAAGGCCAGGAGATGTGGCGCATGGACATCAAGGCCCTTTTTGAAGATTTAAAAAACCGCTTCACGAAACCCAAAGATCAAGCAAAAGCTGATCCCAATGATGACGGCCTAGGCCAATATGATGAAGCGGGTGCCTTCCCCGGAGATAAGGCAGGGGATGTGCAAGATGAGAAACCCCTGGCGGAAAATGAAGATAAGGGAGAATCAAGCTCTTCCCCTGGTACGGCCACCCAAAACTTGGCCATCAAGGCCACCCAGACCATCAATCAAATCAAGCAATCGGCCCGCGATCTTTTGGCCCGTTTTATGAAGAAAAAAGATGCGGGAGAAGCCTCGAAGGATGACCAACCTCCTGCATCGGAGGCCACGCCGTCGGATGAAGCGGCATCATCTTCATCATCACCATCATCCTCTTCCGATGATACGGTACCAGAACAGGCGCCGGGAGCTTCTTCTGTGGCAGATGATGATAAGACCGATGCGGCCGATGCAGCAACTGCCTCTGCGTCCGCTGAAGAAGATAGCAAGGATGGTGCAGAAGACGATACGGTAACAACCGGCCAAGATGGGGAAGTGTCTTCCGATGCTGATACGGCCGTTGATACGGCCAACGAAGACGAACCTCCGGCCTCTGACGAAAACAAGACGAAAACCTTCGCCGATAAAACCAAAGAACTGGTTAATAAACTGAAGACGAGCCGCAAGCACCAGTTGATTACCATTGCCGGAGCGGTGGTGTGCATCGCTTTATGGGTTTTACCCCAGGGAGAAGATGCGGGGGTGGCCGACAGTATTGATGAACCCGCCGTTGAAAATGTAGGAGCAGATAATCCTCCACCAGAAAATCCCCCGCCAGAAAATCCTCCGCCGGAATCAGGAGCAGGTGAGGTAGAAAATAACTCTGGGCCGGCCGAAAGTACGCCAGAACCCACGATCACCCCCGAACCCACCATTACCCCAGAACCGACGATTACGCCGGAACCTACTTTTACCCCC
>JAEEGL011290940.1_pt1 | contig 16236 bp, 15 predicted proteins | sample 9134231 | NCBI WGS metagenome assembly JAEEGL01 (sample SAMN16246548, study PRJNA631951) | gut metagenome | biome: gut microbiome; feature: rumen; material: fiber-attached | host: Bos | place: Iran: Karaj | collected 2018-10
ATGTTTGGACCTAAGATTAAAGATTATCAAAACTTACTTCTAAATCTAACTGAAGAACAAATTGAATCTTTAATAGGAGAAAAAGATATTGTTGTACCTTTTGATGGTAGTGATTTAACTATTAATAAAGATATGGTAGATATTAGAATAGATTCTAAAGAAGGATTTAATGTTGGAATGCAAAATAATAAGTTCATTATATTAAATACTGAACTTACTAAAGAATTAATATACGAAGGATATGCAAGAGAATTAGTATCTAAAGTACAAAATTTAAGAAAAACTAAAGATTTTGATATAGCTGATCGTATTACTTTATATTATAGTTGTGATGACGAAGTAAAAGAAGCAATTAATGAATATGAAGAGTTTATTAAAGGTGAAACTTTAGCGCTTTCTCTAGTATATAAAGAAGGCTTAAGTGAACAAGTAGACTTAAATGGTCATACTGCGTATATAGATGTAGAAAGAGCTTAGGCTCTTTTCTTTTTATTTTACAGATGATATAATTATAATAGGTGATAGTATGGAAAGGATAAATGATCTAAAATTAATAAAGAAACATTATAATGAAAAAATGTCTCATTTATGTAGAGAATTATTTCCTTCCATATTAGAGACTCCTGGTTTATTATATGATCTTCTTACAAATAATTTTGAACCTTCAAAGTTTTTATTTGATGATATTGTAGGAAATAGTTTAAAAGAAGAGTTTAAAGATTATATATATTCTAAGATAGGTGATATTGAATTAGAGTATGTAGATACAGGAGAAACACCTGAAGCTCTTTTAGATAAAGCAGGTTATAGACTATATAAATGTGAAACAGAAGAAGATATTCAAAAGTTTAAAAAATATTATGAACCTGGAGAAGAATTGTGTACTTTTAAGGGTGGAAGATTAAATAGATGTCATGTCTTTTTTGCTGTTAAAAAAAATGTAGACAAAATAAAAAGAGAAGATTTTGAAACACCAAGAAGACAAGATGAATATGGAATATCTGTAATAAGTATTCAATTTTTAAAAGGAAAAAATAATCCTGTATCAATCAAAAATAGATATAATCATGTGGTTGATAATCCTGATAATACATTTTTAAATAATCTAGATAATATAATTCCTGGACTTACAAAAGCTTTTATGAATTGTTATGGCTATAATTTGTCAAAAACAAAAGTAATGGATTTTGAAATACCAAGTTATGTAAAGGCTAAGGATGATAAATTTTATAAATATAATATTGAAATTGATAATAAATATTATTGTCCAAATAATATAATTATAGATAACCTTGAAGTTAAAAAATATGATAAAGCAAAATATGTAATATTTGATGATTATGTATTAAATTTTCAAACAAAAAGCTTTGTTGCAAATAATGACAGCTTTACTAAGTCAATTGGAAATATTGAAAGAATAGATATAGAAGTAAATAAAGATAACAAAACCAGAAAAATAATTATTAATAATAATATAAAAATTGAATTAAACGCACAAAACGAAATTAAATCTTATACTAATCCTAATATAAACAGAATAGGCGATGATTTTTTAATTGATAATATAAGCCTAGAAAAAGTATCTTTCCCAAATGTTAAAGAAGTAGGGGATAATTTCCTAAAAAGCAATAAATGTATAAAGGAAATTGATATGCCAAATGTTGAAAGAGTAGGGAATGATTTCTTGTATTTAAATACTGGTTTAAAACATTTGAGTTTACCTAAATTAAAAGAAACTGGAGTAAGTTTCTTGTGTTCAAATATACTACTTACTGAACTTAATTTACCAGAAGTAGAACATATCAGTAGTCAGTTCTTGACTGATAATACTTGTCTTCAGGTCTTAAGACTACCAAAAGTAGAAATAATAGATTCTGCATTTTTACCATTTAATGTTAGATTAAAAACTTTTGAAGCGCCTAAATTAAAACGTGTTGGTGTAGGATTCTTACGTTCTAATCTTGAATTAGAGTCACTTTCACTTCCAAAATTAGAATATGCTAATCACTATTTCTTAAGTATGAATAGTGAATTAAAGAGTGTTTATTTACCTCTATTAAAGTATATAGGTGATGACTTCTTAAGTAATAATACTGAACTAAAAAGTTTGGATTTACCAAGTGTAATCGCAATCGGAAATGCATTTTTACGAAATAACCAATGTTTAACTAGTATAGATGTTTCAAATGTTCAAGTAATAGGTGATGAATTCCTATATTTAAATAATTCGTTAAGAAAAATAGAATTACCAAATGTAAGAGAAATAGGAAGTAAATTCTTCTATAAGAATAGTGTAATAGAAACTATATTAGCGCCACTTCTTGAAAAGATTAAACCACTATACTTAATGTTAAATGATAAATTACAAGAAGAAATATATAACAGAATGATAAGTATTGGTAGAGAAGATTGTACATTTTATTACAACACCAATTCTATATCAATTGGACATAGGTGATTTATGAGAAAAGTAAGAGTTAAAGAAATAAATGGATATGATTATGTATTAGAAGATATTGATAATGTGTATACATTAAATATTGAGTTTTATGATGTAGAAGTTCATGTAGGAGATTATATTTATATATCCGATAAGATTTTAAATGAAAAAAATGTATTTGCTTTTGGTCCTATTAATAGGGTTTGTAAAGATGAGGATATAATAAAATTAGTGCATAATAATGAAGAAATCTACTTACAAAGATATTATGGATAAAGAGCTATGCTCTTTTTTCTATGTTTAAAATTATACCTAAAAACATCATATAACTAATTAAACTCGAACCACCATAACTAATAAATGGTAGTGTAATACCTGTAATAGGCATAAGACCAATAGTCATACCAATATTTTGAAATTGTTGATATATAATCATTCCTAAAAATCCACTTATGATAAGTTTATCCATAGTATTAGATTTTTTTGCTATTTTAATTAATTCTATATCAGATATAGCTATAATACTTATAAGAAATATAGATCCTAAAAAGCCAAAGTTATTTGAGAATACTGCGAATATAAAATCGGTAGATGCTTCTGGAAAATATATAGGTGTATTATTAATTCCATATCCTAAAAGTCCACCACTACCTATAGAAGTAATGCCACTTCTGAATTGATATCCAGATCCCCAATCTAGTAATCTATTGACTCTAAGAAAAAAAGAATCACCAAATAGATTTATAAATAAATTTGGATAATAGTAATAAGTTATAAGTATAAAAGAAATAATAAATATAGAAAGCAGAATAAAAATAATAAACCATCTATATTTAATACCTGATATAAAAAGGATACTAAACATTATAACTAAATATATAATAACAACTCCTGTATCGGGCTCTAAAAAAGTTAGAACAGATGGAATGAATGTTAAAAGTAACACTTTAAATATAAGCTTAAAATCTTTCTTAGACTTATATATAATTTTACTAAGTATTAATATGAGTATTATTTTTACATATTCGCTAGGTTGTATATTGCCAATACCAGGTATTTTGAACCAACACCTAGTACCATTTATAGTTGTTCCAAATATTAGAACTAATACTAACGACATAATACCTATAATATATAAAGACCAAGATTTCTCATATATTACTTTATTATCTACTATAGAAATTATAAATATTAATATGAACCCAATTATATACCAAATTAGTTGTTTATACATTAGTGCTTTATCTATACTATATATACTAATTAAACTAATCGCAAAAAATAAAAATAAACACGCTAGTAATATATAATTGGTTTTGAATTTGTTTAAATATTTCATAAACTCACCAGTATTATTGTGTGCTTTTTTAAAATTTATAAAACAAAACTTTTAAAAAATAAATATTTATAGTATAATTAAATAGGTGATTAAATTGAGAGTAGAATATTTAATAATATTAGGTGTATGTATACTTATCGCAATTGCGATAGTTAGATCAAAGAAAAAAGATTTTAAATTAGAAGCTAATAAGCTAATAATGTTATTAGGTGGGAAAAATAATGTTATTGATTATGAAGTTAATAAATCTAGATTTATAGTAACTTTAAAAGATGTTACTAAAGCTAATAAAGAAGGAATACAAAGAATGGGTGCTCAAGGTATAGTTGAAATAGATAATCAATTAAAGATTATACTTGGTCCTAACGCAAGACAGATTGTAAAAAGTATAAACGACTTAAGGTGATAAAATATTCACCTTTTTTTCATATTTCGACATTTTTCGACAAATACATTTAGTATTATATATATGGTGATTAAATGAATGCGTTTAAAATTATTTTAGAATATATAATACTATTATCTTTTCCAATGCTTGTATATTTAATATATTTATTTACAAATAAAAATATTAATTCAAAAAATATATATTTTTGTCTTAGTTTACTTTCATCAATATATTTAATTAGATGTTTTGGTAGTAATATACTGATGTCTTTTTTAGTACTTTCTATAGTAGTAATAATATCTTATATATATGATTATTTTATACCTTCCATAATTCTTTCAATACTGATTATGGTAATTTATATTGATAATTTTAATGGTATCTATATACTAGGATTAGCCTATATACTTATACTTGGTTTATATAAACTTAAAATAAAAAAACCATTATATTTAGAACTATCTATAATGATTAGTTTAGCTATTTATATTTTATGGATATATAAATTTAATAGCAACTATTTTGATAATAATTTGTTTATAGTAAGTATTTGTTATGTATTTATATCTAATATGTTTTATTTAATGTGTATAGAAGGTAATAAAATACTTAAGGTACATATGGATTATAAAGAACTAAAGAAAGATGAACAAATACATTTATCACTATTTAAAATAACTCATGAGATAAAAAATCCTATTGCGGTTTGTAAAGGATATTTAGATATGATTAATCTAAGTGATAAAGATCAAGTGAATAGATTTATACCAATAATAAGGAAAGAAATAGAAAGATTGCTTATTATACTTGAAGATTTTCTTAGTATAAATAAAGTAAACAATAATTCAGATATTATGGATATAAATATGTTAATAGAAGACGTTGTATATAAGTTTAATAATAATGATATAGATATTAATAATAATTTAATAGATGATGAAATATATATATATGGTGATTATAATAGATTAAATCAGATGCTTGTAAATATAATTAAAAACAGTATAGAGGCTATAGATGAAAATGGGAAAATAAATATAAACTCTTATAAGAGAAAAAACGATTATATTGTTACCATAGAAGATAATGGCATAGGAATGAATAAAGAAGTATTAAGTAAAATGAGAGAACCGTTCTATACAACAAAAAGTAGAGGTACAGGCCTTGGAATGTCTCTTATATATGAGATAGCAAGTAGTAACAAAGTAAAAATTGAATATTTATCTAAAGAAAATATAGGTACAAAAGTTATATTAAAATTTAAATGCATATAATTGAAATTATATGCTTTTTTTTGTATAATTAATATGGTGGTATTATGCGAGGAAAGATAATTCTAATAGAAGGAACTGATTGCAGTGGAAAAGAAACACAAACCAAGCTATTAGTTGAAAAATTTAGTAGTGAAGGTATTAAATGTGAAAGAATTAGTTTTCCAATGTATGATACTCCTACTGGTAAAATAGTAGGTGGACCTTATTTAGGTAAAGAATATATATCAGAATGTTGGTTTAATGAGGGATCAATTAATGTTGATCCTAAAGTAGCAGCTTTATATTATGCTGCAGATAGAAAGTATAATATTGGTAAAGTAAATGAATTGCTTAATAATGGTATTAATGTAATTCTTGATAGATATGTCTATTCTAATTTAGCTCATCAAGGCGGTAAAATTAAAGATAAAGAAGAACGCTTTAAAATGTATGATTGGTTAGATAAACTAGAATTTGGTTTACTTGAACTTCCTCATGCAGATATAAAAGTGTTCTTACATATGCCTTATGAAGTATCTCTTATTCTTAAAAAGAATAGAAAAGAAGGTATGGATCAACATGAGGCATCTAAAGAATATTTAATTGCATCAGAAAATGCGTATAAAGAGATCGCTAATATGTATGATTTTAAAACAATAGAATGTAATATAGGAGAAAGTCCTAGAGAAATAGAAGAAATTAATGACGAATTATATAATTGTGTAAAAAATGAATTGAACTAATCGGAGTGTGATTTAATGTTTCAACCCTTTATAGATGCCATAAGTAATTTTTATCCTACTGGGTTAAAAATAAATAATATACTTGGAATAATACTAGGCGCAGTAGTATTTCACAAGTTTTTTTATTTAATACTTGGCATGTTATTTACGAGAAAGTTTAAACCTGCAAAAAAGCAATATAAATATGGTATATGTATTGCAGCTCGTAATGAAGAAAATGTAATAGGTAATTTAATAGATAGTATAAATAAACAAGACTATCCAAAAGATCTATATAAAATATTTGTAGTAGCAGATAACTGTACGGATAAGACATACGATGTAGCTAAAGAAAAGGGCGCTATCGTATATAAAAGATTCAATGAAGATGATAGAACAAAGGGATTTGCTTTAAAATATTTATTTGAAAAAATAGAAGAAGATTATAAGATAAATAGTTTTGATGGATATTTTATATTTGATGCAGACAATTTACTTAGTACAAATTATATAACTAAGATGAATGATGCATTTGCATCAGGTGAAAAAATAATAACATCATTTAGAAATACTAAAAACTTTGATGAAAATTGGATTGCATCAACTTATGCACTACATTGGATTAGATCTGCAAGAACTAATCATAGAGCTCGTAGTATATTAAGACTAGCAACTAATATTCAAGGAACAGGATTCTTATTTGCAAATGAGATAGTTAAGAATGGATGGAAATATACATCTCTTACAGAAGATAGAGCACTTACTGCAGACTGTGTAGCTGCTGGATATCAAATAACTTATCAAGATGATGCTGTGTTTTATGATGAACAACCAGTAAGTTTAAAAATTGCTCTTAGACAAAGACTTAGATGGTCTAAAGGACATTTGCAAGCTTTTGCTGAATCGGGCCCATATTTATTTATGAATATATTTTTGGGTAAGATGCTTGTAAAAAAAGATTGGAAAGATAGAAGACAACATAGGGAAGGTAATATATTCTTTAAAGTACTAGAATCAATTAGACATAGATTTGCTTCTTTTGATACACTTGTACAATTGACACCTATCTCATTTATAAATCTATGTAGATGGTTAGTTTTCTCAGTATTAGTATATGGTTATTACCTTTATAATAATGGTATGGATTTATACTTATTTGGTGGAGCTAATGATTTATCAAAATTCTTAAGAAGCATATTTGATATTAAGATAAGTTATAATCCTGGTATTAATGCTATGTATATAGGAATGCTTCTTTCAATATTCTATAGATTATTATATAGAGTATATGCATATATAAAGAGTATGATTACTGGTGTATATCTATTCCTAGTTGAAGATGCTAGAATAAAGAAAATGAGTATATTTAAAAAAATATTTTATATATTCACATGGCCAACATTTGATATTATAGGTAGATATACTACATATATCGCATTATTTACAAATGTTACATGGAAACCAATTCCTCACAATAGTAAAGTTACTATTGATGATTTAAAGGAGGTTTAAGATGAAAAATATAGTATATCAATTTTATAATGAAGGTTTTGCAACATTATTTTGTCTTAAACCAATTAATTATATAAAGAATAACATAAGCAACAAAAGTATTGTAAATTTATTTTCATTTGTAATAAGATTTTTGTATACAATTGCTATTATTTCTTTAATAGTCATATTGACATATCTTAAATACTGTTAGGTTGCAAAAATACCTACAAAATGATAAAATTATTGTTGTAAAAAAGCGGGTGAATTATGAATAAATTTAAGAAAGTATTGAAATTAATATATGATTATATGAAAAGCCATACAATAATGTATGTCTTTATAATTACTTCATTAATTAGTGGCACATTACTTAGATATTATACAATTGGGAACTATTTAGCAACTAAACCATTGCTTACAGATTTGGCTTTCTTATTATTAGTTTCATATATAGGACATTTCTTATCAAAGAGAAATCAATTTAAGTATTTTCTTATATGGAGTATAATATTAGTCTTTATATGTATTATAAACACAGTTTATTATAGTAATTATATATCATTCACATCTGTATCTTTTTTAAAAACTGCTACTGAACTTACAGGCTATACTGGTGACGTTGTAGGAAATGTATTAGAAACGAAACAATTTATATATTTATTTCAAATAGTTATAATGGTATTCGCATATGTACAATTTAGAAAAACCGATGCATTTAAAGATGAATTAGCTGGAAAAAGTACTAAGAAAAAAATAAAAAAACGTACGATAGGAATAGAAGTCGCACTTTCTATTGCCTCATTAGTTTTTCTTGTTACTATGATTACAACAAATGGAGTTAAAAGATTATATCAACAATGGAATAGAAACTCTATAGTAAGAGATTTCGGTATATATGTATATCAAGCAAACGATTTAATAAGTAGTGTCAGAACTAAAGTGGATTCTATGATAGGATATGACTCTGCATATAAGGAGTTCAGAGATTTCTATAGTGAAAGAGAGACTACAAAAAAAGAGAATATGTATACTAACTTATTTAGTGGTAAGAATGTTATAGTCATACATGGAGAAAGTATACAGGGATTTACTATGAATCTTGCTTTTAATGGTGAAGAACTAACACCTAATTTAAATAAAATGGCAAGAGAGGGTATATATTTTAATAATTATTATTCACAAGAAAGTGTAGGTAATAGTAGTGATACAGAGTTTACTTCTCTTTCATCACTTCTTCCATCATCAAGTGGTACAGTATTTGTAAACTATTTTAATAGAGATTATGAAACCATATTAAAATTACTTAAAGAAAAAGACTATTATACATTTAGTATGCATGCGAATAATGGTAGCGCATGGAATAGACAAGTTACATACAAATACTTAGGATATGATGATTTTTATTATTACACTAAAGATTATGATATAGATGAAACAATTATGCTAGGCTTATCTGATAAATCATTCTTTAGACAATCAGTTGAAAAAATAAAAACAATTAGTGAAGAACATAAGAATTTTTATGGAACTCTCGTAATGCTTACAAATCATACGCCATTTAGTGATCAAGAAAAATTTGATTATAATGTAAATATTATAGATGGGGAAGAAGAAATACCATTTTTAGAAGATACTAAGATAGGTAATTATTTAAGATCAGTTAATTATGCAGATTCAGCAATAGGTTATTTATTTGAACTTCTAGAAGAAAATAATTTACTAGATAATACAGTTATCGTATTATATGGAGATCATGATGCTAAACTAAAAAAATCTGAGTTAAACAAATTATATGAAAGTGAATACTATGAAGATGTATTAATTAATAAAGATGATAGAATAGATTCGTTGGATGAATTTACATATGAATTAAATAGAAAAGTACCATTCATTATATGGTCTAAAGATATTGTAAACACAAATTATAGTAAAACTATAAGCGAAGTAACAGGCATGATTGATATGATGCCGACTCTATCTAACATGTTAGGAGTTACACCTAGATATGCACTTGGGCATGATATGTTTTCAGTTGAGAATAATATTGTAGTATTCCCAAGTGGAAACTGGTTAACCAATAAGTTATATTATAATAATACTAAGGGCGAATATAGACAACTTGATTTAAATCAATCTGTGACAATAGAAGAGATTGAAGACAACAACAATTATGCAGAACAGTTAATTAAAATATCTAATGGTATTATTACATATGATTTAATTAAGGCATATGAAACAGGAAAAGTCAGTGAGACAAACATGAAATAATATATAAAATGGTTAGAATTTCTAACCATTTTGTTTGGAGGATTTATGAATACAGAAATAATTAAACAAATAAGCAATAATTTAAATATAACAGAAAAACAAATAGAAACAGTATTAAAATTACTTGAAGAGGGTAATACTATACCTTTTATCGCACGTTATAGAAAAGATTTGACAGGTGCTTTAGATGAAGAGGTATTAAAGTCTATAGAAGAAGTATATAATTATCAAGTTAATCTTTTAAAAAGAAAAGAAGATGTTATTAGATTAATAGAAGAAAAAGATCTTATGACAGATGAATTGCGTAACGAGATAATGAAAGCTGAAAAGCTTGTAGAAGTTGAAGATTTATATAGACCATTTAAAGAGAAAAAGAAAACAAAAGCAACTGAAGCTATTAAAAACGGACTTGAAGGATTATCTAAAGAGATAATGGCTTTTCCAACAAGTGGTAATATAGAAAATATCGCTAAAAAGTATTTAAATGAAAATGTTAAAACTATAGAAGATGCTATTACTGGCGCTAAATATATAATTGCTGAAAATATATCAGATAATGCAAAATATAGAAAAAGTATTAGAGATAATACATATAATTTTGGTACTATTAAAAGTAAAATTAAAAAAGGTGCTGTTGATCAAAATAAAACATATGAAATGTATTATGATTATGAAGAAAGAATTAAGTTTATAAAGCCACATAGAGTACTTGCTTTAAATCGTGGTGAAAAAGAAAATATACTTTTGGTATCTATAGATAATGATAAAGAAAGAACTATTGAATTCTTAGAAAAACGTATTATTAAAAATACTAATTCATTTGTTGTAGATATTGTAAAAGATGCTATAAGCGATTCTTATAAAAGATTAATTGAACCCTCTATAGAAAGAGAAATAAGAAGTGATTTAACAGATACTGCAAACATTGCTGCAATAGAAAATTTCTCTAAAAACGTAGAAGCACTTCTAATGACTCCGCCAATGAAAGAACAAGTTGTACTTGCTCTTGATCCAGGATACGTTAATGGATGTAAAATAGCTGTAGTAGATAAAACCGGTAAATATTTATATTCAACTGTAATAAAACCATTTGTAAAACAAAATGATTTAAAAGCTATAAATGATTCTAAATTGATACTTACTAATTTAATAAATAAATATAATGTAGATATCATATCTATAGGTAATGGTACTGCATCAAGAGAATCAGAAAAAATGGTATCAGAGATGATTAAAGAAAATAAATTGAGTTGTAAATATGTAATTGTTTCAGAAGCAGGAGCATCTATTTATAGTACAGAAAATGTTGCTATAGAGGAATTTCCTGATTTAAGCCCAAATGAAAGAAGTGCTGTATCTATAGGAAGAAGATTACAAGATCCACTTTCAGAACTTGTTAAAATACCACCTAGTGGTATAGGAGTAGGTTTATATCAACACGATGTACCAGAAAAAGACTTAAATGAAAATCTTGATTTTGTTGTTAGTAAAGCAGTTAATAGTGTAGGAGTTAATGTAAATACTGCATCTAGTTCACTACTTAAATATGTATCAGGTATTAATAAAAGACATATAGATAAAATACTTGATTATAGAAATACTAAAGGTAGATTTAATTCTAGAAAAGATTTAGAAAAGATACTAACTGATAAAGCATACGAGCAAGCAATAGGTTTCCTTAGAATAACTGATGGAACCAATATACTAGATTCAACAGGAATACACCCTGAATCTTATCCGGTTGTACTTAATTTATTAGAGCTGCTTGGAAAAGACTTAAGTAGTGTAGGTAAGAAAGAATTAATAGATGATCTAGATAAAGTAGATATTAACACTTATAAAGATAAACTTAATACAGATATATATACACTTGAAGATGTTATAAAATCTTTAAAATCTCCAAATAGAGATCCAAGAGATTTTATGCCACAACCAATACTTAAAAGTGATATATTGGAACTTAAAGATTTAAAACCTGGCATGAAATTACAAGGAACAGTTAGAAACGTAGTAGACTTTGGCGCATTTATAGATATTGGACTACATGAAGATGGACTTGTTCATATATCTAAAATAACAGATAAATATATAAAACATCCAAGTGAAGTATTAAGCGTTGGGGATATAGTTGATTGCTATGTACTTGATATAAATAAAGAGAAAGGTAAAGTTTCGCTAAGCTTAATAGGATAACTAAAAAGAGACTAATGTCTCTTTTTTATATGTTTAAGAAAAATACTGAAATAATAAGAATACTCGCAAACACATTCCATATTATATAAGGTATTAAATATTTAGAAGAATCTTCATCTAATTCTTTTGTTTCCAAATATAAGTATAGTGATGAAATAAGCACTATTATAGTATCTATAAGCGCAAAGAAGGGGCTTTTTATTGTAAAGAATAAAAATGAGAATATTTGATTTGAAAAATAATTTATAATAAGCGCTTCATTGTATCTTCTTGTCTCACTAAAACTATTTTTATCATATACTTTATATATAGAAATTGCTATTAGGATATATAGAATAGGCCATATAATTGCAAATAAAAATCCTGGTGGAGCAAAGAATGGTTTGTTTAAATTCTTGTAAAAAACAGAGTCGCTTCTAAATAAAATTCCGCTTATAAACCAAGGCAAAAGTATAACAAGAAACCTTAAAACTTTTTTCATATGTCACCTCTTTACATATTATTCTAAATGTATTAAAATATTAATACAGGTGGTAATATGAATATTACTTTAAATAAAAATGATGAAATAGTAATGAAATTATTACATTATTTTATAACTATTGCAGGCTATAATCCAGTTATATTACATGGCGCAAAAGATGAAATATGGCTTGAAAATAGTAGTGCAGATTATAAAGTAGTAAGAATAGTTTCAGGATATATACATAATGATGAACAACTAGATTTTGATATATTTAGGACAAAGCAAATATTAAAGAAGATCAAAAGAAAAATGTTCTCATTTAATATGGATACACTATCAATATTTGTTAATTTAGGTGATAATGTCAATCTAAAAGATAAAGATTTTGATAATGTAAAATGTGCAGATATCAAAACAATAAAAGACTTATCAAAATATTCATTCATTATAGATAGCTTTCCTAATATATTAGAAGTCGAAAATGTATCTGAAGAAGGTTTAGAACTATTTATAAAACTTACTGATGATATCAATAAAAAGAATGTAGAAGAGACTAAAAAGGCTGAAGAAGTATTCGCACCAAAAGTTCCAATTGTGACTTATACATTAATGGGAATATGTATATTACTATATATAATTACAGGATTAGAATCAGGTAATTTAATTGATATGGACTTAAATGTGTTATATAGATATGGTGGGCTTGTAAACTATAATATGTTAGATAAAGATCCTATGGAACTTTATAGACTTATTACAGCTATATTCTTACATGGAGGAATATTGCACTTATTATGTAATATGTATTCACTATACATAATAGGTAGAGAAATAGAGAGTTTCTATGGCAGATTTAAATATATAACAATATTTATACTAACTGGTATTGTAGGTAACTTACTTTCTATGTGTTTCTTGCAAGATAGAGTGATAACAGTAGGTGCAAGTGGAGCGATATTTGGTTTAGTAGGTGCTTTACTTTATTTTGGATACCACTATAGAGTATATTTAAGCGCAGCCATGAGAAGTGAAATAATACCTATAATAATTTTAAATTTACTTATAGGATTTGCAACTCCTGGTATTGATAATTTTGCTCATATAGGAGGTCTTATAGGCGGTGTACTTGTATCAAAAGCAATAGGTGTTAAATATAAGAGTACTACAGGAGATATAATTAACGGTATAATAATGACTCTGATATTTGTAGGCTTCTTATCATATATGGCATTTATGAGATAAAACTCCTTACGGAGTTTTTTATTATGATATAATAAATATAGGTGATGTAAATGAGCGTATATGAAAGATTAATGATTTATCAAGATAAAGAATATAAAGAATTTCAAAGTAAACTTATTCCAAATATTGATAAAGAAACAATTATAGGTGTTAGAACACCTCAAATGAGAAGTATTGTTAAAGAAATATTTGGAACTGAAGAAGCAAATAATTTTTTAAAAGTTTTACCACATCAATATTATGAAGAAAACCTTATTCATTTTTTCTTAATTTCAAAAATTAAGAATTTTGATAACTGTGTAAAAGAAGTAGAAAGATTTCTTCCATATATTGATTGTTGGCCAGTTTGTGATCAAGCATCACCTTCAGTATTTAAGAAAAATCATGATAAACTTATTTCTTTGATAAAAAAATGGATAAAATCTAAACACATTTATACAGCTAGATTTGGTATGCGTATGTTAATGAATGAATTCTTAGATAAAGATTTTAAAGAAGAGTATTTAGAATTAGTATCTTCAAAAAAGGGAGAAGATTATTATTTAAAAATGATGATAGCTTGGTTTTTTGCAACAGCTTTAGCAAAACAATATGATTCAACAATAAAATATATTGAAGAAAGAAAACTTGATCCTTGGGTACACAATAAAACAATACAAAAAGCAGTAGAAAGTTATAGAGTATCTGATAAACATAAAGAATATTTAAAAAGTTTTAGATAAAGTAGATTAAAAATCTACTTTTTTGTTAACAAGACTAATTTTTAGCACTAAACTATTGACAGTGCTAAAAGATAGTGATATACTTTATTTAGCACTTAGGAAAAATGAGTGCTAAAGAGGTGAAATAATGATTAGCAAAAGAGAAGAAGAAATATTAAAACTAATTGTAGAAGAATATATTAAGAATGCGAGACCAGTTAGTTCTAAATCATTATGTGATACCTTAAATTGTTCTAGTGCAACAATAAGAGCAGAAATGAATTATCTAGAAGAAGTAGGATTGCTTGAAAAAACACATATATCTAGTGGTAGAGTTCCTAGTGAAGAAGGATATAGGTATTATGTAGATAATATCATGGAGAAAAAAGAGTTAAGTGATGAAGATAAATATAAACTACAAACAATAGTTGACAATAAACAACTTGTAGTAAATGATATAATCTTGAAAAGTATGGAAATTATATCAGAACTTACTCATTATACAACTATAGTACTTGGTAAGAAATCTAGTGATAACTTAGTTGAAAAGATAGAAGTTGTACCAGTAGATGATAATAATATAGTTGCGATTGTAGTAACAAATAAAGGACATGTAGAACATAAAAATATTTATTTAAAAGATGTAGTTGATTCTAAAGATATAAAGCAAACTGTTGATTTAATAAATAAATTAATAGTAGGAACTAGTATAGATCAAGTATCAGAAGTACTAGAATATCAAATTAAACCAATAATTGGTAAATATGTAAAGCAACATGAAGTTTTATATAATGCATTTTATAATGCATTTAGTGATTTCGCTTCAGAATCAGTAAATGTTACAGGAAGACAAAATATACTTATGCAACCAGAATTTAATGATGCAGATAAAATAAGAGATATAGTTAATAAATTTGAAGATAAAGATATAGTTAATAATATTAAAGAAGATTCTGATGGCATAAAGATATATATAGGTAGTGAATCTAACTTCGATGATGATGTTACAGTAATTAAAACTAAATATAAATCTAATGGAGAAGAGGGAACAATTGCTCTAATAGGTCCAAAGAGAATGGAATATGATAGAGTTGTAACCTTACTTGAATACATTATGAATAACATAGATAAATAGAAAAGAGGTAACACGTGGAAAAATGTAATTGTGAATGTCATGATGACTATCGTGATCCAAATTGTAAATGTGGTAGCGAATGTCATTGCAATGACAAAAAGGATAAAAAGAAAGATAAACATAAAGATGAAATTAATAAGTTAAAAGAACTTGTTAAAGAAAAAGAAAATGAAGTATTAATGGCAAAAGCTGATTTAATTAATTATCGTAAAAGAAAAGATGAAGAAGTAGTAAAAATGCTTAAATTCTGTAACGAAGATTTAATTAAACAAATACTTCCAATTATGGATAACTTTGAAAGAGCTATTAAGTTAGATGATGATAACTTAGAAGATGAAGTATCTAAGTTCTTAGAAGGATTTAAAATGATTTATTGCAACATGCAAAATGTTATGACTAATTTTGAAGTTAAAGCAATAGATGGTGCTAATAAACCATTTGATCCAATTTATCACAACGCTATTATGGTAGAACACCGTGATGGTGTTGAACCTGGCATAGTACTAGAAGTACTACAAAAAGGATATATCTATAAAGATAAAGTAATAAGACCAGCAATGGTAAAAGTTAGTGAATAGGAAAGGTGATATTATGA